>JAEEGL013655120.1_pt1 | contig 15144 bp, 10 predicted proteins | sample 9134231 | NCBI WGS metagenome assembly JAEEGL01 (sample SAMN16246548, study PRJNA631951) | gut metagenome | biome: gut microbiome; feature: rumen; material: fiber-attached | host: Bos | place: Iran: Karaj | collected 2018-10 | reverse complement strand
TGATGTCTCCGAGTCAATACCCCCGCAACCGCCACGGAGCGAGCGATCTACCCTCACGGAGCCAGCGATCTACCCTCACGAGGGGTCTGCTCTACCCCCACGCCGGGCGTGGGGTACCCCCACCGCGAGGACGCACACGCGCGAACCCAAACAGGAATGAGCGCGGCGAGACTGGGACGGCTGGGACTTACGGGACGACTGGGACACGACGCCGCAGCGGGAGCGCTCTCCTGCGCGTAGCGAGCCGCGTAAGCGGTGGCTACAGGAACCTTTGGGGACTGTCCCCATTGAACCTTTGGGGACTGTCCCCTTTGGCCCAAAACAGGTCAGCCGCGCTCTATGCCCTTGCGACAGTAGGCGTTGCACACTCCCACTTCCTTCACGGCGTCGGACCCCTTGGGGATCTTGTATTCAAGCTCAATGTCGCACGGGAACTTCCAGCCCTCCTTCAGCATGAGTGCGAAGAGACCATTGAGCGGAGTGTCGCCGGTGCCAAACGGCAGGTTCTTCTGTCCGTGCGCCTTGGTGGTGCGGTCCTTGATGTGGATGGACACGATACGGTCGTGGTATTTGCGCACCATGTCGAGCGGGTCCGTGTCGTTCGCCGCCGTGAAATGCCCGATGTCGTAGTTGATCATGAACTTCTTGGAATAGCCGAGCAGCGGGCCGTCGTACGTGGTGGCGTTGATCTGCGTATGGTTGTGGAAGGCGATGTTGACGTCCCATTTCTCCGCGAACGCCGCGAGGCGCTTGCCCTCGGACTCCCACCAGCCGGGAATGTTCTTCGGGTTGGGAATCTCGCGCGTGATGGTTGGCGCACCCATCGCATGGGCCACCTTGAAGCGGTAGTCCATCTCCGCGTCGGAAAGGCCCTTGGAGCCGATGTCGCCGAACTTGACGATGTGGACATCCACGCCGGCCGCCGCGTACTTCGCGCGCACCTCCTCGTAGCGCTTCATGTCCACCGAGAGCCGCCACTCGGCGAGCGCCGCCTTGCCGTCCTTCCGATTGCCGACAGGAGCCCCTGCATCGATTTCCAGGTCGTTCGACATCAGTTCGATCGTGCTCAGGTTCGACCCGAGCACGTGTTCGAGCGTCTTGCCCACACCCTGCCGCATCGACCGGTACGAGTAGGTGATCACGCCAATCGGGATGCCTCTGTACACAGAGCCCTTCGAACCGCTCGCGCCCCAACACCTGAATCCAGCGAGCGCCGCGAACGCGGAAAGTTCAAGAAACGATTTACGAGTCATGTTCATTTTGGTTTTCCTTTCTGCACGTATTCTGTGCGAATCTACTACCTATGGCCACGAACATGAAATATATTATACACCTTTTGCGGCCTCGCTGTCAATGGGAGTCGGCGGCGAGATTTTCATGGTGGGGGTACGAGCCAACAAATGCCCGTGTCGATACCGGGACAACTGGGACTTACGGGACGACTGGGACACGACGCCGCAGCGGGAGAGGATTCCCCTATGCAATTATGCGTCACTTCTGATGGCGGCGCTGGTAGATGCGGACGGACTGGCGGATAATCTCGTTGAGGAAGGCATGGTCCTCGTTGCGCTTCGCGACGGCCTTGCCGGCATGGGCCCAGTATAGCGCTGAGAACATCGGGTCGGCGGCGTCCGATATGCCGTACTCACGCCCGATCTCCGCCATCGCGCCGGGATCCATCCGAAGCTCGTCCCATGCGTCGCGCTTCGCGACGTCCGCGACCGTCTCGCGCCACTTCTCGCGGTACGTCGCCGCCGCCGAGTCGAGATCCGTCCCGATCTTCAGCTCGAACATCCACGCAAGCTCGCGGTACAGCTCGGGTTCGCGGGGATTCAGCTCCAGCCCCCTGTCGCGAAGTAGGCGTATCGCCGCGTGTACCCAGCGCCAGCGGTCCTCGTGCGTCGGCATCATGAAGGAGACGTTGTACGCGAGGTTCCACGCGGCGTAGCTCCACACCTCCGGCGTGTGCGGCTCGAGGAACGCGAGCGTCGATGCGAGCTGCGCGAGCTCCACGTAGCGTCCCTCCTCCTGCAGGCGGTCAGCGCGAAACCACACGACCTCCGCCGCAATGGAGCGCGCCCCGCCGAGCGCGGCAAGCGCCCCTTCCGTCGCCGCCGGCGCGGACGCAGGACGGCGGGCGCGGAGGGCGAACTGCGCGGCAAGCGCTGCGAGCGCGAGCGCGACGACTGCTGCAAACGTTGCTATCCTTTTCATGACGTAACCCCCAGAAGGTCCTTTAGCGCCGCTATCTGCGGATGGTCACCGAGCGCGACGAGAATGTCCCCGGCGCGGAACTCCCACTCCGGGCCGATGTTGCGCGTCGAGACGCCGCCGCGCACGACTGATACGATCGACGCGCCGGTCTTGGCGCGGATGTTAAGCGTGACGACGGTCCCTCCTATCGCAGGCGACGAGACCGGAAGCGCAATCCGCGCAATCGCGCCCTCGGGTACGGTCACCGTCGTCGTGCGCTCGAGGCTCTCGCGGCGCTCCTCCGCAGTGAGCGCCTCGTGGAAGCGCTTGGTCGCACGGCGTCCGGCCTTGACGAAGAAACGCCATCCGAACACGCCGACGACTGCAATGACGCCGACGCCCACCCATACGGCGGGCCCCTTAGACGGCGCGACCGCAACGGCCACCATCGCCCATTCGACGAAGAAGAACGCGAGAACCGCGCCCATCGCGACGGACCCCACGAACTGCCGCACCTGCTCGCGCCAGCGGAACGAACCCTCGCCGCAGAGGAGGTCCGCGACCGCGACGCCGAGCGGTCGCGCTTCCGACAGGACGAGCGGCAGCACGGAAAGCGAGAAGAGGTTTGCAAGCATGAAGAAGATGATGTCGTCGTGTTGCTCGAAGAACGGCGACAACCCGGAGAAGTCGAAGCGGTGAAGGAGCGTGCAGGCCGTCGCCACGGCGAACATAAGCACCGCATATACCCCGAGCCTGACCGCGCCCGCCCTCAGGCTGCGGAACGCAGGAGAGCCCTCCGACGCGCCGATCTTCGCGACCCACGCACGATACGCCTCGTGGATCGTGCGGAAGCGCTCGGGGACCGCGCGCTCGGCGAGTTCGCCGGCCCAGCCCGAGATGCGGATCATCCACGGATTCAGAAGCGTGGTCAGGAGCGACGCCCCGACGACGATCTGGAACATCGGCCCCGTCGCGTCCTTCACGATGCCCGCGTAGAGGATCGCCACCATGAACGCGAACTCACCAATCTGCGCGAGGGAGAACCCTACCTGCACCGACGTCCTCATGTCCACCCCCGCGAGGAGCGACGCGAACACGTTGTTGAGGAGCTTGCCGACGACTACGACCGCCGACACGACGAGAATCGCCGGAGCGTTAGCCCACAGCCCGGCAGGATCGACGAGGAGGCCGATCGAGATGAAGAACATGGCGGCGAACATCGACCTCAGAGGCCCGACGAGCGCAGAGATGCGTCCGCGCTCGTCGCTCGCGCCGCCGACGACGCCGACGAGGAACGCGCCAAGAGCGAGCGAGAAGCTGAAGCGGTACGCGAGGAACGACACGAAGAAGCATACGCCGAGAAGCGTGAGCGCGAGCGCCTCGTCGTCGCGCCGCGACCCGACGGACTTCAGCAGGCGCGGCACCAGCACGAACCCGAACACGAGGACGGCGAGGAAGAACACTGCGAGCCAGCCAAGGGACCCGGCGAACGCGGCGGCGGACATGCCGCCGCCTTGCGCAAATCCGGTCGCGACGGCGATCGCGCCGACGCAGACGATGTCCTCGCATATAGAAGTCCCGAGGACGTACTTCGCAAACGGGCGGTTCCCCCAGCCCATCTCGTCAATCACCTTGGCAAGCAGCGTCGTGGCCGAGTCGCAGATCGCGACGCCAAGGAACGCGGACTCCACGGGCGTCCACCCGAACACGCGCGTCCCGACCGTGTAGCCAAGCCAGACCATGACGATGGTGTCCACTACGGCGCAGGGCAGCGCGACGGACCTCACACGGCGCATGTCCTTCGCGGAGAACGAGAGCCCCATCGAGAACATTAAGAAGACGACGCCGAGCTGCGCGAGCGTGCCAATCGACGCCGGGTCGGCGAGGAGACTGCCGCCCCACGTGTGCTCGCCGAGGAGGACGCCTGCGAGAATGTACCCTATCGCCTTAGGCCAGTTGAGGCGCGAGAAGAGCGCCGCCACAAGGCCGGCGACGGCCATGAGCAGCGCGATGTCCTGGAAGAACGCCCCTTCGCTCATTTCGCGCCAGGCGCCGCCGGGAGGCGTCCGTTGTCGAGGAGGTCGCGCACGACCGCCTTGACCTCAGTGTCGAAGTCGCCCTTGAGTATCCACTTGAGGAACTTCTCCTCGCGGAAGAGCAGTTCGCGGAGCTTTTCGCCCTTCTTCTTGCCGAAGTTGACGTACAGCTCGCCATCGCGCCACAGCAGCTCGCGGTTCCTGCCGATTGCGTTGGCGTCGTGCGGCGCGATGAACTCCGCGAGTGCGCCGGAATCGTGCGGGATGTCCGCGTACTTCGCCATCTGCACCTTCAGGACCTCGAGCGTCGCGCGCGTGTCCGCACCCGCGCCGTGCGCGCCCGCGTGGTCGCGCCCGAGGTAGAACCTGACGGCGGCTGAGAGGTCGCGCGGCTCCATGCGGTGGTAGATGCGCTGGACGTCTATCGAGCGTCGGGACGAGACGCCGAGGTTGCGGCCGACGCGCGCGAACTCCTCCTCAAGGCACGGGATGTCGTACCTGTCCGAGTTGAAGCCCGAGAGGTCGCAACCCTCGAAGAACGCGTATATCTCGTCCGCCTTGTCGGCGAACGTCGGACAGTCCTTCACGGCGTCGTCGGTGATGCCGTGCACGGACGACGCCTCGTCGGGTATGTGCACGGTCGGGTTGAGGAGCCAGCAGCGCTCCTCCTCTGTCCCGTCGGGCATGACCTTGATCGCGCCCAGCTCGACGATGCGGTCGCGCTTCGGGAAGAGTCCCGTAGTCTCGAGGTCGAACACTACGAGCGGCCTGTCTAGTTTCAGTGGGAACATAGTACGGATATTATATCAAAATCCTCGCACCCGCGAATGTTGAATATCGCCTCCCGCCGCCTTCACTTCGCCTTTTCGGCAAAGCGAAGGCGCACTGGGCCGATGAGGCCGGACGCGAGTGGCGCGTCTTGCTTCGACCAGTGGCGCCACGTTGTGAATGTCAGCCTGCCGGTCGGCGACTTCTTCCCCTCCCACACCCACTTCGGGATATTCTTTATGCCCCACTCCAGGGTGTTGTGCCTCCTCGGGTTGCAGCTCCATTCGCAGTCAGGGGCGAAAAGCGTGTCGTCGCCGATGAGCCTGTTCGGCCATAGGTTCGTCACCTTGACCTCGACGTCGAGCGCACCATTGGCGTCCGCCACCGCGTCGGTTATGTCGAGCCTGTACGGAGGCTGCCAGAGCGCCGGGAACTTCCGCCCGTTCACAGTCACCTCCGCGAAGTTCCTCACCTCGCCGAGGTCGAGCATCAGCCTCGCGCCGGGCTTCAACACAGAGCCGCGCGACCCGAAGCCCGCAATCCGCTTCCTGTACGTCGCCGTCCCGGAGAAGTACCTGATGCCTTCGTCAGGGAACGTCGTCCACGACTTGAGCGTCGGGAACTCCACGGACTCCGGCGCGCCCCGTCCGGCGGGGAACGACACGTCCCACGCGCCGTCCACAGTGACGGCGGCTGGAGGCTCCGCCGCGACGCGGCGCGTCGTGCCGTCGGAATACGCGAGCGTCGCCGCGAGCGGCTGCCACGCGAAAACATGTCCGTCGCGCCATTCCCACGTCGGCGGAGGCTGCGGGTCGTCTTCCCCGACCTTGAACACGCAATGCTCCGGAACGTCCGTCTTGAACGCGATGCCGTCCAGTTCGTACTCTATGCGCGTCGTCTTGAGGAATCCATACGCGAAGATGCGCCCGGCGAAATCGTTGTCGAGCAGCACGGACACGCTACCGTCCTTCACCTTCGCGGCGATCTTGGCCGTGACGTCCTCCACCCAGTCCTTCTGTATCTTGCCAACCGAGGCCGGCGGCACGAGGTCTGGGAACACGCCGTAGATCGCCTTCTTTATCACGAGCTTGCGAGTGGGTCGGACAACCTTCTCGTCCCTCGGCGTCACGGCGACGGACGCCTTGACGACGTGCTTGCTCGACGCGGCTTTGTCGCGGAACACGACGAACGCGGAGCCGCTCGGCTTGAAGTGGAGCGTGACGTAGGTGCGCCCGTTCTCCTCGCGCCATTCGTCCGCCGGACGCATCTCGCCAGTCACGGCGTCCCAGATCTCCGGCTGGCGTCCGCTGATGCGGAACGACACCTCGAAGGAGGACGGCGTTATGTTGTTACGGGCGACGAAATACCAGTCAGCCGTCTTGTCGCGGCGGTGGATGTACGCCGTGTCCGGCACGGTGGACGTGAAGTCGGGCGCCACGCCGAGATGCAAGAGCACGGCGGCGACGGGGCACTCCATCACGCCCTTCGCCCAGACCGAATCGACGAGCGCCTTGTACTCCTGCGGCCCAACGCCCTTCTCCGAGAGCCCGATCGACCGCGTCGGGCGCTTCAGCGAGACGACGCGCGCGCCGGCATCCACCAGCTCGCCTATACGGCGGACCATCTTCCCGCTCATCGCGTCGGTGTTGGGCAGGACGAGTATCGAGTACTCCACCCCGCCGGGCACGACGACCTTTCCGTTGCGGACAGTCAGCATCTCCACCGCCTTCGTTGCGCATGCGTCGCGGTCGTATCCGTTCGGAAGGCCGACGTCGGGATCGCCCTTCTCGTTTCTGTTTGGCGCGGCCTCGCCCGTCCACACGAGGGCGTCCGCGACGAACGTGCCCTCCTGGAGCATCCACTGGCAGCGCGCCTGGTAGCGGAAGAAGCACGGCGCGAGGTGCCACCACGTCTGGTTGCGCGAGAGGTGGATTCCCCACCGGCCCATCGTCATGCCGGGCAGGACGTCCGCCCAAGGCTGGTGGGTGTAGGTGTGGAACACAACCCTGTTCACGCCGTCGGCGAACGCCCGGTCGCCCTGGTTCTTGATGGAGAACGGCGTCGTGAGCCACTGCCCTCCGCTCGGCGGTCCGGCGGTGAAGGACTCCGTCGCGGCGAAGCGGCGTCCCCAGACGTGCGCGAGGGACGCTGCGAAGCGGGCGTTGCCGGTGTCGCCCGCGTGGTCGCCGGACCTCGCCTTGCTCCAGAACTCGGCCATCGGCACGGCGGCGTCCTGACCGTACTGGAGGTCGTCGGAGTTGCATCCGAAGTACGGTTCGATGTACGAGACGAGCCCGTGCTCGCGGCAAAGCTGCGCGAAGCGTCCGGCGTAGTTCTCGGCGAAGAGGTCGGCGACGACGCGACGGAAGTCCTCGAGCATGCGCTCGCTCTCCTCGGCGGAGCCGACGATGCGTCCTGCGAACACAGGCAGGTACGGGCGGATGGAATACCCCATGCGCTTCTCGAACGTCTTGTCGAAGTCCTGCGTCCAGTTCTGGCATCCGACCTCGTAGCTGTCGATGAGAATCGCCCTGAGGCCGGACGGCGCGGGCTCGCCGGGCTTCACGCCGAGCTCGCGGCAGATGCGCCCTACGTATCCTTCGAAGAAGCGGTCCATCGCCCTTGTCGAGAGCTTATCGACCTCGAAGCCCCTTCCGCCCGCGGGCGCCGGATGGTTGCAGCGTCCGTTGCAGATGTAGCCAATTCGCAGGATCGTCCAGTCTCCGGCGGGGACGTCCCACTCTATGCGTCCGTCGGGCTTCATCTTGCCCGTAAGGTCGATGATCTTGTCCTTCGCGACGACCTGCGCGGCAGACCTCAGGCGGAGGTCGTACGGAAGCATGTCGCTGCTCCCGGCCCAGCTGGCGCGGGAGAGCCCTATCTTCTCGCCGAGCTTCGAGAGCTCCGGCCCCTTCGCGGGCGTCGGGTAGGCGAGGACGGCGATGTCGTCGTAGAAGCCATTGTCGTTCTTCTCGCGCGGAAGGACGCCGGAGAAGCGCGACGGGCCCTTGACCGCCGTCTCCGTGAAGCGGGTCTCCTTCATCCCGTCCTCGGCCTTGAGCCACGGGCCTCCGGAGTTGGACCATCCCGCGCAGTTGAGGATGCACATCTCGAGCCCGAGGCGCTTCGCCTCGCAGTGCGCGTGGCGCAGGATGTCGTGCCATTCCGGGGAGTCGAACGAGACCGGCCCCTCGGGGATTGCACATCCGACGGCGAATATCTGCATGCCGCCGAGCCCGGCGGCCGCCATAGCCTCGAAGTCGCGCGTTACGCCCTCCTTCGTGACGTTGCCGTTCATCATGTGGTACCATGTCTGCGTCTTCGCCTCGTTCGGCGGCGCGCGGAATCCCTCGTCAAGGGTCAGCGCACACAGCGGAATCGCCGCGAGCGCGGCCCCCATGCCTACCATCAGTGACTTCATTGCGTATCCTTTCTTTTGGTTCCCTGTTTTACATTACTCTTTCTCGGTACGGTACTTCGCGCGCTTTCGCGAGAAATACTCCCACCGCCCGCGCTCCTTCTCGTCCCATGTGTTGCCTTCCTCGTAGTCGCCGCAGAACGGGACGCCGAGGTCGATCCAGCACGCGATCATGCGCTTTTCCGCGTCAGTGACGCCCTTGCCGTGTCCCTTGTCAAGCCTCTCCGTGAAAAGCCGGCTGACGCGCGAACCGTGCGCAAGCGGGGGAATGGGCGTCGGGACGGACGCAGAGTGTATCCAGTTCAAGTAGCCATCGCGTCCGTCGGGGTCCGCATGCCAGCGCGAGACGCCGTTGTTCGCCTTGGTTTCCTTTGCGCACGTAAGCGACAGATATGCGCGCGACCACTGGCGTTTCGACAGCGCGTCGGCTACCGGGGCATCCGTGAAGTCGGGGATGTCCGCGTTCTTCCCCGGATTGTGGCAGCCGACGCACCTGCGGTCGAGGATCGGCTGGACGTCCTTGCGGAAGCTGAATCCGCGAGGTGGGAGCTTCAGCGACGCGAGGGGGCGCCCCGTCGCCGCGACGCCGCGCTTGAAGTCGGGGGCCTGGTTGAGCGGTTCGTGGCATCCGACGCAGCCAGCAGTCTCGCCGGGCTGAAGGGTCGTCCAGCTGCGCATGGACTGCACCATCCTGCCGTTTCCGTCAAGGAGCATGAAGAATACAGGAACGCGCGCCGGGACTTCGACCGCCACCGAACCGTCCTCCGCCACGGGAGCCTCCCCCAGCACCCGCTTCACTCCCCACGTACCGTTGCCGAGCGCCGGCGGCGAACACGAAAGCCCCCCGCCGCCCGGCCCGACATTGGCGTTGTGGCCTATGCCCGCCACACGGTAGTCTATCGACACCACGCGCATGGACTTGACCGTCCCGCGCGGCACGCCCTTCATCGCCGTACCCTCGTACACGTCGCGTACCGCGACGACGCCGGTCTTTAGGCTCTCGTCGGGCATCGTGGACGGACGGGTCGGCAAGCGCCGCGCGGCGATCGGAACGGGCCTTCCGCACGGTGCCTTGCCTTTTTGCGACACAAGAAGTTCGCGCGCGCCGTCCACGTCAGTCCAGTACAGCGCGAACGGCGCAAGATGGTCGCGATACCGCGGATGGCCGTGTCCGTCGCGCCGCCACCCCTGCGGAAGGAACGCCAGAACCACGTTCCTCTCATCTACCGGATATGGATAAGCCGCGACGCGCCCCCGCTGTCCGTCGGCATCGACCTTGCGTGCCTGCGCGCGGCGTAGCGGCTCCAGCTGCCATGCACCCTGCGCCTCCTCACGTCCCTCGCGCGGGTCGAAGCGCATCAGCTCGCCGGGCTGCAAGGAGTGGTGCCCCGTGCATATGCCGAAGAAAAGCGGGCTTCCCGGCACGGCGCGGGCGTGGATGAGCGTTGTAGGAAACCACGAGTTCCCGCCGTAGTACGCACGCTGGTTCGTTCCGTCCACGTTCATTGAGAAAAGCGGCTGCGGAAACATCTGAGACCTGTCGTTGTACTCCCAGCGCGTGTAGAGGATGCGTCCGTCCCACGTGAGCGTGGGGAAGTTGTCGTGCACCTGGTCGTACGTGATGCGGGTGATTCCGGAACCGTCCGCCTCGCAGCGGTAAATGTTGCTCACCTCGGTCCACCAGCAATCTACTATCTGCATGCAACGCGTCGAGTTGAAGAGTATGCGCCCGTCCGGCAAGTAGCATCCCTCGTAGTCCGCGACGCCCTCGCCGCGCGTGAGCTGGCGTATCTTGCGCGTGGCGAGCTCCATCTCGTACAGGTGGAAGTCGTCTCCGTTGAGGCTCGCCTTGTAGGAATACAGGATGCGCTTCGCGTCAGGCGAGACATCTACGTCGCGGAAGCATCCGTACTCCGTCTTGAGCAGGACGGTCTCCCTCCACAGCCCGGCGGGATCGTATTCGGCGACGCAAAGCGACGAACCGACCTTCGGGAACGTGCGCTCGTCGTGGGCGTCGGATATCGCCTCGGTGTACGCATAGTGGCTTCCGCCCATCACATAGTGGCGGCAATAGACCCACCTCTTCGCGAAGGCGGCGACAGGGGCGAGTCGCACGGTACGGCGTTCCAGCATCTTGGCGCGCCAGGCCGCGTGCGTGATGTTCGTCGGCACGGGACCGTCCTGCGCGATCCAGTCCGCCTCCAGCTCGTCAACTGGACCACCGGTGTCTGCGGCGCAAACCGCGCCAGGCGCCGAAAACGCCAGGAGCATCGCCGCCACGCAGACACTAACAGGACGACACATCGGTTTCTATTTCCTTTCCTGGCAAAGCATGTGCAGGTTCCTGAAGAATTCGATGAACACCTCGTCCTTCTCCTGCGCGACCATCCGCTCGGGATGGAACTGCACGCCTATTGCGGGGTAGTCCTCCGCCTCGATCGCCTCCACGACACCCTCCGGAGACTTCGCGACGATGCGGAATCCCGGCGCGAGGCGCTTGACCGCCTGGTGGTGCGACGAGTTCACCGTAGCGGAGGTCTTGCCTATCATCCGCGAGAGAAGCGATCCCTTCGTGATCGAGATTGGATGGTGCACGCCGCGATGCTGCACGTCCTTCGCCGGGAACTGGGTCGGGAGATCCTGCCAGAGCGAGCCGCCGTGGAACACGTTGAGGACCTGGTGCCCGCGGCATATCCCGACGACGGGGAGCCGCCTCTTTTTCGCGAGCGCGAGGACTCGCCACTCGAAGTCGTCGCGCAGAAGGTTCACCTTCACGAGCGTCGGAGTGTTCGTCTCGCCGTACCTCTCGGGCGATATGTCACCTCCGCCCGGGAGCACCAGGACGTCGAGCCGCGACAGGACGGCGTCGATCTGCTCGTCCGTCCCGAACCTCGGGATGATCACAGGCAGCTGTCCGCCGCGCGAGACCGCGTCGGCGTAGTCCGTGCAGAGCGTCATGTTGACGGGCTTGCCCTTCGCCTGGCACGTCTCCGTAATGCCGACGAGAAGCGGCCTCGCCCCGTGCGCTGCTGCGGCGCCGCACATCATCGCCGCCGCGACCGCAGATTTCACCATGCGTCTCTTCATCGCCTCACTTCCCCTTTCCCTCGCCAAGCGCCTTCAGCACCACGGACGCAACCTGGTCGGCCTGGCGGCCTATCGCGGGCGCCTTGAAATGGTAAACGTCGCGCCAGTCCGCATTGCGGTCGAACTTGTCGCAGAGCGCAAAGAGGTCGTCCTTCTCCGTCACGCCCTCCTTCGCCGCCGCCCTCTCCGCCGCAGCGTTCAGCTCGCGGCACTTCGCGGTCTTGCCCGCGTCCGTAAGCGGGGTGGACGTGCACCAGACGAGCTTCGCCTTGGGCTGCTTGCTGCGGATGAGCCTAAGCGCCGCGCCGTACGCGCGCTCGTACGCCTCGTTCGGGGTCTGGAGCGAGTGGAGCCCGTTGTTGAAGTGTATGACGTCGTACTCCGCCTCGTCGAGCAGGGTGGAGAGGATCGACAGATACGGCCTTGACGTCACGCAGTAGCTGGACGCCCAGTACGTGACGTTCATCTTCCCGCCGAGCCTCTTGCGCACAGACCCCTGGTATCCGTTGCAGATCGAGTCGCCGACAAGCAGGACTCGCGGCAGGTTGCGCGATCCGTCGATCAGCCCGTAGCCGTAGGAGGTTGACCATTCGGTGTTCTCGTGAACGCGGAACACGGAAGACGCCGGAGTCCGCCCTCCGCCGACAGGCACAACGCCAGAACCACCCTTCGCGGCAATGACGGACTTGAACAGCTCGATCTCCGACTTGTCGTAGGGGGTGAAGTCACCATGGAAGAGGTCGTGCTGCCACGGCCCCTTGTACGGAAGCTTCTCGGGCCTGTGCCCCCAAGGAAGGTGCGTCTGCGTCTTGCCGTTGACGAGACCCCACAGGACGCAGCCGACGTCGGCGTCGGCGAACAGCTTGAGACATCCACCGACGGTGGACTTGCGAGGACGGTTCAGCCACTCAGTGCAGATCACGGGCCGCCCATACGCCTTCATCTCCTTGATCATTGCCGCCGTCCGTGCCGGGTCCCCGTAGCAGTGGAACGTGATTACGTCGCTGTTGTCCGTCAGGAACTTGTTGAGTTCCTTGTTGCCGTTCCACACGCCCGACGAGATCGGCTGCGACGGATCGATCTCGCGCGCCCACGCGAACGTCTTGCGCAGGAGCGGCCACGACCGTTGCGCCTCCATCCCGTTTATCGGCTCGTTGAAGAGGTCCCAGAGCATGATGCGCCTGTCGTCCCTGAAGCGGGACATTACGTCCTTGACGTACCTCTCGAGCTTCGGATGCTCGCGCTCGTCGATGATCATGAGGTGTCCTGGCGACGGGCTCCATCCCCAGGCGTACCATCCGGGCAGCGGATCGGGCTGGGGGCCTACGGCAATGTATATCGCGCCGAATCCGCAGTTGTCGAAGAATATCGGCATCGCCCTTACCTTTGCCTCGTCGCAGAGCGCGAGGAACGCGTCGAGCGTGTCGAGAAAGTAGTCGGGATCGTCCTCATACACCTTGTACTGCATGACGAACCTGACGCAGTTCATGCCCATGTCCGTCATCAACTTCAACTCGCGGCGGATTACGTCGGGCGAGAAGCTCGTCTTGTCCCACATCGCCGTGTAGTTAACGGCGTTCGCGGGTATGTAGTTCACACCGCACCACCAAGGATTCTCCTTCGCCCACGCGTTCGCCTTTTCGGCGCTCCAGCGCGGCGCAGCGAGAACCGTGGCGCACGACATCGTAACAACCGCCGCCACCTTCATCGCATTCACATTCATTCCTTGTATCCTTTCACGTTTACTTTCAGATTTTTATTTAGCCATGTAGAAGTGCAGAGCCCCTACATGTTTCTAAATTTCTACACTTCTACACGGCTAATCATTCATGTTTCTACACGGCTAATCATTCAGGCAAACGAACCGACCGATCCGGGATTGCCATCCCCGATCACGGAGTCGAACACAACCACGCCGTCACGCACGTTGTAGACCGTGACGCGCAGTTCCCCGTTCTCGCTTCTCCCGTGAATCACCGTCGGATATAGGTTCCCCTTCGCGGGATCCATATCCGGCCCTCCGCCCACGATCTGCGCCCACGGACGCCCCGCATCCGGCGGGTCATGGCGGAACTGGTGCTGGTGTGCCGCGATGACGAGCTTGACGCCCGCCTTCGCGAGGGACGGACCCCACAGCCGCGCACATCCGCGCTGCCATCCCGCGAAGTCGGGACTGTATTTCTTCGCCTCCGGAGAATGTACAGAGACGTCCCCGGGGTTCAGCCTCGGGTTGGGGTCGAAGAGCGGTATGTGGCAGAACGCGACCTTGTGCCGGGCGGTGCGCACGGCCTCTGTCTCGACGACCTCGGCGAGCCAGCGCGCCTGCAGCTCGCGGTACTCCTTCATGCGGAATAGCCCAGCGAAGCGCGGATCGTCGTCCAGCTTGTCCTCGCCGGTGTCGAGTCCGATGAGCGCTATGTCCCCGAGCCTCTGCACGAAGTTGCGCCCAAGCTCCGCGAACTCGCCGCTGCGCTCCGCCGGCTCGCGGAGCATCATGAGGTCGCCGAGCCGCCTGTTGAAGCGTCCACGGAAGTCGTGGTTGCCCCTGACGAACATATATGGCGTGTCGGAGGCATACTCTGGATGGTCGGGATGGGTGTGGATGAATACTTCCATCGCGGTTTCGATGGTCTCCGACGTGTTGGAGGCGTCGCCGTTCCACAGCACGACCGCAGGGTTGAGCTCCCGCACCTTCGCGAGCACCGCGCCGAGCGCGGGCTTCCTCGCATGGGTGTCGTTGATGACACAGAACGACCCTGTCGCCGCCGCGCCGAGCGTCGTGAACGAATGTACCTTCGCATCGCGCTCAGGACCGAGGTTCTTCATTTTGTATCCGCCCTTGTACGAGATACGGTCCGCTCCTATGCGGTAGTAGTATTTCGTCGCAGGAGCGAGTCCGGTGAGCCTCACGAGCGCCACGGACGGGTTCACGTCCATAAGCCCGCATCCGCCGGAGTATGCACGCTTCGCGTCCTTCATGTCAGGCGAACGCGAATATTCCACCCATCCGCTCGCGTCCGCAGAGACGGCGAACGAGACGCCCATTGAGGTCTCCGCCGCGTTCTGCAGCACCGGCGCGGACGCGATCAGAGGGGGGAGCGGCTCCTTCGCCGCGTCCTCCGCCGCTTTCGCAGCGTTCTTGCCCTTCGCCCCCTTCGCGCCAGCCATCGCCGTTGCCGCCGTCGTCGCTGCAGCGGCGCAAACCAGGAACTGCCTCCTGTCCATCTTCCCGTTATCCATCGTGCCTCCTTGCATTGCCATATTTTCTGCAAATTATACCATAAATTCTGAAACCTTTGATGATTGACCGTATAGATGATTAGCCGTGTAAACGATTTGCCGTGGAGAAGTGTAGAAAGTGTAGATATACAAAACCTCTACACTTCTACACGGCTATTCCGACTTTCGGGGACAGTCCCTTGCCATCGGGGACAGTCCCTTGCCATTGGGGACAGTCCCCCGCAATTGGGGACTGTCCCCAATGACGATGCGGTGGCGGAGAGCGGCGTGGTGGAGATGGCGTTGTGTGGGCGGCGGCGGTTCTGGGCAATGGCGCGCCAGGGCGGAACGAGGGTTCCGTCGTGCAGAAGGTCGGATTGTCTCAAATGCTGTCCCGGCCTTGCGGCGGGACGCGGCGGCGGT
>JAEEGL013208175.1_pt1 | contig 15144 bp, 9 predicted proteins | sample 9134231 | NCBI WGS metagenome assembly JAEEGL01 (sample SAMN16246548, study PRJNA631951) | gut metagenome | biome: gut microbiome; feature: rumen; material: fiber-attached | host: Bos | place: Iran: Karaj | collected 2018-10 | reverse complement strand
GGGGGCGGGCCCCCGGGCGCGCGGGAATGCAAGGGGCGTTCGCGCACACAACGCCCCTTGCCGCCTGCGGCGCGTAGCCGCACAAATAAATGTGCTTACGGCGCAAGCCGTCAAAAGAGACATAAGGGCTGAATTGTTACTTTTGCGTCGCTATTGGCCAATGGCCAATACGCGCCGCCTGTGCCGCTATCCCTGCGGGATACGCGGCACACATACATTCCAATGCTCGATTGCCTTGAAAATTCACAGATGTACAGCTAAAATTCAAGCTCTGTACGGCATGCGTGTTGATAATATGCCATGCATAGATAACATCAAAGTACTGCAACAATCCGATACGCCTGGATGGCGTCACATCTATTTGTAAACCGGGTGCGCCGCAGGCACGCCCGGACAGACCAACTAACGGCCAAAACTGAAAAGATCAACACGGTCGCCATACATTGCAAAGAACTACGAGAAAAATCGCGGCGCAATGGCATGATGCGCAATAGGGAGGATGAACGATGAAGCGGCTATTTGGGGTGATTTTCATTGCGATTTGTATGTTCGGATGTACCGAGGATGAATCGGCCGTCAATCCCAACGGTGAACCAGGAGGCGACGACCAAACACCGCAGGAAACGCCGCAGGAAACGGCCCAATGCGAGTCAGGCTGCAAGAACGACGAAAAATGCGTCGAAGACACCTGTCTGCCGATTTGTGTCGATTCGACCTATTGCGATGGCGATTGCCGCAATCTGGCGAATTTGCATCTGTCGGATTGCAGCACCTGTGCACAGGATTGGTGCGACGGCGACAGCAACCTTTCGAATGGCTGTGAAATCAACGCCAAAGACAGCGATATCAACAACTGCGGCAGCTGCGGACATCATTGCGAAACCGGGGAAAGCTGCAGTGCCGGAACTTGTGTTCGTCCCGAAACCGGCCGCCGTATGATGGTCTTGACAGACGACCTGAATGTCCGAAAAGGCCCGGGCGTGAGCCACGATTCGATCGGCGCAGTCAATCAATATCAATACATTACCGTATTTGAAGAACAAAACGGCTGGTACCGGCACGAGTTCAACGGACAGCAGGGATGGAGCTCGGGCAGCTATCTGCTCGATGTCTGCGACGAATGCGAAGGCCGAAAAGCCATCGATTATGCCGAACAGTTTTTGTACGATCCCGCCACGCGCCTGTGTACCTGGGATCACGTCTCCAATCCCCCGATTATCGAGAACTTCACGGATCTGTGGGCGAGCTATCCCTCTTTGGACTATAATCACGGGTACGATAACAATTGCGCGAATTTTACGACGGCTTGCCTGAAATCTGTCGGCCTGATATCGAAAAATATCCTTAAGGTCAGCGTCGTTGAGTCCCATTGCAACAATGGGACAGATGGCTATCACAAAGTGGCTTTTGAAGATGCCAAAGCCGGCGATATCTGGGTGAATTCTGCCATCGGACATGCAGAACTCGTCATCGGTTACAAAGATGACACCGTCTATCTGATTGGCTCGAATAATTTCAGTGATAAAACCTATAGTTCCGGCAGTGGTCTTTGCCAGATAGATACAGGGGAAAAAGCGAGCGACTATCAGCGTGTGAGCTATAACACCTCGAAGAAAAGCGGCACCGGATTTATCTGTTCACGGCAGTAAGGTCAGGGCTGTCGCATTCTATTTGTTTTGTGTTTTTGTTGCACACTTTCAGCGTGCGAATCGTTGATAATTTCACATTTCCCGGGGTTTCACTTCGTTCCACCCCGGGCTGTGACATTTCGCCCTTTCAGGGCTGTCATCTCAAGCATCCATCAGCCTTTTTGAAAGTACGATACTGTCAAGTGTTTTTAGAATGCGACGGCACAGCCCTCACACTCAGGACTGCGCCTCTTTTTATAAGGATCGTTTTAACGAGTGTGGATATGAAAATGCAAAGTCGTTTGCTTCACTGCTTTTAGCTTATGGCTTATTGTGCGCTTTAGCCAACTACAAGCTATAAGCCACAAGCGATAAGCCTGAACTTCCAGACATTGGGTGCGAAAGCTATATTCACCTTGTTTAAACATATCCTTTTATAAAACATCCATCAGCTGCCTAAATTCCTGGAGTTTGAGCAATCGCGGGTGATCGGGCAGTGGCACATCTTCGTGCGCCCAGGTCGTATGGAATGGAATATGTGCAGCGAATGCACCGAGTTCGAGTGGCGGCAAAATATCGGATTTCGGCGAATTGCCAACCATCAGAAACGTCGCAGGATCGATGCGTTCGCGTCTGAACAGCGTCTGATAGGTTTCTCGTTTTTTGTCGGGCAAAACCAGGTAATCGATCGTCTGATCCAACGGTGAATTCAGGAATTTGCGTGTTTGTTCGTTGAGCTCACCCTTGGTAATGATGATGATTCGATAGGGCTTCGTTTGGAGATATTCGAGGGTTTCAACGACACCGGGCAGCATTTGTGTCGGTACTTTGAGCAGGCTTTTGCCGATATCGATGATTTGCATCAATTTGGAGGAAGCGATATCGGGGTTGATGGAAATGGCCATTTGAATCATCGAAATCGTCATGGCTTTGGCGCCGTAGCCAAGGGTTTCCATGTTATCCGATTCGGTTTTGAACAGAATTCTGGACAACATGTCTTCGTCCATCACATCGCACAACAGGTCCTTAAACGCGCGTTCGGTATGCAGATAAAAAATCTCGTTTTGCCAGAGGGTATCGTCGGCATCAAAGCCGATACACTGAATATGCGATGTGTCGAATGGGCAGATCATGACTGAGTAACTCCATGATTGGCGCGGCGTATGGTTGAAAACCATAGACGCGCCGACGTGGCGTATGGCAATTCGCCATAGCCACGCGACAAAAATCATTTTTTAAACATGTCGGCGAGGTTTTGAAGGCCTTTTTTGAGGAGTTTCTGGTTGTCGGCGTTGATGCTTCGCTGAGTCGAGGTGATGTCGGGTTCGATTTCGGAGAGGCAGTAGCGGTACCGCGAGCAGCAGGCAAGGATCCATTGCGCGATGTGGCTCATGCAGCCGGAACGGATAAAGGCGCGGCTATTAAAAGTTTCGAGGACGGTCTGAAAATCGGGGATTGGCTGATCTGGCAAGTACATGCCGAATTTGTTCTGAAGCTGTTTGAGGACGTCACCTTTGGGCGGAATGGGGAGCCTGGCAGTGAAGAGTTCGGGGGCAAAGATGTGGCGGAGGGCATCGACTGGAATCCCCCACAGCGCCGCGTGATTTTCGATGGTGAAATCGAAGCATGGGAATGCGCTTAACCAGCGGCGTTCGCGCAGATAAATGCGGAATGATTGTTCGATTTCGTCGCTGTATGGCTCGATTGCAAGCGCTGCGCGAATGGAATCGCGGGGATGAATGGTCTCGAACAACGGATGATCGTGCGGCAACAGCAGAATGGCCACGGGATCGTTGACGAGCATCGCACGATGGGCGCATGGCATCTGGCCGGTTTCGTCGCAGCCAATGGCCTGAAGCAGGCGTTTTTTGAGCGTTTCGATCGGCAGGATTTCGGGATTGACCGAGATTCTGTGCACAAGTGTGTCGGCTTTTTGCAGGATTTGTTCGGGGGAGGCGGAGGCCACGTATTCCTGGATTGCGCAGCCATCAATGACGGGGGAAAGCGCCGAACGAACGAGCGTCCGCACTTTCTCAAAGCGGTATTCGGGATTGTGGTTCGTTCTGCGAATACTGGCGGTTGGGAATGCGACAGATGGCAGTTGTGTGGGCGCTAAAAGTCCAAGAATGGTGCCAAGATTTTCTTCCCAGAAATCATCATCCTCAAACTGGATCGGGAATGGGCGGACATTTTCAACCGCAAAGGCATTTTCCTGAGAAATCGCAGCGGCACAGATGAGAAAGATGTTGTCTTCGAATGACAACGTCCATCCGAGCGCATAGAGATGTTCGTCGGTTACAGGTTCACCCGATGCGGAAATGCAACAATCGATCGAAATTTCATTATGTTTTTGTGGGCCTGCAACCGTATGTGCAAATCCTCGCCGGTACGACAGCCGATAGCTCCAGACGCGAGGGGGACGGCATAAAATCTGGTGGAGAATAAATGAGGTTTCGGAAGAGGCCAGACGCGTGGCAACCAGATTTTGAAACTGCTGCTGAAGCTCGGTGCGGGGGCGTGTAAAAATGAGGAGATTCCAGAATATGTCTGCATGAGTCCAATGTTCGAACGGCCTGGATTCCGAATAACTGCGTTCGAAATCGATAATGGGCACAAGGCCTTCGCGTTCGATCGATTCGTGCGCCAAAAAAGACGCATCCTGAATGTTTTCGAGTAATTTCGAGAGTTTTTGTGTGACTCGGGACATAAAAATGATGAAAGGCGTTTAAATGCGTTTAAATAAAGGCTCTGTTTAACGAGCGTGGATCTGAAAATACATAGTTGCATGCTTCATGGCTTAGAGCTTTGAGCTTAGAGCTTCGAGTGGGTTTTGGACTGATCCAAGCTCCAAGTTCTGAGCTCTAAGCCTGTGCTGCCCGGCATTGGGTGTGAAAGCGATATCCATACTGGTTAAACATAGCCTAAATAAAAATGATTGGGAGATTGGCAAGCGCTCTGGCATAGGCATGGATATCGATGGAATCGATGAGCCATTGCATGGCGAGGTCTTCGGGAACGAGATTAAACCAGGGGCCGGTTTGAAGCAGCCGGGCGAATGAACTGACATGCGTTCGGATATTGAGCTCGAAGAGCGATGAAAGCTTGGCCTCATCGGGCATCATGTGAATGGCAGGGCGCACCAGCAGCCGCATGAAAAAGGGCGTCCGGGAGCCTTTTCGCAGGGGATAGCCATTTTTCTCAAAGAAGTTCTGCAGCAGCAGACTTCCGATGGTGCCGGTAAAGTGCAAAACACAATATTCAGAGCCGGGCTGGATATTATCCGGTGGCGTCGCCATATCAATGCCCAGTCGTTTGCCCATGGATGGCTCAAAAAGATACTCCAGTTTATAGTCGGAAGGGATACAGCGAATATAGAGCGCATCTCTGGGAATGTTCATGAAATCGGCGAAGCTTTTGGCCAGTCCCAGTGAATACCGTGGCGGTTCGAGCGCAAGAAATCCGACGTTTGATGACTCATCGCCGCGTTTAACATAGATGGTCTGATCCTTGATATAGGAGACGGTATGGGCATTTCCTGCAAGCGTCAGATTGAGGCCGGTGCCGGTTTCAATCGCTTGTCGGCTGGATTGTTTGAGGTAAACCGTACCCAGTTTGCGTCCGGTGACGGAATCGACGACTTCAGTTTCGGGCCTGTCAGCAATCATCGAATGCATATAGCCGCGGCTGAACAGAAACTGCGATTTTTGTTCCGGGACAAACCGCCCTTTGCCAACTTTTCTGAGCAATCCGGAATCGACCATCCGATCGAGAATCCTCGCACAGTCATCTTCGGAATAACGAAATCGTGCGGTCGGGGAAATGCGCTCGTACAGCGCCTTTTTGCCGATCCACTGCTGTGGATTCTGCAAGCAAATCGAAAGCGCCTGCTGAACGATGGTATTCGGACGAAAGGCAACAGAATCCGGAAACAGCGTTTCGGCCTGGGCGCATTCGACCAGATGCAGAAACCGGTAGATATTGAATGTGCAATTCGCCAGACAAGTAACGTGAACAGCCGCTTCGGTGCGGTTACCACGGCCAATTCTCTGGATAAGCGAAGGTACATCTGGCGGCGGTCCAAGCAGGACAATGCGATCGACATCTCCGATATCGATACCGAGTTCCAGCGTACTGGTTGAGACGCATGCCGCATTCTGGGCTCGCAAAAATTGCTGTTCGGTGCGCAGGCGTTCTTCTTTCGAAAGACTGCCATGGTGCGCAAAAACATTGGTTGCAATGCGAGGCCTTGACCTGAGCGCAACGACGATATTCTCGACCGTCGCTCGTGCATTGCAAAAAACGATGATCTTGCGTTTGGGGGATTCGAGCAGCATTTTTTCGATCAGATCTGCGGTTTGCTGAACCGCAATGCCTGGATCTTCGCTGACGATCTGGAAGTAGGGTCGAATCTTGCGGCGGCCGCCGGTGCTGGCAATGATTCTGGCTTTTTCACCAAGAAAGATATTTGCCATGCGTTCAATCTCGGGAACGGTCGCACTCGAAGCACAAATCTGAATCGGCTGTGGATTGAGGATACTGAGTCTCGAGATCAGGCACTGGAGCTGATCTCCACGGCCACTCGCATAAATGAGATGGATTTCGTCGAGAATCAGGGCCTGAATATTTCTGAATGCCACCGGCTTGCGCGAAACAAGGGAATCGAGGGATTCAGGCGTCGTGATGAGAATATGCGGCAGATCGTCGAGGTTAAATTCGGGTTTGTCACCAGTTCTGACAACGACCGTCAGTCCAAGCGCATGAACGGGTTCTCGCAGACGACGACAGAGATCGTTGCACAGTGCCTTGGTTGGTGCAACGAGCAAAATAGCCAGATTTGCGCTGGGACCCTCGGTTCCGTTCGGCGCTTTGACAGAGGCTGTTTTCGTCACCCGCATCTGTTCAAACCAGGCTATTTTATCGGGCTTGGCGTCTGCCACGGGCGATGTATGCGCGACAGTTGTCTGTTGCCGCTTCTGCAGCAGCCGTTCAAGAACCGGGGCCATTATGGCTTCGGTTTTGCCCGAAGCTGTTGGCGCATTGACAACCGCAGAATGACCATCAAGAATGGGCAAAATCGCTTCTTTTTGAATTTCCCGCAGACGCGGAAACCGGGCAAAGAAAGCATGCCATGTGCATATTAAAGATGCACGGATAATGGATTCATCACGGGATGGCGAAGCCATGCCCGAATCGTTGTGGTTGTCTTTCTTATTCAAAGTTTGCATCCATGCCTGAAACTCAGGGCTGTCGCATGCTATTGTTGTTTTTCGTGTCGCCCTTTTAGGGCGTTTTGGGGTCAGGCATTTAGGACACGACGGCCCTGTGCCTAAAACTTAAAGTTCGCTGGCGTGATGGAATTGGCCAAAGGTGCACTGAAAGCAGTCATCACTTCGCACCCGTTTTCGGTGACAACGAGTGTATGTTCGAACTGTGCGGACCACTTCTTGTCGAGCGTTACAGCCGTCCAGTCATCATCGAGAATGCGCAGGCGCCAGTCTCCGGCGTTGATCATGGGCTCAATCGTAAACGTCATTCCCTCGCGAAGCCTCAGACCGTGTCCGCGTCGGCCGTAGTGGGGAACCTGAAGATTTTCGTGGAACTCACGTCCAATGCCATGTCCGACATAGTCGCGAACGACAGAAAATCCGCGTCCTTCTGCGAATTCCTGAATTGCGGCACCAATATCTCCAAGCCTGGCATCCGGACGCACTTCAGCAATGCCGATTTCAAGACAGCGTCGCGTCGTTTCTACCAGATTGATGGTTTCCTTCGATGGGGTTCCAACATAAAAAGTCGCCGAAACATCGCCATGCCAGCCATCCAGAATCGAGGTGATATCGATATTGACGATGTCACCATCCTTCAGTATCGTTGATTTGTTTGGAATGCCGTGGCAAACGACTTCGTTTATCGAAATGCAGCAGGATTTGGGATAGCCGTGGTAATGTAACGGCGCCGGAATCGCATGGTGCTTAATCGTATAGTCATGGACGAAATTATCAATTGCCAGTGTGTTTTCGCCAGGTTTCACAAGCTTGGCAGCTTCCTCAAGTGTCTGTGCTGCCAGACGACAAGCTTTTCTCATCGCCGCAATATCTTCGCGGCTCTTGATGATAATTTTAGAATCGAACATAATAACCCTGATTTCCGTTCCAATCCCATTCGGGAGATAATGTGCGCAAATGTGAATTCGCCGCACGTGGCGAAGCAGTATAACGCAATTTAACAGTAACGGCATTATAAATCAGACACATCGTGACTATTCATACGGCGCTCTAGCCCGTCCCACCCAGGACTGTCGAGTTCTATTTTGGCATGTTCTTTTCCGTCGCCCTTTCAGGGCTTTCATCTCAAGCATTCATCTGCTTTTTGAAAGTACGATAATGTTAGGCTATGTTTAACCACTTTGGACATAGCTTTCGCCCCCGATGTCGGGAAGTGCAGGCTTATTGTCTGTGGCTTATAGCTTGTAGTTGTCTGAGGAACACTATAAGCCATAAGCTATAAGCTATAAGCCGTGAAGCAAACGACTTTGCATTTTCATATTCACGATCGTTAAACAGAGCCTAATGTTAAGCATTTTCAGAATGCGGCTGCCCGTCCCACTGAAGCTGGCTAAAGGAACAAGACTTATGAAATGGCAATTTGCACCGATATGCGCAGCACTTTTTTTGTCGCCGCATCTGTCTGCCGCACAGACGAATCCCGAACCACTGCAGATCTCGCGGCAAAACGAAGAAAACCTGCGGGAACAGTGTCTGGCACAGGATGACGCCACTGTCTGTACCCAATGGACCGCAGTTGCCAGCTGCGTGATGACGTACCGCGACTATCTGCCGGAAGTCGCCAGACTGCATTCAGACGAAGAACTGCAGAAATATCGAACAGATGCGCTTAAAATTCTGCCCCAGGCCTGTTCCACAATCGCCAGAATTCTGCTGCAAATCGATATCCTTCAGTCAGATCTGTCGCTCAAAAAATCCCAGCTGTCGAAAAAAGAAAGGGAAAAGCGCTGGCTGGATGTGATCCAAATGGCCAATCAGCCAGAAATCGTTCCGCAGCAACGTCAGCTCATTGCCACCGAGTTTATCAATGCCCCGGATTTCCAGGCCATGTATGCGCAGCAAAAAGTCAAACAATATATTGCTTTGGCCTGTGACGAAGCGTTTTCGCTGCTGCCGGATATTTCAAATGAAACCACATCCTTTCTCACCCAGCTGGATATCATTGATTCGACGGCGATTAACGCACACGGCAAAATCGTCCTGGCGATGATCGATCTACGAAATGGCCGCTATTTATCTGCCAAACAACACCTGCTCAACATCGATCCTGCGACTTTATCCGAAGCCGAAATCGCCCGGTTCGCCCCAGAAATCCGCAAAAATGGGATACATCTGGCCAAAGATGACGATTTCATGAACGAAGTCTGCCTGAACGAAGTCCCCCGCAGCACACAGGACGACCGAAACCTCAAACTCTATCAGATGATGATGGATACAGACAGCGACGCCGCTATCTATGTTCTGAGAGGCGCAACAGGCCTATACCTCAGAAATTGTGAATTTGAGCGCATTAGTTCGCAATTTGCTGCGATTTGGGCAAAGCGGCATACGAATCCGGAGGTCCAGGCCTATTTAAAGGATATTCTTCAATACATCACCAATCGCCCCGAACCGCTATTCATCCGGACGCTGATCAGATCGCTGTCATCACTTGGTGGCGAAGCAAAAGAATCGATAAAATCCCGTTACGGCCTTCGTATATCTACGCTTGCGCTCAACCTGGCTCGCTATGATATCGCAGCCAAAGACTATAAAAATGCGCAAGAACTGTTGTCTGATGCGATCAATCTGGTTTCAGATGAAGCTTCCTGTGAACTGAGGCTGCAATATGGCCGCGCATTACATCTGGATAACAAGCGAATTCCTGCCAGACAGCAATGGGGCTACATCATCGATCACCTCTCGCAATTAACCAATGCGCAATGCCGCGATCACGCTTTTGACCTGTCGATTGTGTCGTTTATGAAAGATGGTAAAAAAGCCGAAGCCGATGCGCTTGAAAAGCAAATGATGCAACCGCACGGAGAATAGCAGGGCTTTGATCCCCCAGCAGTCGCCTGCGGCTTAAACCGGGAGCTGCTGATATTGAACGCCTGCGGCGTTCTGGCTATAAATACAGATGAAAAGTTACCTATAACCCATAATTAATAATAGACGTTGAAATGCTATTTTTATCAGCTATAATATAAACTGCGGTTTTTCATTAATTTTCTCATGTTGTATGGAGAATGAATCATGAAAATTTTATCATCGTTTAAAAAAGTGTTCGTTGGTGCGGTTGGCGTACTGACGGGTGTGGGCGTATTGGCTTCGGGTTGTAGTGACGACAGCACAAACAACACTAAAAAATTGAGCCAGGCTCAGATCCAGGAGTGCTGCGGTACAGACGACGGTTCCAACGAGTTTCTCGAGTGCGTGCAGGCTTATGCCACAAGTGGCGTCTGTTCCGACGATCATGGACACGGGGTTATCGCCTATTACGGCCCGAATCCCTATGCATCACAAGAGGTTATCCAATGCTGCGGCGATAATGATGGCTCGGAGGAGTGGACAGCTTGTGCTGACGAGTACATCAAGAACGAAACCTGCGCCCACCATGAGATACCGGCTTATTACGGCCCGAATCCCTATGCATCACAAGAGGTTATCCAATGCTGCGGCGATAATGATGGCTCGGAGGAGTGGACAGCTTGTGCTGACGAGTACATCAGGACCGAAACCTGCGCCCACCATGAGATGCCGGCTTATTATGGCCCGGCCCCCGTTATGGACGAAGATCTGAAAGCATGCTGCGGCGAGGAAGGTGCGAATGACCCACAGCAATACGCGGAGTGCGTAGAAAGCTATCGAAACAACGGCAATAAATGCACAGAAGATCCTGCCGACAAAAATCTGATTAAATGCTGTGGCGAAGACGACGGCTCCAGCAGTTACAAAGCCTGCGTCGCCGATTACAAAGCCAACGACAACAATTGCAAGATTCCAGCTCCTGTCTATGGCCCGGATCCCTATTCCGATCCCGAAGTGATCAAATGCTGCGGCGATAACGATGGTTCGGCAGAATTCCAAAACTGCGCGGAAAAATTCTTGGCCAACGGCAATAAATGCGCAGAAGCGCCTGTCGACGAAAATCTGATTAAATGCTGCGGCGAAGACGACGGTTCCAGCAGTTACAAAGCCTGCGTCGCCGATTACAAAGCCAACAACAACGAATGCCTCGCCACCGATTACGGCCCACAGCCTGTCGATAAGGCGCTTCTGGAATGCTGCGGCGAAGACGATGGTTCCATCAGCTATCAGTCCTGCGTTGCACAATACAAAGAAAACGGAAACGAGTGCATGATGACTTATTATGGCCCGGAGCCCTATTCTGATCCCGAAGTTATCAAATGCTGCGGCGATAACGATGGTTCCGACGCATGGTACAAATGCGCCGATGAATATATTAACAATAAAGCCTGTGCCGTAGAACCGGCCCCCGATGAACCGCCTACGGTTTATGGTCCTCCTCCTGCCGAGCCAGACCCCGTTGAACCCGAATCCCCCTAAGATCTTTCGTTCAATCTGAAAACCGGGGCGTTGCGGGGTTTCCCCGCATCGGGGGTAGGCGCGTATTTGCGCAGCAAATAGCGCCGTAGGGGGCTTGGCCCCCACAAGACAATCAATCATATTCAGACTTTCCCCAAGGAAAACCTATGGCCGATCCCAGATTAAAGATTTATCAGGCATTGATGTGGACTCGCCACAAACTGCGCACCGCCGTCAACCGCGAAGAGCACGAACTGCGCTATCTTTTCTTTGAAGTCTCACGCCGGTGCAATATCCATTGCCGTTATTGCGGCAGCGAATGCACCAACGAAGAGCGCGCACACGAACTCACCGCTGACGAATGGATTGCAATTATCGACCAGCTGGCCGAAGATTTCGACCCCAAACGCGTCATGATCGCGGTCACCGGCGGCGAACCGCTGTATAAAAAAGGCATTCTCGACATCTATAAACATCTGCACGAAAAGGGGTTCCACTACGGCATGGTCACCAATTCGACGCTGCTCAACGCCGAAATGGCCCAAAAGCTCGTTGAATGCGGTATCGATTCGATCTCCCTCTCGTGCGATTGCATCCCCAAGATCAACGACAGCATCCGCGGAAAAGGCATGTCAGCCTATGTCGAAAAAGCCATCACCAACCTGAATAACGCCGGATATACGGGGATTCTCGAAATCCTTTCGACCATCACCAAACCCTGCATGCCCTATTTAAATGATATGCAGAAATGGGTGATGGATCACGGCATCAAGCGCTGGCGTGCGGCGCCCGTTATGCCACTTGGGCGAGCCGCAGAAAACGTGGATTTGCTGCTCGACGAGGACGACGTCAGGGAATTGCTCAAATTCATCCGGGGCCATCGCCGCGAGCTCGGCGACACGCTTCGCCTCGAATTCAGCGAAGAAGGCTACCTCGGCGACGCATTCGAAGGACTCGTCCGCCCCTATCTGTGCCAGTGCCGCGCAGGTATCAATGTCGGCGGCATCCGATACGACGGCAAACTCGGTGCATGCCCCGAAATCTCACAGGTATTCGATCAGGGCGACATCCACAACGAGCGTTTCTCCGAAGCCTGGAACAACAAATACCAGGTCTACCGCGACCGCAGCTGGACAAAACCACTTGGCCCATGCCGCACATGTGACAAATTCAACATCTGTCACGGCGGCGCACTCCACCTCTATAACGATATGCATACGCCGGCCAGCCGCTGCTTCTACGAAATGCTCAAAAACAAAAAATAGCGCATCACTTTATGTTTGGCGGCTTTTGGGGCGTTGCCCCATACAGCCGCCGTTGCTGCGCTATCGCTGACGCGATACGCTTGCACGACGCGGCTATTCAGGCCAGAAACGTGCGTATGCACGTCTCTGCCCCGAATACGCCGCGCCTTTTCTATTCATCGCCATGAACGCTCATATGGCGCATCATTAGGAGTATCAATGAAATTTAAAGTATTGGTTACACTGGCCGCTGCCCTGCTGATTTCGGGATGTGCCGGTTCTCAGAATGCCCCCGAATCACCCACACAAAACGCTGCCATTTCACAGGAGATTCAATTGGATAGCTCAAATCCGTTTGCACATGAGAATACACTTCCCTATCAGGCACCCGAATATGATAAAATTAAAACCGAACATTTCGTGCCTGCTCTAAAAGCCGGTATGGCTCAGCAAATCGCCGAGATCGACAAAATCGCCAATTCAAGCGAAGAACCAACGTTCGAAAATACCATCGTTGCCATGCAGAAATCCGGACGTCTCTTATACCGCGTCGCTTTTATCTTCGATAATCTCACCAACGCCTATACAAATGACGATTTAAAAGCTGCCGAAAATGAGATGGCACCGCTATTTGCTGCCCACGATGATGCTATCTATCTGAACGATAAACTCTTTGAACGCGTGGAAAAAATATACAATCAGAGAAGCGCTTTGAACCTCGATCCGGAATCAGCACGCCTGCTCGAAAGAGTATACAAAGATTTCATCCGTGCTGGCGCAAAACTCAATGCCGAACAGAAAGCCAGAATCAAAGAAATCAATTCTGAACTTTCTACCATCGGAACCAAATTCGGTCAGAATATACTATCCGAAATGCAGGATGCTTCGGTGCTCGTCGATACAAAAGAAGAACTCGATGGCATGAGCGAAGAAGACATCGCAGCCGCTGCAAAAGCCGCAACAGAAAAAGGACATGACGGCAAATACCTCATCGTACTCGTCAATACATCGATTCAACCCGTGCTGTCTTCACTCAAAAATCGCGAATTGCGCAAACGCATCCACGAAGCATCCCTAAGCCGTGGTATGCGCGGAAACGCTGCAGATAACCGCGAATTCGTATCGAAAGTTCTGGCTCTGAAATTAGAACGCGCCAAGATGCTGGGCTACGAAACACATGCCGCCTATAAACTTGAAAATCAATGCGCCAAAAATACAAAGGCAGTCAATGATATGCTCAGTTCCATGGTTCCGGCCGCTCGGGCGAGTCTCGAACGTGAAGCCGCAGAACTCCAGGCAATTATTGATGCGCAGGGCGGTGGATTCAAACTCGAAGCCTACGACTGGCTGTTCTATGCTGAACAACTCAGAAACCAGAAATATAGTATTGATGATGCACAGCTCAAACCCTATTTCGAACTCAATAACGTGATTACCAAAGGCGTATTCTATGCCGCTGAACGCCTGTATGGCGTAAAGTTTGTCGAACGCCACGATCTGCCGGTTTATGATCCCGATGTCCGCATCTGGGAAGTCTTCGATGAAGACGGCTCCGCGATTGGTTTATTCTACGGTGATTACTATGCCCGCCCGAACAAACGCGGTGGTGCCTGGATGAGCGAATACGTCAATCAGTCGCATTTGCTCGGTACAAAGCCTGTCATGCTCAATCAGATCAATATCAAGAAACCCGCATCCGGACCGACTTTGCTCACGATTGACGAAGTCACGACGCTCTTCCATGAGTTCGGTCATGCGCTGCACGGACTGTTTTCAAACGTGAACTACCCCGAATTCAGCGGCACCCGCGTACCCCGTGATTTCGTCGAATTCCCGTCGCAGTTTAACGAAACCTGGGCCTTCCATCCCGAAATTCTGGCCAATTATGCCCTGCATTACGAAACCGGTGCCGTGTTGCCCAACGATCTCGTCGAAAAAGTCATTGCTTCCAAAAAGTTCAATCAGGGATATGCAACCACCGAATATCTTGGCGCTGCAATGCTCGATCAGGCATGGTTTCAGGCCGATCCGCCTCCTGCATTCTCGCTTGACACCTTCGATGCCGTCGAACACAAACTGCTCGAGAGCGTAAATCTCGATATCCCAATGGCACCGCCAAGATATCGATCGACCTATTTTAACCATATCTTTGCCAATGGCTACGATGCGGGTTACTATGCCTATATCTGGTCCGAGGTGCTCGATGCCGATGCCGAGGCCTGGTTTAAAGAACATGGCCTGTCACGCGAAAACGGCCAAAAATTCCGCGATGCCGTCCTTTCTCGCGGTTTCACCGATGATCCCATGGTTTTATATCGCCAGTTCACCGGCCGTGATCCCTCAAGCGATCATCTGATGGTGCGCCGAGGGCTTAAATAAAGGCTCTGTTAACCAGCGTGGATATAAAAATGCAAAGTCGTTTCCTTCACGGCTTTTATTGTTCTGGCTATGGTTATTAACCGTATGGTCTGAGCTCTCACCCAACCCCCATGGTGAACGCAAAGTTCGCAGATAACGCCTTATATAAAGCCCGTAGGGCTTTTGGCGAGTAGCCCCCGGTTGCGTTAGCTACCGGGGGTAAAACGAATTCCCCTTTATTTTCTCCCCCCGGATTTGCCTGCCCAAAGGGCAGGCAAATCCGGGAAAAGTGGGGGCCCATGATCCCCCGGTAGGCGCGAT
>JAEEGL012545275.1_pt1 | contig 15144 bp, 19 predicted proteins | sample 9134231 | NCBI WGS metagenome assembly JAEEGL01 (sample SAMN16246548, study PRJNA631951) | gut metagenome | biome: gut microbiome; feature: rumen; material: fiber-attached | host: Bos | place: Iran: Karaj | collected 2018-10 | reverse complement strand
CCTGAATATGATGAGCATAAGCGTCTTCGAAAAGTACGCTGGCTTGTTAAAGGAATAAATGAAGATATCGTTGAGCTAAATGGCGGCTCTACAATGACCTTATCTACAGTTTACAAAATGAAGATTCCTACAAGTGCAGTATTTGACATAGTCAAGAAGTATGAAAACAGCCTGGATGAAGACAGTAACATAGAAGGCCGTGAAAACTTTGTATTTATTATTGATGAGATCAACAGAGGTAATATCTCAAAGATTTTTGGCGAGCTAATTACCCTAATTGAGGAAACGAAGCGTGCCGGCGCACCTGAGGCAATGGACGCAAGACTTCCTTATTCAGGGGAAGCGTTTAGCGTTCCAGACAATGTTTATATCTTGGGCACTATGAATACTGCTGATAGGTCTATCGCCCTTATGGATACAGCACTCAGACGAAGATTTTCGTTCGTGGAAATGCCTGCACGTCCTGAAATACTTACAGATATCAACGCACAGTATGTAACCGAAGGACCGGTTACTGTGGATGTAGTTGAAATGCTCAGGACCATAAACAAGAGAATAGAGGTCCTTTATGATCGAGAGCATACAATAGGCCATGCGTTCTTTACCGGGCTTAAAGATGATCCATCATGTTCCAAACTGGCTGATATCTTCAAGAGATCAGTAATACCACTGCTTCAGGAGTACTTTTACGAGGACTACTCTAAGATTCAGTTGATCCTTGGCGATAATGAAAAGAGCGATGACAACTATAAGTTTATTCGCAAGAATGAAGAAACCAAAAAAGAAGTCTTTAAAGGAAATCCGGATATCGACATGGATGAGAGTGAGAGATTCTATGTAAACGATGCAGCGTTTGATCACATCGAAAGTTATCTGGAGATATATGAGTAAATTACTATGAGAAAGCCTGTAGAATTAAAAGAGTTTGAGTCAATTACATATAACAGGGATTATGAAGGTGTTGATGGAATCAAAGTTATATCCAAGGAAGACTTTGATGATCTGAGCCTGTTTATTGAAGAATATATAGGCTCTGATACAGATGCCTATGATTTTATGCGTGTTTCTAAAAAAAGAGGTATCGGAGAAGTCATAACTTTCAATAATTATGTAGGACTTATACAGACTAAAAGGGGCTTTCAGGTCCAAGTGCTTCCCAAAATAGAATATGGTTCTGAAGAAGGCGACGATGAGCTAACCAAGAGGATCTTCCTGAAGATGCTTACCAGTATGAAGGACTTTCCCGGAAAGACATTTAGTGATGCTTCATTGAATGTTGGGAAGATGAATCTCTATGAATTGTTTATCGCCATGTACATAAAGGAAGCACAAACACTTGTTAAACATGGCATTAAGTCTTCATATGTACTTATGGAAGATAACCTGAATTGCTTAAAAGGAAAATTAGTATTTTCCGAGCATATAAAGCAAAACATATCTCATAAGGAGAGGTTCTATATGAGATATGACGATTTCAATATGCATACTCCGGAAAACAAACTGGTCAAAGCCACACTTGAAAAGCTATTGAGAATGACTGAAAGCGAGAGAAATGCCAAGGATATAATGCAGTTGTTGCTTTCTTTTGAGATGATTGAAAGCTCGAAGAATTATGAGGCTGATTTCTCTAAAGTAGTCATTAACAGAAATAATAAGGATTATAGGTTCTTACTACAGTGGGCAAAGATATTTTTATATAACAAGAGCTTTACATCTTTTTCTGGAGCAGCCAATTCAAGGGCAATCCTTTTCCCGATGGAGGTTGTGTATGAAAGCTATGTGGCGAAACAGGTAAAGAAAGTGTTTTCACCATTTGGATGGGATGTTTCTGCACAGGATCATAAGTATCATCTGTTTTCTGAATCGAATAAAAAGAGATTTGCCCTGCGTCCAGACATAGTTATAAGGAATGGTGACACGACTATTGTCATGGACACTAAGTGGAAGAAGCTCATTAATAACGAGAATAAGAATTATGGAATATCTCAAGCAGATATGTATCAGATGTATGCATATTCAAAGTTTTACGATGCGACGGATATCTGGCTTTTATATCCCATGAATGATGCGATGCGAGGGCATGAGGATATAATCTATATGTCTAATGACAAAACGGGTATAGATACCCGAGTGAATATTGCGTTTATCGATTTAAGCAATCAAAACATAGAAGAAGAGATTCTGGACTTGTTTCATAGGGTTACATATACAAAGGTTATAGGAGACTAGTGATGAAGAAAAAGTCGTGGAAAAAACATATCGAATATTGGTTAGATTCTCTTTTAGAACAGGGTACAGCTGTTATGTTATTATTGCTGTTTCTTGTAGTGGTTATTGTTTCTTGTATTATTGGAATTATAGTATCTCTGATATGTGGTGTTTCTTTTGATGAAGGAATTTGGAACAGCTTTATGCATAGCTTGGACGCAGGCAACCTTGCTGGAAACGATCTGGGCAACAAGGCAAATATAGTCCTTATGACGGTTATGACGGCCTTTGGATTATGCTTTACTGGTGGACTTATCGGTATTATAAATAACAGTTTCGAACAGAAGGTTCGCGATTGGCAAAAAGGATCATCTAAAGTAATGGAAAAAGGCCATGTTGTAGTTTTGGGATATAATGATACGCTCTTCAATATTGTTGACTCTCTTGTTGAAGCAAATTCAAACCACAGAAAACAGTATGTTGTTGTTGTGGGAGATAAAGATAATGAAACTATGAATGCTGAAATAAAGGCAAATGTAAAAGATCGTCAAACTACCAGAATAATATGTCGTAGTGGAAAGATATACGAAAAGAACATGTTTGATCTTGCAAGTGTTGAAGATGCCAGAGCGGTCATAATTAACGGTAAGGACGATAAGCTTTCGATAAAATCTTTGTTAGCAGTTAAATCCTATTTGAAAGATAATGGAAAAGATTTAAAAAAACGCCCTGAATCGAATGATAAAGGAAAGGCGTTTCCTCAAGTTACTGTTGTAATAAATGATGAAAAATACTACGAAGCCGCTAAAAAAGAAGGAGGAGAATGGGCAAAAGTTATTTACGGTAAGGATGCTATATCTAGGATAATTGCTCATTCATGCAATCAGAGGGGCCTTAGTAAGGTATTTGACGAATTATTCGATTATAAAGAAAACGAAATATACTTTGAATCCATCAAGGAGGCCACAGGTAAGTATTTTGAAGATGTTGTTTTTATGTTTAATAAATCGATACCACTTGGCATATATTCCCCATATGAGAAAGAAGGCGAAAGAGTCAAACTATATCCGAAGTCACAAAATATGAAAGTGAAAGAGGATGATAAGATAATTATGTTTGAAGTGGATGATGGGGCCTATAAGGATCAATTGTTTAATAAAGAATCAGAGTTCAAAAAAACGAAGATTCAGAATGAGCTGATTAACAAAGAAGCCGTTAAATCAAGAAATATGATGGATCTTTTGATACTGGGTCAGAATGATAGTTTGGGTGAGATACTTGAAGAATACGCCAGCGTTATGAGTGAAAGAACCACCGTAAGAATAATTGATAAGGCTCCGCAATTGAAGAACAAATTGGGCGAATATGAAACAATCTACTATACATATATTCCTGTTGATGATTTTAGCGCTGACACAATAATGAATAACATTGGAGAAAAGGATTTCAATGTTCTTGTACTTGCCGATTATGACTTGGATTATGAGGATGCAGATGCTGAGTCTATCCTTAAACTTATAGAACTAAAAACAGTCGCAGAAAAGACAGGAAAACGCTTCGCCACAACATGCGAAATCAGAAAGAGCGCAAACAAACCGTTAGCAGAGATCATAGGTGCAGAGAATTTCGTTATAAGTTCTAACATTGGTGGTCTTATGTCTGTACAATGCGCTGAGAACTTCGAATTATATGAAGTCTTTAAAGAATTGCTTAGTGCTAAAGGCTCGGAGTTGTATATGAAGCCTGCCGAAGATTTTGTTAAAATTGGTGAGCAAGTAAATTTTAACACAATCCTGGAGGCGGCATTAGAAAAGCAAAGTATATGTCTCGGTTATTATAAACAAGGTAAAATAAAAGATTTTTGTACATGTCCTGACAGAACTACAGAAATTAAATTTGAGAAAGATGACACACTGATTATTCTTTCTGAAAATTAGTAAACCAAATTACTATGTAAGTTTAGCACGCTGAAAGGATGGAATGATTATATGAGTACATTACTTGATAGGAAATGTTGCGGAACTTGTGAGTTTTGGCAGGGAAGCAGAGAAGCTACACGAAATGGTGTAAGATGCAAAAGCCCTTCTGATGAGGGAATATGCGGAAATAGGAAAAGCATGCAACATGATAAGAGCACAAAGGCAAGCTACCATTGTGCTAATAAGTATGAGCAATGGTCACAATATGAAAAATGAGTTCGGCAAATAGAATAGATGCTTATTTTAGGAACAATTACGGGTTAGAAAACTGAATAGGAGAGCCGCAGCTCAGGGGTGAAAAATCCTTGAGCTGCGGCTCTTTATTGTTAAGCGGAAAAATTAAATAAGTAATATTTTGGCACAGGTAGAATCTGAAATTTAACATATTATTTATCATAATTTAATTGATGGGCAAATATCTATAAATCATAATGTATTTGGGAAAATTACAATGCGAGATCTTTCTGCTAGATTACTCCTATGTGTTACACGGCAAGTACATCAACTCTACACGATAAGCAGAGGAGGTATGTATATGTACTGTATGTATTGCGGGAAACAGCTGCCAGAAGATGCAGAATACTGTATTGCGTGTGGGAAGCCTGTTTTTAAAGATGATAATGAAGCAAATGTGGAAGAACTGGCAGGAGGTGTAAACATAGGGAGCAATGAGCTTTCTAATCATCATGATATTGCAGCTTCGGTCAGCTCGCTGTCTGAAGAGGAAGTTGTAGATGCGATATGTCCGAAATGCGGATATAACGGGAAGATGCTAATTGTTGAAAAAAACAATATTAGCGCTGTTAGTAAAGCTGTAATATACGTTGTTGGCTTTACGTCACTACTTATTATTGGTTATATATTGGAGTTGATATTTGTTAACGTATTACCGACGATTCTATTATATATCATAGGTTTTTTGTTATTCGGTACAGTATACAAAGGAATAGGCTATTTTATTAAAGGAGCATCGATTAAGCGTATAAAATGCCCGCATTGTAAGCAAATAATGCAATATAAAGTTAAGTAATACAAGTATGTGTAAATGATCTAAAGGAGATTCGGCTATATGTATTGTAAGAAGTGTGGAAAAAAATTACCTGACGATGCGGCTTTTTGTATCCATTGTGGCACGAAAATGGATATTCATTTGGATGCGTTATTGTCTGACGAAGGAAAAGAAGATTCTGTGAATACAACCATGCTTGATGAACATATCATGTCTGGTACTGACAAACAGTCTGCTTCTTCAGAGAATAATATAATATCTGACGTTAGAGAACGGATACCAGTTTCTTATTCTGATAATTCAACAGGTAATTTTACTGGTATTCTCAAAAACAAAAAGGTGCTAATAGTTGCTTCTATAGGGATAATACTTGTAGTTGTTTTGTTTGCGATGTTAACAGTAAAAAGTAAAAAGTCTAATACAGTAGTCTATAACGAAGATAACGAAGAATCTAAGACATCTACGGCTGAAAATAACGAAGTTTATGTGGATTATTACTATAATGCACTTGCACCAACGGATAATAAGTATCCTAAAATGGCAAAGATGTCCCTTGATTTAGGAGACTCAATACTTTCTTCTGAGGATTATTTTATTTACGACAATAGTGGAAGGCTTGAGTACCATGTTGGGCATATTTTGCCCCTCACAGACGAATCAGAAGATCGCTTTGATATATATCATTACGTATACAACTATAATGGAAATTTAGAGAAACGATATGGCTATACTACAAGGAACGGCCAAGGGACTGCAAATAAGAAAAGTGTTTATTTAGCAACTGAGGCAAAGTATTATTATGAAACCAATGGAAGGATTCAGCAAGTCTCTTTTAAAAGTTATGCTGATAAGGGAACAGATACTGAACTCAGCTTACGTATAATACATATTTTTGAATATGATGGTAATAATAATTGTATTAGAAGAATAGAATCTGCTGGTACAAAATCAAATGTTACAACTTATCTTGCAAGTGACAATTTTAATCCATTAGTAGATGATGCATATGCGAATCAGGAAATTAATCTTGAGGGTTGGACAGTTGAATTTGTTGATTCCTGTTCTAGCACAGAGGCCAATTATGATGTATTAAAACAATTTGATGGTTTTGAATCTGCACAAAAGGAATATGAAAAGAGTGAAGCATCTGAGAAGACAGACAATAAGGATAGTGGGTCCGTTGAAAAATCGTTGGACTTTATTGAAGGCCCACTGTCGGATAATGCATATTCTGTGCTAAAGGGAAAATTCTTTACTGAAGATGGTGAAAACTATGTTAATGTGGTTTCAAAAAAGAGCATAGTAAGATATATAAGAGGCGGAAATGAAAGCCACACGTATAAAGAAGATATCAAAGGGTACCAAGAATACTCCAATGGATATCTCATAATGGTAGAATGGGAAGGCGAAAAATTCACGTATCTTTTTGTTGCTGAGGGAGAAACTGAGACTATTCTTGTAGACTTTGACAGTGGATGGAATCCAGATGTTTATAATTATAACTATGAACCTGCACAAGTGTATGGCAGAGGTAATAGTACTGGACTATCTTCTGATACATATGCTACTTCTTCAGATGCCAATAATGCTGAATCTGAAGGCAGTTGGGGGATTGAGGATGCCTGGGAAGGTCCGTTGCCTGATTCTGTATTTAATAAACTCAAGGGTACATATTATGCAGAACAAAAGGGAATAACAATATCTGTTGTTTCACCATCAGAAATAATATATGATGACGGATCCGGTGAAACCACATTAAGTATAGATGGCTGTGATGGCGACGGATTTACGTTATACATCTATGTGAGTGGGCACGAAGAAACGTATTCAGATTATCAGAATGTATTTATGACTCGTTATTCTGACAACGACACTGATTTGAAGTTATTAGTGGGATCAGGGACGTATAATCCGGAGAGCTTTAATGTGTCGGCAAAAAAGATAAGTGATTGATTATTGCTTGATATTTTTTAGGAAAATTACGGGTAAGTGAAGAGCATAGAAGCGCCTTAGTTCAGGGATGAAAAATCTTTGAGCTGAGGCATTTTTTCTTAGATATTTCTTGTATACTTACATCTTGGATAATTGGCACATCCATAAAATGAGTTGCCGGCGTTTTTGCCTTTATGCGCGGTCCGTATAACAAGGTTTCCACCACACCATGGACAAATATTACTATTAGTATTAGCGGTAGTATTTTGTATGTGATCCATCTTTACCTGATAATCTGCATTGGTCAGAGGTAAAAGCGTGTTATATATTTCCTGTACCTGACTTTCTGTATATCTATCAGGTTCTCTATTCCATATATCTCTTAATATCCTGTTCAGATCTTTTGCTCTACAAACATATATGCCAGGAGACGATATAGAAATGCTTTTTAGTTCAGCCTGATCACCAAAAACAATGAAAGAAAAAGCGTCTATTGCCCCGATATAGTTGGCTAAGGCTTTGATGTGTGAATAGTTCTGCTTTATAGGATTATAGAAGTGGTACTTTTCTACCTTTTTACCACCATACCAGGTCTTGCCACCATAAAGTGTACTGGTCCAATTCTTGGCTCTATCATCGCCAAAGATATATCCTGTGTAGTTCTTGCTTTCAATTACAAACAGTCCTTTTGTAGTAATATATAAAAGATCTATTTCAGAAGTTGAACCATCAAAGCGTGGAACATACAGGTTCTTTAGGCACTTGCCTTTATAACCAAAGAAATCAAAGAATCCAAGTCTGAGTGCGACTTTTCTCTCGCCAGCTATTCCTTTTCTACCATTAAAGAAATCCTCTATTAGACCCATATAATTTTATTTCTCCAGTAGTTTCGTTGATTTTGATTGCACTATCACATAAATATTACCTAAATATTTTACTTAACCTACACACTTGATTTTCATGGTCATTTCTTAGCTTTAATTCCATACTTATCTGCGAGCGCATAGATTTTCCTGTTACGTTCTTCACGAATGTCATCTAATAATCCATCGTTTCCATCAAGAGAATCAACCCATTCACCTCGACTCTTTAATTCAGTAACTCTTTTGCGTTCCTCTTCATTTGCCCAATGAAGAATTTCATAGAATTCTTTATTAGCGGCTTCATTATCCATGTTTATATCTCCCATACCTATAGCATTGCATAGGTAATAGTAGACTATATCTCTTGCAATAATAGGAATATGTTAATGCTGAATAGTCTTTATAAACCTCATAATAACAAGTGGGTATAAGAAGTCAATTCCCAACAAAAGACAAAACGCAATATAATTCATATTTTATCAATTTTTTATTGAAGTCCACATGCGTATAGGCTCATAATTTATATGGGAAAGTATATTGCTCATCATATAAAAATTTATGTGCATTCGCATTGTATTTGTGGTCAGTTTAGAGAGGGGTTAAAAATGGGAGATATTATAAATATTAATGCAAATTCAGAAATAACCGCACAAGATACGGATGTGGTTGCAATGACAAATGAGTTGTTAATAGATGCTCGGGAAACTGCAGTCCCCAAGGATAAATCTATAGCAATGCCTATAGCATCGCTGTCTACATTAGGCGCTGGAGTTTCTTCTTTAATCCCGGCATTTAATACTGTAACACAGACGACAACAATGAATCTTGGCGGATTATATAAACTAGCAAATGAAAGTGTAGGAGATACTCTTAAAGTGGCTAAAAACGGCAACTTTTGGGGCGCTTTTAAGACTGCTGATGGCGCTTCAAAATTTGCACAATTACAGGCAGCTGATCCGGTTGCGGTCACAAATAAGATGGTGATGAATGCAAACCCTGCTACGATGATGATGGCTGTCGCTTTATTTTCAATTGAAAAGGAACTCGGTGAAATTTCCGACATGGCTAAACAGATTATTTCATTCCTTCAGATTGAAAAAGAAGCTGAAATTGAAGCAGATGTAGAGACTTTACAAGGCATAATAACAAAATATAAGCATAATTGGGATAACGAAAGATATGTTGCCAGCAATCACAAGATGGTCTGTGATATTCAAAGGACTGCTCGTAAAAACATGATTGCATTTCAAAAGCAGGTAGCTGATGTAATAAATCAAAAGAAGTTTATTGTTCCAGGCAGTAAAGTAAATACTACATTGAATGATATGCTCAAGAAATTTAAATACTATAGATTGGCATTATATACGTTTTCTATGTCAGCGTTAACTGAAATAATGCTCAGTGGTAACTTCAAAGAAGAGAACATAAACGCTGCTATAGAAGAAATCCAAAAGAATTCGAATGAATACCGCACTCTGTTCAGCGAATGTTCAGTATATTTGGAAAAGATGTCTAAGGGGTCTATAGAAACCAATGTATTAAAAGGATTAGGCGCTGCAAGCAACACAATGGGAAAACTAATCGGAAGTATTCCGAAGGTAAAGAATGGCCAAGTCGATGAATTCTTAATAGACAAAGGCGAGAAGATCAGTAATAATGCTCAAGCTATAAGTAAAGAAATTATTGAGTCTTTTGCTGAAGTCAGTAATCCTAATACTGGTTGCTTTTTAAGAAAGCTAGAAGATATGGATTTGATTTATAACCATACTTCAGAAATTTGTTTTGATAAGGACAATATCTATTTGGTTGCTGGATAACTTAATGCTTGAAAGACAATCAATGATTTGCAGGTGACATTATTGAAAAAAGAGATAGTATTTGGCCCATCTGTCCAGAGAAGTCTCAATAGCATAGAAGAGCCGCAGCTCAGGATGAAAAATCCTTGAGTTGCGGCTTTTTATCGAAGTCAATTTGTTACTTTTTCTTTTTCTTTGAATAATGCTCTCCTAAAGCCATCATTTTTTCAATATAAGTAGGCCCGTCAATCTCTTCTTTATCATATTGATTCATCAGGCTTTCTACCTTACCTTTTATTTCGTCTCTTTTCTTATCTTCTTTTGACTTTCCAAATAAACCCATTAATAAACACCTCCTCTATAGTTGTGGTTATTAAACTAATAACAATTATAGCATACAAATAAAAACATGTTATTTTATCTTGCTTACAATGAGAAAGATTATAAAGGCATTGTGCTCGCTTATAAAGAGTTCATAACAGATAATAGCAAGATAGATGTATGGAAAACGGAACAGGGGAGTCCTCTGAAAATGCTCAGAACACACCCATTTCTTGAATTGTCTAAGCAGAAGCCAATCGACTTTTTGTTGATGAGCTGGCAGGGGTAGTCCCGTGGAGAGTAAGGATCTTTGGTGAAAAAGAATATGAGTTCACCTTCATGGATGGGGTAAAAGATACAGTCTAATTGTAGACTGTAGTTTTTTGGATTTTAATTAAAGTATGTGTCAATAAATGTAACCATGCGTTACAAAAAGCATTGACAAAAATGAAACGCAACGTTACAATCTAATAAATGAAACGCAACGTTACAAAACAAAATGAGGTGAAGATGAAAAAAGAGAACAAAAAGGAATTAAGAAATGGTGAAATTGAGCAGATGAAACTTGAGCTTTTCAGACAAAAATTCATTGTTTCAAAGCCTGCCTTAATGGGTCGCATTGATGAGGTAATTAAAGGCCTTATGAATGAAATGAATAGTGACGAAACAGACAAAGATTATGAAGCATATCTTATGGCAAAAGTTGAGTTTTTGGAACAGTTCCGAAATACTGTTAATCAGACTTATTTGTTTGAGAATCTTGAGGATTGGTGGCATTACACTTTTATGTGGAGTAGTAGAGAAATCATTCTATTCCTATGCCATGTTGAAGATGTTGAAGTTGAAGAAAATGAAGGTAAGCTAAGTCTTGGAAGATGCATCAGTGATGCAGAACTACCGTTAATTAAGGCTAAGGCCCCCATATTAACAGCCGATGAATTTGCGGCTGCCAGGGGGGTTGCTGCTTCTACAATCAGAGTTTGGATTCGCAGAGGAAAGTTGAGATCGGCATTCAAGCTGGGAAATAGCTGGATGGTGCCCAAGCTATCAAAGCCTATAGAGAGGGGGTATTCATCAGCAAGATATAAATTTGAAGTGCCTCTTAATGATAGGCCCGCATATTTTAGCACCATAAAGATGACCCCGCCCGGAGAGATAAGTTTTCATCAAGATAGAGATAACAAGAAGGGGTATAGTGCTCTTGTAATCTCTGATACAGATCTTACAGTATCAGAGTATAAATTCACCGCTTCTGAGAGAGAAAAACTTGAGACATACCTGATTGCTAGCCCCATCGTTGAATATGTAGGGGATCAGGAATATTACGAATAAGGATTAATACGGGATAATAGAAAAAAGTTTGATGATAAAAATAAACGAGGATAAAACATATGAATGGAGAAAAAGAGAAAAAGTCCTTTAAAGAAAGGGCGAAAGAGAAAATCAAAAGATATGCACCCTGGGTGGTTAGTATTTGCGCTATAGCAGGAGGCATATGGTGGGCATTGCAATCAGCTGAAAGGGAAGAGTGTGCGGTGGATAATGTGGATTGTGAGCTAATGACATCTGACTTGATATACAGTCAACAATCCGAGAAATCGGATAGTGAGGATCAAACTGAAAAAGCTGAGAGAGCTGCACATGATGTTTCCGAACATGTTCGTAACTTGCCACCCGGGTGGAATGCTTCCCAAGAAAAGACTGAGACCGCAGCGGATCATGGATACAATCTTGAGCCGGGTCAAACTTGGGTTGAGTCATATACTACTGGTAAAAAATCAGCTTAAAGAGGGGATGTAAGAATGAGTTCGGCCGCTAAGAGTTTATTGATTATAACAATGGCCACAGCAGTTTTCTCTATGATATATATTTCTCCAATATCTTCTGCTGTTTTTGTTGTTATTTTGCTTGGAATCTTATGTGAAACATAAATATGTTTACTTAACGAATTGTACTCTTTTAAATATGGATGAATAGACTTATTGTTTAAGATTTATAACATAGCGTGCCGTTCTGAATACCAAGGGTGGCATTCCTCAAAATAGGAAAAATAAACGGCTCATTTTGCTAAATGAAACAATGTAAATCTTGTGTGTGAAGAGTATATTTTTTTTAAGAAAACAAGAAACAGTCCATATATAAGGAGGTGATAATGATGAACGATGTTCAACTTGCAAATTTTATTGATGCCGCATTACGCAACTCTGATAAAGTAACTATCGTTTTACAGAGGAAGAAACTTGGCAAATCGATGATGATATTTGATCATACTAACAACAAAAATCTTGGATCAGCATTTCTATATAACACAGGAAAATTGAGAAAGTGGATCCCAGCTAAGCAGATAACGGGTACATTAGTTAAGCAGCTTATAACAAGAAAGTGAGGGAAATTACATGGGACGTAGAAAGAATAATCCGGCATTAGTAGAAGAACTGATTGATAATCTTTGGAATGAAAAGTATAGTCAGTCTAAATTTGAAAAGAATTATAATTCTTTAAGTAGTAGTGATAAGTCAGAAGTAAGTGCAGCAATTTCTCATATGGAGAAGGATTGGGAAAGAAAAGATGCCATCGAGAATTTTTGGATGGGTTAAGTAAAGGTATCAGACAATGAGTAAAGGTGGAACTATTCTTAAACACCATTTCTATTGCACAGGGTGTGGAAACGAAGGCATTCCCATTAGTCGTATTGATAGTTCTATGCGTGAAACAGGGCATTTGAAGAAACTGTATTGCCTTCACTGTAGAAAAGAGATAAACCATGCAGAATGCATCGAGGGTGGTAAATATGATTCCAGCACGTTTAGGCTCGAATTTGAGTTTGGGAATTTTGATGTGGATGGTAATAGAGTGTTACCATTAAAACAATGGATGGAAGAACTTAGTACTGATGAAGATGAAACTAATGACAGTTTAACAACTGAAGAATGGCTGCAGTTGTTTGATGCAGACGCATGATTACAAAAGATAAAATAATTAACTTAAAGGAGGGTATAATTTATGGCAGGATTATTATCTTGGAAAAAACAACTCGCAAGGGAATTGGATGAAAATATAACATCTGTGAGTGGTGACGGGTATGATACGGACCATCCTACTTGCCCAGAATGTGGGGCAACTATGAATTTCATCGGACATGATGACAATGGCGATTTTGCTCAAGGTGATGCCTATTGGATATGCAACAGTTGTGGATTGAAAGTGTACGAGGATGAAGTATATAAATATCAGAAGTATTAATTTCACACTAAATTATTTCTGATTAACGAAGAACAGGAAGTGACATCCTGTTCTTTTTGTGTTCACAAAAACAGTTGTTTTCGTGAACACTTTCAGAACGATTTTGGGACCGTGTTTATGCAGTTTGAGACCACAATTTTGTTCAATATATTCAAACAGTCTTTTTCTGAACACTCAGATCTCGTTTTTGAGTGTTCAAAGAGAAACGTACCGGTGTCGGACATTAAGAGCTTTTGACACCGGTTTCTTTGTACTTAACTATAAGGTAAGGGCTTTTTACTGAAATAAGTGTAGAATGTAATTACAGACTATAGTTTAAATAAGCAGAGAGGTGAATGAGATTGAAGTTTTTTGTCCATGATAATGAACGTGAAGGTACAGCATACCATGAGTTTTATAAAGGAAAGTGGGATGGGAAGACTTTTTGGAGCAAAGATTCCATCTGTCTTCATGATGATACGTTAGTAGAACATGATGGCTTTTATAGAGCTTTATTAGAAATGGTCCCTGGATATGATCCTTATGCAATTCCTGTTGAGGTATCAAAGGAAACTTGGGGCAAGGTCAGGGATGCAATACCAAACGATGACATGGAAAGCATTGAACTCTATCATGAAGCTGATATATGGGCTAAAGAGGCCTTTGACAAAGACGGATGTTTTACAATTCTAGGAATATGAGAATTACTAAGGAGATGGAATGAAGAAGGAAATAGTATTTGGTCCTAGCGTGCAAGGCAGCTTAAGAATGGCACAGTTTACTGGTGTTGGCAGCTTTCCAAAATCTCTTATTTGTAATATCAAAGATAATAATGGAAATGTTCCAGACGACATCAAAAAGCTCAACAGGGAAAATAAAGAGAAATGGAATAATAGCAGGCCTATAGGTGGAAATGCCAAAGATAGCATCTGCTTAGAGATGTTGTTGGAATACGGAGATATATCCTGGAAGATACCCGGGGAAAAGAGGAAACAAGCTATATATGAGCTGATTAGTACTATGTATCCGGAACAAAAAAATGGAGATACAGCGAAAGAGTGGGCTGCTGGAATTATAGCTAATAACAAAAAGTATTTAAAGCTACTTAAGGATGCAATTAGCAATAAAGAAGAAAAACGAGTGTGGTACAGTATGCATTTGTAATACTTGGAGAAGACATTAAGTACAGTCCTATTACGAAAAAGATATATGTCGACCGATCCAAGTACTTTGACAAGCGTGGTAAGCAATCGGCAACTGACGCAGAACTGGATCTGTACATAAAGAATATTTACTATGTCCTGATGACAAGAGGTATCCGAGGCACATACATATATGTATGCGACGATAACCTCCGCGATCATCTTCTAAACTATGTAGAAAGGTTTTAACCACCATGGATTTCAATGAAGTAAAGAAAGCGGTAATAAAATTCACCTCAGACCGAAACTGGGACCAGTTCCACACCCCCGAGAACCTGGCCAAGAGCATATCCATCGAAGCCGGCGAACTCCTCGAGTGCTTCCAATGGAGCCCCGATTACGACAAAGAAGCAGCCAAAGAGGAATTGGCCGATGTCATGAACTACTGCATCCAGCTCGCAGACAAAATGGGCATCAGCATTGAAGATGCTATCCTGGAAAAGATAGAAAAGAATGCTAAGAAGTACCCGATAGAAAAGAGCTATGGCAGCAGCAAGAAGTACACTGAACTGTAAAAGAAATATTACGTACAAATATTGCCTCATCCATCTGCAAACTAACATTGATTTACTACCTAAAAAAATATAAAATTTAGGTAGTAAATTTTTTATG
>JAEEGL010471339.1_pt1 | contig 15144 bp, 11 predicted proteins | sample 9134231 | NCBI WGS metagenome assembly JAEEGL01 (sample SAMN16246548, study PRJNA631951) | gut metagenome | biome: gut microbiome; feature: rumen; material: fiber-attached | host: Bos | place: Iran: Karaj | collected 2018-10 | reverse complement strand
CATCTCGCTCTATCATGTTTTTGATTCGCCTAAGGATAAGATCGTCTGGGACGTAGGGCATCAGTGCTACGCGTCCAAGATGCTTACCGGCAGGTGGGACAGAATGGAGACCCTGCGTCAATACGGCGGGTTATCCGGATTCCCGAAAAGGCACGAGAGCGCGCACGATGCCAGCGATCCAGGCCACAGCGGTACGGCCATCTCCATTGCCTACGGATACGCAAAAGCCAGAGATCTTTCAGGCGGAGATTATTCCTGCGTGGCGGTCATCGGCGACGGATCACTTACTTCTGGTGTCGCGCTTGAGGCGCTTGACGCGGCAGGTGAGAGCGGCACTCCTCTCATCGTGATCCTCAACGACAACAGGATGTCCATATCCAGGAGCATCGGAGGCTTCTCCAGGCATCTGCAGAAGCTCAGGACTTCGAATATCTATAAGAATTTCAAGACTAATCTTAAGAAGATGAATTCCCCCAAAGGCGTTCACAGGCTGAGCGCCATAAGGGATTCCCTTAAGTATAAGCTGATGCCCAGGAGCGTCTTCGACGAGCTCGGTTTTAAGTATTACGGTCCTGTTGACGGACACGACATAGAAAGCCTTACGAACACATTAAGATTCGTTAAGTCTTTGGATCAGCCCGTTCTGCTCCATGTTATAACGCAGAAGGGCAACGGCTTCGCTCCGGCCATGGAGGATCCTACGAAGTTCCACGGCGTTGGAAAATACGACCCTGTAAGCGGCGCTACCATACATTCCGACGAAAAGACCTGGTCCGAGACCTTCGGAGAGATAATCACCGAACTCGCGTCCAAGGACGATAAAATATGCGCTGTTACCGCGGCAATGGGTGATTCTACAGGTCTTTCCGGATTTTCTAAGAAGTTCCCGGACCGTTATTTCGACGTTGGCATCGCCGAGCAGCACGCTGCCGCATTCGCCGAAGGACTTGCGCTCAATTTCAGGAAACCTGTCGTCGCCATATATTCGACGTTCCTTCAGAGAGCGTACGATCAGATGCTAACGGAGATATGCCTCCAGGATCTGCCTGTAATATTCGCTGTAGACAGGGCCGGTGTGACGGGTCCCGACGGTGAGACTCACCAAGGCATTTACGACATAGCCTATCTGTATTCCATGCCGGGGATGACCATCATGAATCCGCGCGACAGAAAGACCATGGAGAACATGTTCCGTCTGGCTCTGGAGCTTGGTACGCCTGTCGCGATAAGATACCCGAAGAACTGCCCCGGAACGTTCGACGCCGAGCCCTGGACCGGTTATCCCCAGGTGATCAAGTCCGGAGACGACGTTCTTATAATCTCTGACGCCAACATGCTGTCGGAGTGCCTGAAGTGCGCCGGCGAGATGGAGACCAGGGTCGTTGAAGGCTGGAAGCCTCAGACATACGCAGTCTGCGACATAGGCATCCTTAAGCCTCTCAACATGGAATTCATCGACAAGTGTCTGGAGAAATACAAGTATATCGTTACCGTGGAAGACGGTACGGTATACGGGGGATTCGGCTCCCGCATCGCCGCCCGCGCCGCCGAGACCGGTAGATGCAAGGTCCTGAACATCGGCTGGCCGGACAGCTTCATAGAGCACGGTAAGATCTCCGAGCTCAGGGCAGCGTACGGCATGGACAGCCGCGGCATTGCGGAAAAGATAATGAACTTCATAGGAGGACGCTCTTGAAGACCAGGCTTGACGTTCTTCTTGTCGAAAAAGGTCTTTTCGAATCCCGCGAGAAAGCCCGCGCGGCGATAATGGAAGGCCTTGTATACGTTAACGGCGCGTTATCCGACAAACCCGGAACTCCCGTAAAGGACGACGCTTATATAGAGATAAGAGGCGAGATCTGCCCGTTCGTAAGCAGGGGAGGATACAAGCTCCGGAAAGCTCTGGATGCCTTCGGAATAGATCCCGCAGGTCTTGTATGTCTTGACATCGGGTCTTCCACAGGCGGATTCACGGACTGCCTCCTGCAGCGGGGCGCTGCCAAAGTCTACGCGCTGGATGTCGGGACCAATCAGCTTGCTTATAAACTAAGGATGGACGAACGTGTAGTCGTTATGGAAAAGACCAACTTCCGGACCGTAGATCTTTCCGTGTTTCCCGAGAAGGTCGACTTCGCGTGCACGGACGTGTCTTTCATTTCGCTGATGCACATATTCCCCAACGCCGCCGCTCTGCTTAAAGAAGGCTGCGGAATGGTCGCGCTGATTAAGCCTCAGTTCGAGGCAGGCCGCGAACAGGTAGGGAAGAAGGGAATAGTCCGCGATCCTTCCGTTCACGAAGAAGTTATACGCAAGGTCGTTTCGTTCGCGGAAGAGAACGGATTCTCGGTGCAGGGCCTGGATTTCTCGCCCATAACCGGGACGACGGGCAACATTGAGTTTCTGATATATCTTAAACTCGGCGGAACGTCCGCGGACATCGAAATCAAAGCCGTTGTGGACAGAGCGCACGGCATTCTGGAGGGTTGAAATGGCATTAAGTCCCATGATGCAGCAGTATCTGGCGACCAAGGAGCAGTACAAGGACTGCATCCTGTTTTACCGTCTCGGAGATTTCTACGAGATGTTCTTCGACGATGCCGTAAAAGCTTCCAAGGCACTGGATCTTGTCCTTACCGGACGCGCCAGCGGCGACAATGAGCGAGCGCCTATGTGCGGCGTTCCTTATCACGCAGCCGAAACTTACATCGCAAGGCTTATAGAAAAAGGTTTTAAGGTCGCGATAGCGGAGCAGATGGTGGATCCTGCCGAGTGCAAAGGCATAGTCCCCAGAGAAGTCATCCGCGTAGTAACTCCCGGTACTCTTACAAGCTCTTCGATGCTGCAGGAAAAGGAGAACAACTATCTGCTCTCCGTCTATTATGACAGCGGGATCGACGTTTCCTGGTGCGATATTTCCACCGGCGAGTTCTGCGCGTCGTTCTTCGGCGGAGACAATGCCGAAGAGCAGCTGTTCGAACTGATCGCAAGGATACAGCCTAAAGAGATAATAACCAATTATTCCGAGGAACGCGCTCCGCAGCTCTGGGAACTCGTTTCCGCCGGCGGAGACATATACATTTCGCAGGTCAGCCAGAGGCTCAGTTACGAGAAGAGCGCCCCCGGGATGCTTCTGGCGTATCTTAAGGACACGCAGAAACAGGACGTTACGCACCTCGAGCCCCTGCGCATAGTCGACGATTCCAGGTGCATGCGTCTGGATAAGGCCAGCATCAAGAATCTGGAGCTTACCGAGACGCTCTTCGAAAAGAACGTCAACGGTTCGCTGCTGGGAGTTCTGGACAGCTGTAAGACAGCCATGGGCTCCAGAAAGCTCAGGCAGTGGATCAGAGAACCTCTTACTGATAAGTCCGCCATAGACGAAAGGCTGGACGCTGTAGCGTATCTTACCGAAGACATACTGGCAAGAAACGATCTGCGTGCAATGCTTTCGGGCGTCTACGATCTTGAAAGGCTTATGGCAAGGATCTCTCTTGGTACTGCAAACGCCAGAGATCTCGTAGCGCTCAAGACCAGTCTTGTCTGTCTTCCGGACATTAAGGACATCCTCAGGAGATCCGATTCCGCTCTTCTCCGCTCTCTGGAAAGCAGGATCGACTCGCTTAAGGACATCTGCGCGAAGATCGACAGCGCCATCGTAGAAGATCCTCCGTTCACTCTTCGCGAGGGCGGCATCATAAAACGCGGTTACTCCAAGCCTCTGGACGATATCTACGACGCTTCGCGCAACAGCCGAAAATGGATAGCCGGACTTGAGGCCACGGAAAGAGAACGAACCGGGATCAAGACGCTTAAGGTAGGGTACAACAAGGTATTCGGGTATTACATAGAAGTCAGCAAGTCTCTTACCGATCAGGTACCGGATGATTACATAAGGAAGCAGACACTGGTCGGAGGTGAGCGCTACATAACTCCGGAGCTCAAAGAGATGGAAAGCATCGTCATGAGCGCCCAGTCCAGGATCAACGAACTTGAATACAGTCTGTTCACCGCCCTCAGGGAAGAGGTCAAGCAGCTTGCTTCCGTGATCCAGGAGGACGCTAACGCGCTTGCCTGTGTCGACGTTCTGTGCAGCTACGCGGAAGTATCCGTAAAGAACGCTTACGTACGTCCGACTGTAACTCTCGACGACGAGATAATCATCAAAAAAGGCAGACATCCTGTAATCGAGAATACCATAGCAGACGGCCGCTACGTTTCCAACGACGTATACATAGACCGCAAGGACGCGTGCATGCTCCTGATCACCGGTCCCAACATGTCCGGAAAATCGACGTACATGAGGCAGCTGGCGCTCATAGTGCTGATGGCTCAGGCAGGATGCTTCGTGCCAGCGGACGAAGCAGTCATAGGGCTATGCGACAGGATCTATACCAGAATAGGAGCGTCCGACAACCTTTCGATGGGTCAGTCGACGTTCTTCGTGGAAATGTCAGAACTCGCCTACATTCTGAATACGGCTACGCCCAGAAGCCTTATAATCCTGGACGAGATAGGCCGCGGAACGAGCACCTACGACGGTCTTTCCATAGCGTGGGCTGTAGTCGAGCATCTTACGGATCCCAAACTTCGCGCAAGGACTCTGTTCGCTACACATTATCACGAACTTACGGCCCTGGAAGGGACTGTAAAAGGCGTTAAGAACCTTAACGTGGACGTAGCGGAAAAGGACGGAAACATCATATTCCTGCACAAGATAGTGGAAGGAAGCGCAAGCAGGAGCTATGGAATACACGTTGCGAAGCTTGCCGGAGTTCCGCGCAGCGTTCTTCAGACCGCGGAGCAGAAACTTGATCAGCTGGAAGAAGAATACAACGACATCAAGCTTACTCCCTCCGCAGGCAGTAAGCCCGATGATGAACAGCAGATGTCGCTGTTTAACGTGAATGATTCAGTAATAGTGCAGAAACTTAAAGCACTTGACATAATGAATATTACGCCATCGCAAGCGTTCAAGGTCCTGGAAGAGCTTAAGGAGGAGGCTGAGAACTCATGATCTACTCCAACATAGTCCAGCTTCCGGAGGAAGTAGCCGGAAAGATAGCAGCGGGAGAGGTCGTCGAAAGGCCTCTTTCTGTGGTAAAGGAGCTTCTGGAGAACTCTCTGGACGCCGGCGCTTCTTCCGTTACCATAGAGATCAACAAAGGCGGAAAAGAATACATCCGCGTAACCGACAACGGCTGCGGCATCCCGAAGGATCAGCTGGAGATCGCTTTTTCGCGCCACGCCACCAGCAAGCTCAGAACTACCGACGATCTGGACGCCATAGATACACTCGGCTTCAGGGGAGAAGCCCTTGCTTCCATCGCTTCCGTTTCAAGGACGGAACTCGTCTCCAGACCCGCCGGGCAGAAGCTCGGAGCCAGGATATGCATAGACAGCTCCAGCATCGTAAGCATGGAAGATGCTGCCTGCGAAGAAGGCACTACGATAATCGTAAAGGATCTGTTCTGCAGCATCCCGGCCAGGCTCAAGTTCCTTAAGCCCGACAACACCGAGAGCGCGCTCATAACAGACTACGTTTCCAAGATGGCCATAGCGTGGCCGCAGGTCCGCATACGTCTTATTTCAAACGGGTCGACCCTTTTTACCACCCCGGGCAGAAACTCGCTGAAACAGGCCATCATGACCGTCTACAGCCCTAAAATGTGCGCCGGTCTTCTTGAGCTTGCGGCGGACGACGGATCCATGCAGGTCAAAGGTTACATATCTTCTCCGACTTATTATGAGAAGAACCGCAGAAGACAGGTGTTCTTCGTAAACGGAAGGCTAATAAAGAGCAAACTTTTGGAGAACGCCGTATCGGACGCTTACAGCGACAAGCTATTCGAAGGAATGTATCCGGCTGTGTTCATATTCCTGACGGTAGATCCTTCGCAGCTGGACGTAAACATACACCCGCATAAGACGGAGGTAAGATTCTATCAGGAAAAAGAAGTTGGCGATTTTCTGATAAAGTCGATCCGAAGAACGCTTCTGGACCCCAGAGCTATGGAAGTCAGGACTGTTTTACCGGAAAGTACGGATCCCGAGCTGCCTGCAGACGCTACGCCGGAGCAGCGGAACGTATTCATTTCTCCTGCGATCGCTGACGGAAGCAACGAACAGGATCTACCGTCAGACGTTCTGTCCGCAGGGCCAGTCTCCATAGCTTCCGATCCTGCGTACGACGATTTCTTTAAGGAACTCAGGGCGGTCTCCGAGGAAAACGAACAGGTCCAGGAAGAGATATTCGAGTATAACACGTCCAACAGGCTGCTGTTCTCCGGTCTGTCCATCGTCGGACAGTTCAGGGACACATATCTGATACTTAAGGATCAGGACGGTCTTTACATACTGGACCAGCATGCCGCTCACGAAAGAGTAATGTATGAAAAGCTTGTCAGAAGCTTCAACGCGGACGTTACCGCGTCACAGCAGCTGCTTGTCCCCGTCGTCAAGGACGTTGGAATTTCAGAGATGCAGCAGGCTGAGAGCGCAGTCGACGCGCTGCTGGAACTGGGATTCGACATTAAGCCGTTCGGCCCTGCAGCCTTTGCCATCAGCGCTGTTCCGGGTTTCATGGATATGTTCGAAGCCGAGGATTTCATAGACGAGTTCTTTACCGCCGCGGCGGAAGGACGCAATGTCCAGGCCAGAAAGGATCAGATCATAAGCCGTTCCTGCAAGTCAGCGGTCAAGGCTCACGATCACCTGTCGGACGATGAGATCCGGGCGCTCCTTCTGGATCTCGACCGCTGCGAGAACCCATATTCCTGTCCTCACGGCAGACCCACGTTCGTCAAATTCACCGAGTATGAACTGGAGAGAATGTTCAGACGCAAATGATAAAGACATTCTTCGTCGTCGGACCGACGGCATCCGGAAAGACTGAATACGCCGTAAGACTCGCGGAAGACATCGGGGGAGAGATAGTTTCCGCGGATTCCATGCAGATATACAAGTACATGGACATCGGCAGCGCCAAACCGTCCGCGGAAGAGCTTGCGCGCGCCAGACACTGGCTGATTGGCGAGATCGATCCGAGGACGCCTTTTAATGTTTCCGATTACCAGCAGCTGGCTCTTAAATACATTAAGGATATCGCTGCCGGAGGCAGGACTCCCATAGTATGCGGCGGAACGGGCCTGTACGTTAATTCGCTTATATACAGGATGGATTTCGAAGCGCCGGAAGGAGACGAGACATTCCGCCGTAAGATATTCGACGAAGAAGACGGCGACGCGGATAAGCTTCACGAAAGGCTTAAAAGGCTGGATCCTGACGCAGCGGAAGCAATACATCCAAACAACATCAAAAGGACATTAAGGGCCATAGAACGGCTTGAAAAAGGGGAGGGAAAGCTTGCCGAGTTTGCTAAGGCAACGGAGCCTTCGGATGTCCTCGAGCCTGTTATGCTGGGCATGGATCTGCCTCGCGACGTTCTCTACGACAGGATCAACAGAAGGGTGGACCTGCTGTTCGAGAGAGGACTTGAGCAGGAGGTCAGGTCACTCATGGATATGGGATTTACATCCGCAGACGTTGCAATGAAAGGCATAGGTTATAAAGAGATCATAGATGTTCTTTCTGCCGGAGGAAACGCAGAAGACGCAGCGGAGACCATAAAGGTCAACACCAGGCATTACGCCCGAAGGCAGCTGATCTGGTTCAGAAGATACAAGCAGATACACTGGATAGACCCGGAATACTCTTCCGAAAATCTGCGTTTTATCGGAATAGTATGATATAATGAACGCATGGCAGGCAAAACGATAGTACACAACAAAAGCGATAAGCCGGACAACGTAGTCGCGCGCGAGAACGACGTCCAGGACCGCTGCGAAGCCATAGAAAAAGAACTTCCGTCGTGGCTCCGCGGTTTTTTCATGTACCTGAAGACAGGCGTGCTCCCGATGACGAGATTGTCTTATTTGTCTGACATTCGCTTTTTCTTTAATTATCTGATAAACGAGACCGAGCTTAAGGAAAAGCGGAAGACCATAAAGGAGATCCAGCCGGATGACCTGGACGCGATCACGTCCGTGGACGTAAACATCTACATCGATTACTGCAGGCGTTATAAGAAGACCGATAAAAACGGTAATACGGTCGTCTACGAGAACAAGAACAGCGCACTGTCGCACAAGAAATCCACGGTATCCGTGCTGTTCAAGTATCTGTACCGCGACGATCTTGTAAGCAGGAACATTACAGACGGCTTCGATCCCATAAGGATGCCGAAGGCCGGCGAACGCGAGATCAAGGCGCTCCAGGACAACGAAGTAATGGTGATGCTGGATTCCGTCATAACCGGAGAAGGCCTTACGGAGCACGAAAAGAAATACTGGGAGAAGACCAAGCAGCGCGACAAACTGATACTGCTGCTGCTCGTAACTTACGGTCTGCGTCTTTCGGAACTGCAGCAGCTGAACGTATCGTCCTTCAACTTCGACCGCGGAGAGTTCAAGATATACAGAAAGCGCGGAAAAGAGTCCATAATGCCAATCAACAATACGATCACCGAGGCATTTACCGACTACATTACTTTGGAAAGGCCCAAGGACGACGATCTTGCGGAAGAACAGAAAGATGCTCTGCTGCTGTCGCTCCAGGGAACGCGGCTGACGGACAGGCAGATACGGCAGATAGTAAAGAAGTACACGTCCGTTAGTCTCGGAACGAGCAGAGAGTCAGGATACAGTCCGCACAAGCTTAGGGCCACCGCGGCGACATCGCTGATCGCCAGGGGGAATTCCATCTACGACGTCCAGGAACTGCTGGACCACGAGAACGTTACCACTACGCAGCTGTATGCTGCTCACAAATTAAACACTAAGCGCCAGCTCATAAAGAATTTCGAGTGGGGCGAGGATCTGGAGAGATCGGATGAATGATTTAACTGTAAAATTATTATGTGAACAATTTGGCATCGATCAGGAAACTGTCGACATAGTAGAAAAAGCCGAGGCGTCGCTTGCCGGCGAGTTCCGCAAGATAGACGACATCTGCGAATACAACCAGTATAAGGTCCTTAAGGCATTCCAGGACAACAGGATCTCCGACATGCATTTCGGCTGGAACACCGGTTACGGCTACGACGACCCCGGAAGAGACGCTCTTGAACGCCTCTATGCGAGCGTTTTCAAGGCAGAAGGCGCCATCGTAAGGACTCAGATAGTAAACGGAACGCACGCTCTCGCAAGCGTTTATCTGGGGCTTCTTCGCTCCGGTGACGAGCTTTTATACTGCAGCGGAACTCCTTACGACACCATGAAAACCGTGATCGGGCTCGAAAATGACAATCTTTCGCCCGGAAATCTGATGGAATACGGCGTTTCATACGACCAGGTAGAGCTGAGATCTGACGGCAGCGTTGATCTGGAAGGCTTAAAGGCAGCCATCAAGCCCGAAACGAAGATCGCCGCTCTGCAGAGATCCACCGGCTATTCTTTCAGGAAGGCCTTTACGACAGAACAGATCGCGGAATGGATCAAAGTATGCAAGTCAGTAAAGCCGGACATCATCTGCATGGTAGACAATTGCTACGGCGAGTTTACGGATTATAAGGATCCCATAGAGCTCGGCGCGGACATCATGGCCGGTTCTCTTATAAAGAATCCGGGCGGCGGACTGGCTCTTTCCGGCGGATATATCGCAGGACGCAAGGATCTTGTCGATAAGATCTACTATAGAGTTACCTGTCCGGGCATAGGCGGCGAATGCGGTCTTACTTTCGGCCAGACCAGGGCGATGATGGAAGGTCTTTTCATAGCGCCCAGAGTTACAGCGGGAGCCGTTAAAGGCGCCAAGCTGTGCGCGAAGGTCTACGAGGACCTTGGATATAAGACATGTCCGAAGTCCACGGATAAACGTTCCGACATTATAGAGGCTGTCGTTCTGGGCAGTCCGGAAAAGGTCGAAGCGTTCTGCCGCGGAGTCCAGAAAGCCGCGCCGGTAGAATCCTACGTAACTCCGGAATACGGCGAAATGGCCGGATACAAGGACGACATCATAATGGCAGCCGGAGCTTTCGTGCAGGGTTCGTCCATAGAATTATCCGCGGACAGCCCGAAACGAGAGCCTTATATCGTGTATTTCCAGGGCGGTATCACTTACGAACACTCGAAGTTCGGTGTGATAATGAGCCTTCACAGCCTTAAGCAGAAGAGCCTGATCTGAACAACTCCGGAAGAGGGCGGTACGACAGAAGAATAGGGGAGACATCCCGTTAAAACAGCTTGTACATATTATCGTACAGGCTGTTTTATTGTGCATATTTCTGTACATATTTGTTGATATTATAGGCTTGACAAAGGAAATGCAGAAATATAGAACAAATGTTCAAATAATGCTTGACATACAAACATTTGTTCTGTATAATCTAATCGAACAAATGTTCAGGGGGAAATTGAGATGAAAAAGACATACAGGATCAAGAACAAGTTCAGGTTCACGATATTCGTGGCCGTCATGGTCGTCGTGTTTTCGATGCTGCTTGGCATCATAGTCCCGGTCAAGGCCCATGCGGGAAACATCAGATACATAGAGGTCAAGGTCTGCGGCGGCGATACGCTCTGGGCTCTGGCTGAGCAGTACGGAGATCCTGATAAAGACATCAGAGAGAACATCTACGACATCTGCAGGATCAACGACATTACTGCGGATACGCTTCACGCAGGCGATACGTTACTCATACCGCAATAGCTCCAAAGAAAATACGCTTTCATTGACAAGTTTAAAAACATGGTTTTTAAAACTTGAAAATGGAGGATAGATATATCGACCGTATCAAAAAAAATCGCTTAAATCGGCGATTTTTTTGATGCATATTTCTTGATATTAAAGGAAATAGACATAATTACATTACGGTCACTCACAGGTCCCCCGGGGCGCTTCTTTTATATAGTATTATTCCCAAAATTGATATTTTAGGAATAGTTATCCATATCTTAAAACACTGCCCTGTCCGGGTGTTTATATCTTAAAAAACGGCTTAAGGCCTGGCGGACCTTCCCTTCTTAAATTCGTTCAGATCTATTCCGTACTCTTCCAGGTCCACCCTGTAGTTGATCACATAGACTCCGTCTGCGATCAGTCTGCGCCGCTGTTCGTCCTGACCGCCGAATCCGAAGCTTTTAGCCAGACGTCCGTCCGCGTTTACCACTCTGTGGCAGTGAACATTTGTTTCATCGGGATTTCTGTGCAAAGCGTTGCCTACGGCCCTGGCAGCTCCCGGGTATCCTGCCAGCTCCGCTATCTGTCCGTATGTCGCCACTCTCCCCTGCGGGATCAGCTTTACTGCTTCGTAAACGTTTCTTTCGAATTCGGTCATATGGACTCTTCTATTATCGATCCTATGTCGACAAGGGGCACATCAGATATCCAGCATACTGTAAGACCGCATCGGCAAATGAAATTCACGATGTTTTGTGCGTCCGGATGGGCGTTTAAGTCTCCATTGAACCAGATCTCATCCCCAATCCTTCCGCTCGCTCCCCCGACGAATCCCCTTTTGTAGCCCGGAAGCTCGACATGACCCGCGGATATCAGCAGGCATTCGGCACCGTCAAAAGAGCTTAACGCTTTATAGATCCCTTCGTCTTCCGTAATGAAATGGCTTTCATCCACGACTACCATGTTGCATTTTGTGTATCCCTGGGCCACATGTATTACTTTTATGTCCGGATATAGCTCTTTTGCAGCGTTCATAAGGTCCGGACTGACAGTGGAAGTGTTGCAGATCATGAACTTCTCGGTAACGACCGCGTTATAAAGAACATCGGACGGATACTCAGGCCCCAGCAGATCTGTATTTCCCTTAAAAACAGGCGATTTCGGAGCGGTTCCGAGCTTGCACATGTAAATATCCGGGTGGCTGCTTATCGGCTCCGAAACGGCGTGTTTTCGGCCTGAAAAGCATATCTGATGCCATTCTTCGGCAAGAGCGTCCGTCAATTCCGGAAATGCGTTGTCTGAAATATGTATCCTGCTCATACCTGTATGGAAAAGTACATTACCAAAACCATAACCAGCACTATCAGAAGCAGACCCAGGCAGATCCTCACATGTCTTTTTCTTTCGGAACTGAGGGTCGCTACGAACTCTCTTATGAAGGCGTTTACCCAGAAGTAACGCTTCGTTTTGCTCCCTATGCCTTCTGCCTTTATCCCCTGCTTGGAAGCGTACATCCCGGAGCGGAACACATGATAATTTGTCGTTGAGAACGCGAGTTTGGGTTCCGTATCGTTATCGATGCTTCTTATAAGATCGTTTGAGAATTTTAGATTCTCGAAAGTATTGGCGGACTTGTTCTCGACAAGTATCCTGTCCTCAGGCACGCCTGATGATACGAGATAATTCTTTATGGCTTCTGCCTCTGAGATCACTTCGTCGGAGCCTTGTCCTCCTGACGGAACGAAGACTATATCCTTGCCGGAAGCTTCTTTCTGCATTCTTGCAAATTCAAGCGCCCTGTCGGCCCTGCCCTGCAGAAGTTTCGTAAGCGTACCGTCCTTGTTTATCATGCATCCGAGGATCATGATGTAATCCCGGTCGAAAGGCGGGACATGTTTTGCGGCGCGCAGCGCTACGACTATCGTTCCTATCAGGATGCATTCAATGTAACTGACTACGGAGGCTATACCGTCTTCCACGAACATGACCATGTGGCGGCCTATTCCGGTCTCTTTGTGCACTTCGGCGTTTGTGTGGTTAAAGATGAAATCGCTGAAAAGACTCGGGAAGATAAGCATGAAGCAGAACACGACGGAGAGGATTATCCCCAGCATGTTCCTTAAGTTGCGTCCCTCTTTTCTCATCAGATTGATGTTGCTCGCTATTATAAGCAGCGCTAGGATGAACGCAAAGGGAAAACTGAATATCGATAGGCCCCCGGCAGAGCCCAGCATCGAGAACATGTAGGAATACAGTCCGGAATAAGCGAATATGCGAAATATCTGAAGGATGATCAGAAAACCGATGAATACTATCAGGCCGAAAGTTGTGATGTTCTTATACTGGTAAAGATCTTCGGTTGTATCATGCCTGTATTTCCAGACAAGGCTGATGAAAGCGAGAACGAGATAGATGAAAACGCATACCGGAATTATCCAGCTGCCTCTGCAGTTTCCCAGATAATATGTTTCGGTTATGATGCCCGACTTGTGAACGATCACCCTGTTAAGGTGAGTAACGCCGTCGGATGATACGGTAGTAATGAAATCGTCTCCCGGAGAAACATAGCTGGCTGTAACATGCATTACCTTATCTTTGATGTAAAGATCGTCTATGTTAAGGCGGCCGTTCTCCGAATAGACGGTATAATCCGCCGGATCCTGCGACTGATCATATATGTCAAAAGAAACCTTTATGGTTCCGCGGCAGGCGTAAATGACGCAGGCGCAGATCAACGCTAGGATTATCGGAAGGATAATGAATAGTTTTTTACTGAGGAATCTGTTCATCTATTCGTTGTTTTGTTCATTATATGCCGAAATGTGTATGCCTGAGTCGTTCATGGCAGGATCTTCCCTGTATATGAGGCGCAGCCGGGGGTATTTATCCGCGAAATACTGTTTGTTTTCCGCCTTATGGCCTATTAAGGAAGAAAACGTTCCGGGACCGGCTGATATAAGAAGCTGATCGTCGCCGGAGTGATCTTTCAGATACATGGCAAGCAGTTCGTCCGCTTTATCTCTGACGATGCGTCCTTCCACAAGCTGCCGGAAAGCAGGATGATAAGTATCACCCACTACCCTGCTGTCCTCGGAATCATTTATCAGCGCGCTGGCTTTTAGACCTACGCGTATCACATTGATCCCCGCTTCAGTAAGTTTCCTGTACATGTCCGTGGTGGTACGGAGCATTTCTTCCTGCGAAAAAGGCTCATATGATCCTTCTTCATACATTTTACAGAGCTTTGTGCCGCTTATTATGACTGTAGGATAGAGCCTTGCTATTTCCGGGCTTATCTCGATAGTCCTGCGCACCGACTCCATGCATTTATCGTAAGAGTCACCGGGAAGGCCTATCATCAGCTGTATTCCCAAAGTAAAGCAGCCGTAGGATCTTATCAGAGCACAGGCTCTGTATACGTCCTCCGCGCTGTGTCCCCTTTCAGAAAGCCTCAAAACATCCGGATCGAAGGACTGGACTCCCAGTTCTATCACGTCCGCTCCATAGGCTTTAAGGTTGTCCAGGATAACTTCGTCTATGTAATCAGGTCTGGTGGAAAGATGGATCTTGTCTATCCTTCCCGCGTCCTTATATTCCTTTGCTACCGCAAGAAAAGCGCTCTGCTGTTCGATGGGGATACCGGTAAAGCTGCCTCCGAAGAATGACAGTTCTATCTCTTCCAGCCCCCTGCCCTCCAGTGTCGACAGCCATTCGTCGGCAGTACGTCTTACGTCTTCCGGCGTAACGTCCGCCGTCCTTGCTGTTATTGCGTTCTGGTTGCAGAACACGCAGGCGTGCGGGCAGCCTTTGTGCGGTATGAATATGGGGATTATGGCGTGTTTTTTCATCTTATGAAGCCCGTATCAGTAATATCCCGTACCCCAGAAGCCCTTGCCGGAGCTGCGAGCCTTACGCTGCAGATCGACGAATTCGTCTGCGTATTTAACGTTCGGCTGGTAAGTAACGACCATGGCGTAGCCTTCGGATAACAAGACACGCTGGACCATGGTCTCCTGGTCGCTTTTATATACGTAAGCCAGAAGTCGTCCGTATTGATCGTAGTTATCCAGATCGTATTCCAGATAGATGTTCTTTCCGTCGATCAGGTTTTTAAGATACTTCGCGGCCTTTTCTCCTTCTTTGGTGTTTTCCTTGCCGGAAGCTGACGGAGCGACGGATTCGGGAGCGTCGACTCCTATTAGCCTGACCTTAACGTCTTTGCCGTCTTTCTTTATGTAGAACGTGTCGCCGTCCACGACTTTCCGGACCTTGTACGGCCCGTCCAGTTCTATGTCTCCTCTGCTGAAACGGGACGGCTTATTCAGATATAACTTGTTAAATAAAACTAACGCCAATAGTACTATCAGCGCCAGAATTACGAAGATCAGCTTATTCCTGAACCTATTCTTTTTTTCAGTTCCTGCGCTCTGCATCCATATAGCTCTGTAGGATGATGACGGCAGCCTGCCT
>JAEEGL017329921.1_pt1 | contig 15145 bp, 14 predicted proteins | sample 9134231 | NCBI WGS metagenome assembly JAEEGL01 (sample SAMN16246548, study PRJNA631951) | gut metagenome | biome: gut microbiome; feature: rumen; material: fiber-attached | host: Bos | place: Iran: Karaj | collected 2018-10 | reverse complement strand
TTCCTCCGGCTTTACTCCGGATATTTCAAGAGCTTTTTCAAATATGAGCTTATTGGGCTTACATGCTCCGGCCATTTCAGATGAGATGATACCTGCCGGATGCAGCCCCTTCAACTTCAAGGATTCTTCGAGATAACACAGATCGTCATTGGATAAAACATAAATCGGAAGCTCCGACCTCTCAAAAAACGGCTTTACATCATCAAAAAGCGGTGCATGGATCCAGATCTTCCTCCATACATCGTGCATATAGGATAAGTCACCCTTTAGCCCGCAGTTTTCAACGCAGTATTTCAGAATCCTGTCTGTCCGGTCATCGATCCCGATAAAGGAATCCCCATAACTCCCTGCCTCGATCTCTTTTACCTTACCCCATACAATCTTCAGTACTTCCTTTGGATCCTTAATATCGCTGTGGGACAAAAAATAACCCAGCAGTTCCCTTGTATATGGTTCATCCTCCTGAACCATGGTTCCGGTATAATCAACAAAATAAGCCTTTGTCATTATGATATCCTCATCCTTCTACATCTGGTGTCTTACAACCTTATATTCATCCCCGTCCCTATAGTAGGGGCAGGAGCTTTTATGCTCTCCTGATATCATTTTATAATAGTCGTCTTCATCCATGTCAACGCTGCAGTAATATTCTTCCAGCTCTTCGTCATACGACATATAAGTACATGTATCACACTGATCCATGATATTTCCCTCCGCAGCTGTTCAGCCGGACATACTCCGGCAAAATCTCCTACCAGCCGATTATATCACTTTTGGATGAAAAGGGAGCAGCCATACAGCTGCTCCCTAAAAGATGATCAATTCCTCAGAAATAATCGACCTATGCGAATCTCCATTTCATGCTTGTCATCTGCTTTGATATCATGCTGCTGTACAGGCCCTGTCTTTCTTTCAGCTCCTCAGGACTTCCTGTTTCAGCCACTCCGCCGTCTTTAAGAACCACTATCTTATCTGCTCCGTCAACAGTACGCATACGGTGTGCAATTATCAGAACCGTCTTATCCTTAATAAGTGTTGAAATAGCTTCCTGTATGAGCGACTCATTATCCACATCAAGAGATGCCGTTGCCTCATCCATGAGAATGATGGGTGCGTCCTTTAAGAAAGCTCTTGCAATGGATATCCTCTGCCTTTCCCCGCCGGACAGTTCCGAACCGTTTTCTCCTATCATGGTATCGTATTTTTCAGGAAGCTTTTGGATAAACTCATCGCAATTGGCCAGCCTCGCAGCTTCCATCACTTCCTCGTCACTCGCATCCTTCCTGCCTATACGGATATTTTCCATGACAGTATTATTAAACAGTGTCACATCCTGAAATACTATGGAATACATTGAAAGCAGGGTTTCAGGATCGATATCCCTAACATCCATTCCGCCTACTTTTACGGTTCCCTTTCCTGTATCCCAGAATCTTGCGGCAAGCCTTGAAACCGTTGTCTTTCCGCCTCCGGAAGGACCTATGAGTGCCGTTACCTCACCCTGTGCGGCAGTAAAGCTTACATCATTTAATACTGTCTCCCCATCATCATAAGCAAAGCCTACATTTTTGAATTCTATATCAAATCCCTTATTGGAAAGTGTGTCTGTTCCTGTCTGCTCTTCATGGGACAGTATCTCATCCATCCTCTCACATTGTGTATCTGTTGAGATAAGAGCCGAAAAATTCTGTAACGCTATCTGCAGCGGTTCATACATTCTTGAAACCACCAGCAGGTACATGAAAAATGTAATAATATCTATCTTTCCGTTAAATAAAAGGATGGAGCCCGTAAGCGCTACCGTTCCGATCCCAAGCTTCAGTATCATCTGTGCGCTGCATACAAAAGCGGCATTAAAGAATTCAGCATAAATACTGTGGCTTTCCACATCCTTTATTTTCTTTTCAAGACCATCCATATAGCTGTCAACCGCATTGTATGCTTTCAGATCCCTGATGGTTTCCAGTGCTTCCTGTATTCCGTCAAGGCCGGCAACCTTATATCTGCTGCCCTTCCTGTTTATCCTGTGCATCACAGAACGTGAAAAGAATACAATAGCGAAAGCCACCGGAAGCACCCATACGGCTGCAGCTGCCATCCTGAAGTCGAAGAAAAAGAGCGAGATCACTACTATCGTCGTTGAGATGAATGCCCCCACAAGTTCCGGAAGCCAGTGGGAAGAAGCTGTTTCCAGCATAGCACAGTCCGCCATTATAGTATTGGTGAGATCTGCAAGATCCTTTTTCCCGAAGAAAGAAAGCGGGATCTTTCGAAGTTTTTCCGCAAGCGTCCTCCTTCTAATACCGCTTTCCACATAGGTAGAAAAGAAAGTGGCGTTGTACTGGATATATTCCGTTAATGCTATAAGAATAAGGCAGATCAGGGATCCTGCGATAAACAGCGGTTTATGCTCTTCCTTTATTCCTCCTGATAAGAGGTCGCAGGCCATAAGGTACAGGAGTCCTACCGGAAACATCTGTGCAAGATTTGCTATAGTGCATGCTGCAAAAGCTTTTTCCATATCCTTTGCACCCTGTTCTGACAGGGCATATTTATGCTGAAGTTTTTCTGTTATACTCACGATGCTTTCCCCACTTTCCAGTTAACACATTTATTGTATTCACTCCACATATGAAGATAAGTTCCTCCCTTATCCAGGAGTTCTTCGTGCGTTCCCGCTTCCTTTATCTTTCCGTCTTTAAGGACATATATCCTGTCCGCATCGGTCACTGTGGATAGTCTGTGTGCGATCATTATCACTGTCTTATCCTTTGACAGATTGGCGAACGCTTCCTGCACCTTTTCTTCATTATCCGGATCGGCAAAAGCCGTGGCTTCATCAAGTATGAGGATCGGAGCATTCTTAAGGAATGCTCTAGCAATTGAAAGCCTTTGTGCTTCTCCTCCTGAAACGTAAGTGCCTTTACTTCCGATCATCGTATTCACGCCATCCGGAAGCTTTTCGATAATATCCATGCACTGTGCATCTTTTAAGGCCTTAATAACTTCTTCATCGGATGCATCCGGTCTTCCTATGCGTATGTTTTCAAGGATAGACATTTTTAAGAGCCTGCTGTCCTGGAATACATAGGAAACATATTTCATAAGATCGGCTCCCGAAATATCTCTGATATCCACGCCGCCTATTTTTATCGAACCTTCATTTACATCCCAGAACCTTGCAATAAGAGATGACAGTGTGGTTTTTCCACCTCCCGATGGTCCCACAAAAGCCACATGTTCTCCCGGCTTTATAGAAAGGCTTATATCATCAATTGCTTTATGACTGGCATCCTTATATGAAAAGGATATGTTATTGACCTCAATCCCGCTGTTCTCCGGCTGCATCGAAACTTCCGGTTCAGGAAGCGGTTCTACCGAAAGCAGAGCATACATCCTGTTCAGCGCATCTATCACAACCATCTCGCTTTCACCTGCATATGCTACTTTCATAAGGGTAACCGTTAGTATGGGAGTAATGATTATGTAGAAAAGAATGTTTAACAGAAACGGATCGGACACGGTTTTTGCACCCCATATAAATCCGCAGGCTATGAGCGCCACAAAAACTCCGTTTGCAAAAGTAGTAAATGCCATCATCGGGATACGTACCGATCTCGTGTAGGCTGTAGTCCACTTTTCATAATCGTCTATCGCTTTTCTGAATCGCTTAAAGGAGAATACCGACTGTCCGAAAGTTTTAACGACAGGGATTCCCCTTACATATTCCACTGCCTCTGCCGACATGGTATCAAGGGAATTCTGATATTCCTCCATGGCTTTCTGCATCTTTTTCCCCATCATCCCTCCCATGGAAAGGAATGCGAGGAATGCCGGGATCATGGATATCAGACCTATCTTCCAGTCAAAATATAGGAGCATGGCTATCAGTCCTATGGGAGTCGCATAGCTCACGGCTTTATCCGGAAGGTTATGGGCAAGGAATGTTTCCGTAGCTGCACTGGATTCCGCTACCACCTTCCTTATCTTTCCACTTCCCTGTTCTTCTATATATCCCATGGGAAGCTTCATAACGTGCTTCATCATAACGGTTCTCATATTTGCCTGTACGCGAAATGCCGCAATGTGAGAACACATAAGCGCAGCGATATATACCGTCATGGCAAGGAGCGCCATAATAACCGCTCTCCATCCGTATCCGCTGATATGTACCGCCTTACTGAAATCCGGTCTCACTTCCACTATTTCCTTAATAATGAGCCAGATATAATAGAATGGCGAAAGAGCGATAAACGCGGAAGCTGCGGCAAGTATCCATGACGCGATGGTCAGATACCTGTGCTTCCCCGCATATACAAATAACTGCTTTACAACACCTTTACTGTTAACTTTCAAAACACCCTCCTTTTAGCTGCATCAAAAATCACTTGGGCTTATCCCGGTATATTTCTTAAATACCGATGAAAACTTGCTTGCATTACTATATCCGCACATCCCGGCTATCTCCGTTACCGAGTATTCGTTTTTCAGGAGAAGGTTTTTTGCCTCCTGTATCCTGACCTGGGTTCTGTATTCAAAGATGGTCACTCCGTACATCTGCTTAAAGACTTTCTGCATTGTAGTTCTGTTCAGGCCAATCCTCTTTGACAGATCTTCAATGGAAATATCTGATGAAATGTCGGTTCCAAGGATCTTCCGGGCTCTGTGAACTTTACTCTCCGTGTCCCTGCTGAAGTACTGACGGTCATCATGTTTCCCGCAATCAACATCCATCGTTCCGAGAATTATCTGATATGTCAGGAGTTTTCTGTAATACTCGCTGTATTTATCAGGGAGCCGCATAAGCTCTTCAAATGCTGTTTTAAGCATATCCGCAGCCGGAAACGAAATACAGTTGTCGGCATTTAACGCACCTGAAAATAACTTGTCCCGGTCGAAAACATCAGTATTAAATACCCGGTTCATTTCGTCCGTCAGATCATCTACAAAAATGACTATGCTTATACAGCGCATTCCTTTGGGGCCCACCGTGCACTTCTTTGCGCCTACCCTGCTGTTAAATATGCAGACGTCTCCGGTATCGGCAGAAGCGCACATCCTGTTTTCCATTTCAAAATCAGCGTGCCCCTCCACCATGTACATTATTTCCACATATCTTATAAACTGCTTCTGTTCCTGGTATCCGGGAATATATCTTTCAATTTCCGAGTAGATATAATCAATGCCTTTCGATACATTGTATCTGCGCATTATACCTTCGCCGGTATCGCTTTTAAGCCTGTAAGTCACGCCGGAATCCCGGGAGGAGATCAGGTGCATATACCTGTTAAAGAGTTCTCCCGAATCTCCCTGATTTAAGTTTTCCTTTCCCCGAGCAGTTTTTCTCATACCTTTCTCCGGATCATGCAGCCATAAATCCTCTTTTTTCTATTCTGTTATTTTCTTCAATTCTCATGCTTCTGAATGATGCTGCCATCATACATATACCTGCTACCAGTACAACGAAATCCGTTATCATCTGGGCATAGAAGACACCTTCAACATGGTGTGTGAAAAACTGCGGAAGCACGATAACCAGCGGGAGGAAGAGCACCACCTGTCTCATAATTGCCATAACCGCTGCTGCTCCGCCTTTGCCGATAGCCTGGAAAAAAGTTATCGCAAGTATCATCACGCCGTATGAAATGTACATTGAGAATAAAACCCTGAGCATTGGTGCACCTTCCGCAACAATGGCGGCATCGGTGATAAACATTGAAAGCATTGCTTTGGGAGCGATCATTATGGGCAGATAAAATACCAGCGCCAGAGCTGTTGCTGCGAGAATAAATACTTTTGTAAAAGCCCTGACCCTGTCATACTGTTTTGCACCGAAGTTGGTGCCCACTGCAGGCTGGAATCCCTGACTTATTCCCCAGAGAGGAATGAACGCAAATGCCTGGAGGCTGAGAGCCGCTCCGAGTATTGTCTGCCAGCTTCCGCTGCCCCAGCGTTCAACCGTATTGTACATAACCGTCTGCTGCACCATTGTCATAACCTGCATGAGCATAGCTGAAATACCGACACTGATGACAGGCTTTACAAGCGAAGCGTTCACCCGTACGCTGTTGATCTTTACCGTATCGCTCTTCTTGACGAAGTACCAGAGCGTATAAAGTGCCTGGATCACCTGTGCTGTAACGGTTGCATAAGCGGCACCCAGAATACCGTTTTCTTTTCCCATCAGATGTATCATTACCGGATCTAACACGATATTAATGATGGCTCCTGCCGCCATTATTGACATGGCTTTTTTAAGCTTACCTTCACCGCGCATTATCATATTTGCTGCCTGCGCGAAATTCACAAACAGTGATCCGGCAAATACTATCTTCAGATATCTTCCGGCTTCCGAAAGAATATCTCCCTTTGCTCCTGCGAGTGAAAGAAGATTTGGTGTGAAAATGATCCCGACAGCCGTGATGATCAGGGAAAATATCAGGATAAGTGCAACCAGATTACCCATGATATTGTCTATGGTCTCTTTATCCTTTTTTCCTATTGCGCGGGAAAGAACCGAAGCAGAACCTGTTCCTATAAGTGTAGCTACTCCGCAGTTAAGCAGCGTAAAAGGATACGATACCTTAACCGCCGTCATTGCTTCAGGGCCCACCATTCTTCCCACGAAAACCGCATCCATGAAGTTATAGAGCCCGATGACCACCATACCGAGTATCGCCGGTACGCTGAGTGAAACCATTGTCTTAAATACGTCACCGTATAAAAGATTTTCTCTTACGTCTTCCTGTTTATTCATTTATTTTTATACCTCCTGTAATCATTAGAGTTAGATATCTCTAACCATCGGGAAGTATACCTCAGATGTAAACAGCTTCACCACTCCATTTAACAACGATCACTCCGATCTGCAATTAAAGTTTTCTTATCCCCACTCAAAGGTAGCCCAGCGGTCATTCACCTTTGGCAGCAATGCAGCAAAGAGCTTTCCCCTGATGCTGTATTTAGACATCTCCTCATTAAAACTATGTTCGCTTACGAGCCTTATGTCCTTATTTAATGCCGCTATCTCTTCTCCGCTGTCAGTTCCTGATCTGAAGACCGCATTCGTTTTGCTGACTGTGTCATGATGCTTCTGCTGCTTTACCATCATCTTACAGTTCTGTTCTGCAATCAGGATCCCGCTCCTGAAATTCTTTGTGAGAATACTGAGTAAACCCTTTATTTCATCCAGAGATAAATACATGAACAAGCCTTCAGCTATGAATACCGGCTTTGCTTTTCTGCCTTCTACCGCCTCATTTATTCTGGCGCACCAGTCATCTTTCAAAAGATCCGCAGGAAGCATTTCCACCCTGTCCCGTTCGGGAAACGCCTTTTTTCGCACCTTTATTGAATCCGGAAGGTCAAGATCAAACCACCTGATCTTTCCGTTATCCACGCGCTCAAAACGGTTATCGAATCCGGCACCCAGATTTACCACCACTGTATCCGGATTTTTGGCGATGATGTCTTTCATCTGCCGGTCAAGCATTATTGTCCTTGCTATGACACCTTCATGTGACATGAATTTATCATAAGGGGTTGTATCAATCCCCAGAGCCGATATTATCTCAACGGCTTTTTCATCCCTGACCCTGGGTTTCGCCCTTCTTGTTTCATTCGCTTTTATCGCAAGCGGTATCAATGCTGTTGTTTCGACATCTCCAAGCTGTAGGTTCATTTTTTTCTCTCCTTTGTTAGTTTTATCTAACTGATGGTTTTATTTTATGCCCCGTTTTCTCTCGAAATTACGGGGCATTGTTCCCTGATCCGGTATCTTGCGGTTATTCAGATATTCATCATCTCCCGCATTTTCCATTACTTTATGCACTTGTAGGAAACGGCGGTCCCGCTCATACATGCATCCGCCCTTTGCTTGCATATGTCTAATGCGAATTAGATATATTTAATTTCAATAAAGAATACTACTCCGACTATAAGATGTCAACAATTTCAATTGATCCAATATTGACATTTCAAAAGAGTATGGTTACCATACTGTTAGATAACCTAACTCACGAAAGGAAAATGCAAAGAAGATAGATGAATTTAAGGATATAACAACTCTGCTGGAGAGGGTTATTCACAAGTATACTCATCTGGAAAAAGTGGCTATAGATTATGGAAACGGGATTTCTTTATCACAGCCTGAGATACAGACTATAATGCTTATCGGACAATTCCCCGGGATAAGCGTTACTGAAATAGCGAAAAAAAGAGGTATTACAAAAGCCACAGCATCACAGATGCTCTATAAGCTTGTCGATAAGGGATTGATCGAAAAAAAGGTTTCTCCGCATTCAGATGCGCAGATCAGTATTTTTTTGACTGTGTCAGGACAGGAAGCCAACCGTCTTCATGATGAATATCATAAACAGAAAGTATTGCCGCTCTATCGTTATATGTCCAAACTGCCAAGACGATCCATAGAAGATTTTGTGAGGATCATTGAAAAGCTGGAAGAATCTTTAGATCAAGAATAAAGGGGGGCTTATGAATACTAAATGTAAACATAGGAAAGAAACGGGTGCTGCATTGGCATCCCTGCTGCTTATGTGGATCGGATATTATGCAGATAATAATCTGTTTAAGGATAACATGCTTTTCACCCTGGTTGTATCATTGCTGCTGATCATCATAGGGTTGTGTACTCTGCTTCCGGTGATCTGGGTTACAAGAATTACAAATGAAGGAATACAGGGGCTTGGCATTACAACAAAAAAACCGGTAATCTCATTGATATTTTCTGTGATCCTCGGAGCCTGGCGCTTTGTGGGAATTATGAAATACTTAGATAGTCCTGATCTTATAAATACTATTCTCTTTAATGCTTTTTCAATCTGGGAAGTGATGTTCATTTTCGGCTGGCTGTTTACGAGATACAGGAGAGCGTTTGGGAAGATTCCTGCAGTGTTTCTTACTGCTTTAAGTGTCGGCGTTTATCATATTGGTACTCTCAGTGTGCCTGATATTGCGAAGCTATGTCTTACAGTGGCTGTGTGCGGAGGATTTTATGCGATAAGCGAAAATATATTTACACTTTGGCCATTTTACTGGGCCATTGGCTGCAGTGCCTCCACCCTGTCGAGTGGCATGAGTTTCCCGGTTGAAATGGTTTATATTTCAGCGGCGACCCTTATTATCCAGGTGTTTATTATATTCATGTTAAGCAGAAGGAATAAAACAGGACAAAGTGATCCCACGGACAGAAATAACGGTTGACAGGATATAGAAACAGTGATAATTTGATTATCGGTAAATGAATTATCACTGTTTTTCTTTGGAGATTTTTATGTCAGTACGCGATATAAGCATAGATCCTAAGATATTGAAAAGCGCCGGAGATGAATTCATGAAACATGGATTTATCAAGGCAGAACTAAAAACTATTTGCGATAATGCCGGTGTGACAACGGGGGCAGTATATAAACGCTATAAAGGAAAAGAAGAACTTTTTAAGGCAGTCGTAGAAGATACGGTAAAAATACTCGATGGTTTTATCAGTTCAAGAACGGATATCGATCTTTCTGTAATGACAGATGAAGAGATCTCTGATATGTGGACAATGAATGAGAAGGGGATGCTCGATATGTTCAGGATGCTCTGGAAGATCCGCAAAGATTTTGTGCTGCTTCTCGAGAGATCCGCCGGAACATCTTACGAGAATTTCAGACACGATTTTGCGTTCTGTATGACTGATTCATATATGAAATACTACGAAGAAGCGAAAAGAAGAAAACTGGCTGCTGCCAATATCTCCAAAGATGAAATGCATGTTCTCTGCTCGTCATTCTGGACTGCTGTATATGAACCATTTATACATGGAATGACCTGGAAAGAGATTGAAAAACATTGCCTTACTCTCTGCCGTTTCTTTAACTGGTCGGGTGCAATATCAATGAAATGAGCTTTTTTATGCCGTCATAAGACGGCTTTAAAAACGCCCATGAGTTAGATAAATCTAACGTATAAAGAAAAGGAGGAAACAAAATTGTTCAAAAAAGTAGCTCCGTATATCGGAGAATACAAGAAGTACACTGTCCTGGCGGCGATCATGATGATCATAGGCATCATCGCAAATGTATTGCCCTACTATTTTCTTTACCAGATAATCTCTCCGCTTACGCGGGGAGAGTCTGTGAGTATTTCATTTCTTATGACAAGAGTCCTCTTCGTGGCGGTATGTGAGATAGTATATTCATACTCCTATGCGCAGGGACTCACGTTCTCACACTTAAGCGCTTATAACACGCTTAAAAACATACGGATATCACTGCAGGGAAAGCTCGAAAAGCAGCCCCTTGGAAATATTCAGGAACTTGGAACGGGACGGATCAAGAAAGTATTTACAGACGATATCGACCAGATCGAACTGCTTCTGGCTCATGCCATTCCGGAAGGGATCGCCAATATTTTTGTTCCATTGATCATTATACTTCTCATATTTATCATCGACTGGAGGCTGGGTCTTATGTCTCTCCTGCCTATCATTGTCGGGATGTTCGCCATAGGCATGATGATGAATATCGGAATGAAAGATATGAATAACTATTATGAATCAGCAGCCAGGATGAACAACACCATCATTGAATACGTCAATGGCATGGAAGTAGTTAAAGTATTTAATAAAGACGGGGATTCATACAAACGCTTTGGCGATGTGGTAAAAAGTTACCGCGATTTCACTCTTGCCTGGTACAGGGCCTGCTGGCCGTGGATGGCTATATATGCCAGTGTTCTTCCCTGCCTGGTACTTCTCATGCTTCCCTTCGGTTCGATGATGGTTCTTTCAGACGCCATATCTCTTGACAAGCTTGTTCTCGTTTTCTGTATGTCCTTTGCTGTCGGCCCCTCGGTATTGAAGGCCCTCAACTTCGGTGGAAAATTTCCGGAATTAAATTATAAGATCACGGAGCTTGAGAATCTTATGGAACACGCCCCGCTCAAAGAAGGAAAAGAGGGATTCAACGGCAAAAACTATGATGTTGTCTTTGAAGATGTGTGCTTTGGTTATGATGATACCGATGTTTTGCACGGCGTAAATCTTACCCTGAAGCAGGGTACTACAACGGCTCTGATAGGGGAATCAGGAAGCGGAAAGTCAACTCTTGCAAAGCTTCTCGTACATTATTATGACTTGAACTCCGGAAGGATTACGATAGGCGGCCAGGATATAACAGATATGTCTCTTGAAGCATTAAATGACCAGGTGGCATTTGTATCCCAGGAACAGTTCTTATTCAATACGTCTCTTTATGAAAATATACTTATCGGCAGACCTGATGCCACGAGGGAAGAAGTGCTGGATGCTGCAAAACGCGCCCAGTGCACTGAATTTCTGGAAAGATTCCCGGATGGAATAGAAACGCAGGCAGGAGATGGCGGAAAGCAGCTGTCAGGCGGTGAAAGACAGCGGATCTCACTTGCGAGAGCGATCCTTAAAGACGCCCCGATAATAGTACTTGACGAAGCTACGGCATTTATGGATCCGGAAAACGAAGAAAAGATGAATGCCGCCCTTGATGAGATCGTCAAGGATAAAACGGTGCTGGTCATTGCCCACAGGCTTTCAACCATCAGGAATGCAGACGCTATCTGTGTTATAAAGGACGGCCGGTGTATTGCGTCAGACAAACATGAAAATCTTACCGATACATGCCCGGAATATAAAAAACTATGGGATGCATCTCTCAGTGCAAGTACATGGAGGATAAAGGAGGCTATATCTTATGCTTAGTATATTACACAGGATCATCGGTATTACCGGAAAGTATAAAACCAGTATCCGCGCTTCGTATATATCAGCGTTCTTTAAAGGGATCATGATGAAGGTTCCGCTTATCCTATGTTTTATCGCCATTATTTTTTTTATGGAAAACAGGATGGATACAAAGAAGTGCCTTTATCTTGGGATTGCAATGGTCTTAAGCGTTGTGCTTGAAGCGGTTCTCGAACATGTTACCAATGTGCTTCAGTCTTCTGCAGGATATAAGGTCTTCGCAGAGCTCAGGCTAAGACTTGGTGATCATTTAAGAAAACTGCCTATGGGATATTTTACCGAAGGAAACATCGGAAAGATCAGCTCAGTACTGGCTACTGATATGGTCTTTATTGAAGAAAACTGTATGGGAGTTCTGTCAGAACTTGTTTCTTTCATCATATCCCAGGGATTGATGGTTATTATGATGTTTGTTATGGATATAAGACTTGGCCTGCTTTCGCTTCTTATTGTAGGTGCATTCATTGTTATCGGAAATCTTATGCTTAAGATGTCTCTTAAGCATTCTGTTATAAAGCAGGAAGCCAGTGAATCCCTTACAGAAGAAGTGCTTGATTTTGCCGAGGGTATCGGGATCATAAAATCATATAACATGCTGGGAGAGAGATCCCGTAAGCTGACCCGGGAATTTGAGAACAGCTGCAGGGAGAGCATTGCGTATGAAGATGCATATTGCCCATGGGCGAGGTCGCTGTACATTGTATTCGGCATAGGAACCGCGCTGATGCTGGGACTGGCGGCGGTCCTTTACAATGCGGGAGAGATTTCAAATGCTTATATGGTCGGTATGGCTCTCTTCCTTTTCGACATGTTTGTCTCCATCAAAAGTTACTATGACCAGATGGCAAGACTTACTGTTACCGACGCAAGCCTTGACAGGATCGAAGATGTATTCAGGGCTGAGGAACTGCCTGATAACGGGAAGAAGATATTTACTGAAGATATCCCCGAAGCAGAGATTGAATATGACAATGTCTCATTTGGATATACAGAAAAAGATGTGCTAAAGGATGTCTCATTTAAGGTGGGACACGGCGAAATGACAGCGCTTGTAGGCCCCTCAGGAGGCGGAAAGTCAACGATAGCCTCGCTTCTCGCAAGATTTTGGGATATAAAGAACGGACGGATATTAGTGGAGGGTGAAGATATAAGGAATGTATCTCTTGGATCACTTATGGATCGTATCAGCATGGTATTTCAGAGAGTATATCTGTTTCAGGATACTGTGTATAACAACATAGCCATAGGACGTCCAGACGCAACAAGAGAAGAAGTTGAAGAAGCAGCCAAAAAGGCAAGGTGTTATGACTTTATTATGCAGCTTCCCGATGGATTTGAAACCGTGATCGGTGAAGGAGGCGCATCTCTTTCCGGCGGTGAAAAGCAGAGGATATCCATAGCGAGATGTATATTAAAAGACGCGCCTGTTGTTATTCTTGATGAAGCTACGGCAAGTGTTGACGCTGATAATGAAAGAGCTATCCAGGAAGCCATTTCCGAGCTTTGCAGAAATAAAACCCTTCTCGTGATCGCGCACCGCCTTAAGACTATAAGGGATGCGGACAGGATACTTGTAGTAAACAACGGACAGATCACAGAAAGCGGCGATCATGCACAGCTTATGAAACTGAACGGCATGTACGCACATATGGTCAGACTGCAGAGCGCCTGAGCAAATTGTTGACATCCACCGACACAAGTGATAGTATTCTGTTTGTCGATTAGACATAACTAACTAATATTATATGCCTCGTATTGATTGACATGATGCGGGGCATAAAATAAGGTCATTGGTTAGATTTATCTAACCCAAAAGGAGGAAATATCATGAGTAAAATTGCAGTCGTTTATTGGAGCGGAACCGGAAACACACAGGCAATGGCTGATGCGGTTATGGAAGGTGCCAAAGGTGCAGGAGCCGAAGTGACCATGCTTACAGCATCCGAATTCGGAAAAGATAAAGTTTCCGGATTTGACTCCATAGCCTTCGGATGTCCTGCAATGGGTGCGGAAGTCCTGGAGGAAGCGGAATTTGATCCGATGTTTTCGGAGGTGGAATCTTCAGTTTCCGGAAAGAAGGTTGCTTTATTCGGCTCTTACGGCTGGGGGGATGGCCAGTGGATGCGTGACTGGGAGGACCGCTGCAGCGCAGCAGGCATCAACCTTGTTACAGAAAGCGTAACTGCCAACAATGCTCCTGATGATGAAGCAATTGAACAGTGCAAAGCACTGGGCGCTGCTCTGGCGTAAGTAAAAGCTATGACCGGATGTGAAAATGTCAGAAAAATGCTTATAGAATACTGTGCTCCGACCCTTGCCGGATTGAAAGCCGGAAGTCTCTTTACGGTGTATGGATGTAATAAATGCATTATAGATGAGATAAGGGAGCTTAATCACAGCCTCACCAAAAAGGGTATAAGGATTGTTCCGATAAAGAAAACAGGTAGATATACACTCGTGTATATCTACCGTCCGGACATGCTGAAAGCGGATCTTAATATTCCGGAAGCTGTTAATATCCTGCTGCACAAGGGATACCGCTGCGGTAATGCAGACTGCTGTCTTGTGCAGCTTGTTAATCATCTTTTGACTGACCCTGAATTCCCTCACGAAATAGGTTTATTCCTTGGATATCCTCCGGCTGATGTGAAGTCCTTTATGAGAGATCCCTGCCGGGGAGTGAAATGTACAGGGAACTGGAAAGCATACGGTGATGAGAAAAAGGCTCAGGCTACCTTTGAAAAGTACAGACAATGCCGGGACTTCTTCAGAAGAGAAATTAAAAAAGGAAAAAAACTTGAATCCCTGATACCGGTAAGCTTCCGGACAGCCGATGCTTTTCGAAAGCTTACCAGTTGACATCCATCGCATCTTTGGGCGATGAGATCCTTTCATCCGATACAACGGTTGCATTTTTAACACGGACCACACGGTCGGCGATCTCTGCGCAGGAACTGTTATGTGTAACCATTACCACAGTACGCCCTTCTTTATGGCTTATATCCTGCAGTAATTTCAGAATTTCACGACCCGTATTTGTATCAAGTGCACCTGTAGGCTCGTCGCATAAAAGGAGCCTCGGATTTTTGGCAATAGCCCGTGCAATGGATATTCTCTGCTGTTCCCCTCCCGACAGCTGCGAAGGGAAATGGTCCATACGTTCAGAAAGACCTACAGCAGCAATTGCTTCCTCCGGAGGCATCACTTCCCACTTTTCCTTATTCCATATGGATCTCTTCCAGGAATAGGCTCTTACATCCTTCATCAGGGCCACATTTTCATAGGCCGTAAGTGTGGGTATCAGGTTATAAAACTGGAATACCACTCCCACGTTCCAGGCCCGGTAATCGGTAAGATCCCTGTCAT
>JAEEGL016107952.1_pt1 | contig 15145 bp, 14 predicted proteins | sample 9134231 | NCBI WGS metagenome assembly JAEEGL01 (sample SAMN16246548, study PRJNA631951) | gut metagenome | biome: gut microbiome; feature: rumen; material: fiber-attached | host: Bos | place: Iran: Karaj | collected 2018-10 | reverse complement strand
CGTTAACACCCCCCTGGAAACTGAATACGATATCCGAATCATTAGCAAGAAGGTCTGTTATCTTACCCTTACCTTCGTCTCCCCAGTTAGCACCAACAATCGCCTTAACCATAATAAAATCTCCTTAACCACAAGAAAAATACTCTTAATTATAATAAATGAATCGAGTAATTACAATTAAAGGTCGTTGGTTATTCCGTTAATATTGCCGTTAATGTAGTCGAGTGCCTGCTTGCGGGCAAGATCTTCCGTCTCCGTCGCAAGTTCCGAGAGCTCATAATCCGCTCCGTACTTACGCTTCAGCGCAAGTTCCAGCAGCATATCAGTAATAGCGGGGTTCTTCGGAAGCAGACTTCCATGTGAATAAGTACCGAATGTGTTCTTGTAACGGACTCCCTCAAGCCCGTCCTCACCGTTGTTTCCGTGTCCTTTGATAACCTTCATGAAGGGCTCTTCGCCCTCTCCCAAATAAGTACGGCCGCTGTGATTCTCGAATCCCGCGACTGTCACCTTCTTACCGCCGATCTCGATCTCATAGACCGTATCGTTGATAAAACGCTCTTTCTCACCCTTGGTATAGTGCGGCATCGCACCGAGGCACTCGATCCTTTTACCATCGTGCTCCTCGTAGTATTGACCGAGCATCTGGTAACCGCCGCACACCGTAAGAAATACGACTCCGTCCTCAATCATCTGCTTTATAACGGGACCCTTCTTGATCCTCATATCGTCTGCCATGATGTTCTGTTCGCTGTCCTGACCGCCGCCTATGAAGCCGATGTCGATGTCGCCGCGTTTAAGCTCGTCACCTATCGATATCCTCTTAACTTCGACCTCGATACCGCGAAGCTGCGCGCGTCTCATAAGCGCGAGAACATTGCCTCTGTCGCCGTAGAGGTTAAGAAGATCGGGATAAAAATGTCCTATTACAAGCTTTTCCATAACATCAGTTCTTCCAGAAATCCTTAAGCTTCAACTCTTTGACAAGCCTTCCTCTCAGGTCGAGCATCGCCGTATAGTTTGGAAGTATGTAGATGCACTTTCCTTCCGGACAGTCCGCAAGTGCACCCTTAAGGAGCGTCGTCGCATACTCAAGCGAACCGTAACCGTCTACCGTCCTCCCCGAATACGCGACACGGAGCATCATGTCGCCGTAACGCTGTCCCGAAACATAGATATTCTGCGGCAATTCATCCGCCTTCGACTCGAAGTCAACATCCCATATCCAGGATACGTCTTTACCATCCGCGAAATTACTGTTAAGCATGAGCATCAGCGAATCTGCATCATCACTTTGCGCAACAAACGAGAGGCTTCTGTCGAGACCCACGGGATTCTTCACAAGAAGGATGCAGATGTACTTGTTGCCGACAGCGATCTTCTCCATCCTGCCGAATGCCGCCTCCACACTTCTTTGCGCTCCGCAAGCCCTCTCGAAAATATCCTCTTCACCGCTTTCCCCGTCCAGTTCAAGGAACTTTGTAACCGCTGACACTGCAGCGCATGTGTTGTAAAGATTATGGCTTCCCGCGATCTTGAGATTCATGGTAACTGACTTGCTGTTGTCGTTGTCAGTCATGTTGAATTCGAAGCCCTCCGCACTCGGATTTCCGCTTGCATCAAAGAACAATTCAAATCTCTTCGCAGGAGTTTTAAATCCGCACTTCGGACATCTGTAATCACCTAAGTGTCCGAAGCTTCTTGCACTGTATTCATATCTCTCATTACAGTCGGGACAGAACGATGCATCCATCGATGCTTCGAGGATGCTTTTGTTTGGATGAAGCCTGTTGCTGTCGAGCATAGTCTGAAGATCTATTCCGAAGTAGGTAGCCCTGTCCTCATGCTTTTTTCCCATCGATGCAACAAGAGAATCATCCGCATTAAGAACCATCTTTGCAGATGTCTCGAAGATACCTTTGGCGATAAGGTCTCTCGTATGTGTAAGCTCACCGTATCTGTCGAGCTGGTCTCTGAACAGATTGGTTACAAGACACACCTTCGGCTGAAGATCCTTCGCTATCCTTGCGAACGCCGCCTCATCTGTCTCGAGTACATAAACCGTCTTATTGGGATCAGCTCCGCGTGAAGGTTTCTCGCACAGAAAAGTGGTCGCGATTCCTGTGGGAAGATTGGCTCCCGATACATTGTTTACAACTTCGTATCCCAACGCTCTTAGCATGCTCGCTATCATGTGGGATGTCGTTGTTTTTCCGTTTGTTCCCGTGATGGTGATTATCTTCTTACCCTTGGCACAGCGGCTTATGATCGAAGGACATATCTTCAACGCAACCCTTCCGGGTAAAGTGGTAGCACCGCGTCCCATAATACGCAGGAAAAGTCTTGTAAGTCGTGCTGCGGCAGTCGCAAGGAACTTAGTTATCATCCTGAACTTCCTGGATATGACCTATAACCACAAGTCTCTTCTTACCCTGATTCGTATACTCACAGGTAACGAGTGTGACTTGTCTTGTGTCTGTTATACCGCCTCTTAAATACTCGCCGAGTTCCTCTGCCTCAACGATCAATATCTCGTCGACAATGTATGTATATGTATAGCCTCTAAGGTTAGTGATCGTTATCTCATCGCCGATCTCAACTTCACCTAATCTGTTGAAGATCGACCCGTACTTTCTCATGTGATGACCGAGAATGGAACAGTTTCCCTGCTGACCAGGCATAACGGAACCTACATAGTGTCCCGTTCCGTAACGAAGTGTTGTGGAATTCGTTGTCTGCCATATCGGTATGTGAAGTTCGATGCAGGGGATATCGAGGATACCTACACCCTGTAAGATCGCATATCCGTCCTCATTAAGTTCCAGTTCCTGCTGAACGGCTTCACGCTGTGCAGCTATCTCCTCTTCTGTTCCGAAGTAATCGTAGTCTTCACCCGATATCTCGAGGTCTGATGTACCTACAAGCATTGTAACTACAGGATCTTCTCCCTCTTCCATATCAGAAGCGGTTGCCTGGGCTGCCATATTCTCTGCTATAGCTCTGTCCATATTGACAGTTCCCTGATCTATCTTTTCCTGTCTTAAATTTCTCTTCGCGATATCAGCCGCAATAAACACAATACCGACCATCAGAAGGACGATAGCAAGTACAAGAAGTATATTGCTTATAAGCCTTTTTTTATTAATAGAGTCGTGCTTGTACATATTTCAAACATTATAAACCAAAACCGTGATATAATGCAGATACTTTTCGCGAGGGGTGTAGTATATGAACGAGAATATCTGGTCTTCGACACTCAATATTCTTTCTTACGATTCCAGTGTGGATCGTGTTATTTTGGATACTTTCCTTTCGAAGATGAAGCAGGTGTCCTATGAGGGCAATATCCTTGTACTGTCGTGCAGGGACGACTACTCTTTGAACCTCGTTAAAGGACAGAAGATCGACGGTCACATAAGAAGTGCCGTTTCCTCTGTTGCAGGACGTGAGATCTCCGTTAAGTATGTTCTCGAGGGCGATAACGGTGCAGTTATCAACTCCGTTATCTCAGAGACAAAAGCGCAGGAGAAGGAGCGCATGAACACTAATCCTTCCGGTCTTACGGATGAGTTTACTTTCGACACTTTTATTGTCGGTGACTGTAACAGATTTGCGTATGCTTCCGCTATCTCTGTTGCCGAGAATCCCGGACTTCGCCAGAAGAATCCCCTTTATATCTGGGGTAACTCTGGTCTTGGCAAGACTCACCTTATGAAAGCTATCGGCAATAAGGTAATGAAGCTTTACCCTGAGAAGAAAGTAATATTCACCACATGTGAGGAATTCACGAATGCTTATGTCTCCTGCATGCGTAAGAATTACTATGAGGATTTCCGTAACAAGTACAGGAACATAGATGTTCTTCTTATCGACGATATTCAGTTCCTTATTGGTAAAGAAGGTATCCAGATGGAATTCTTCAATACCTTCGAATCATTGGCATCTGCAGGAAAGCAGATCGTAATCACATGTGATAAGTCACCTAAGAATCTTCCCGAGCTCGATCCGAGACTTTCCTCAAGATTTCAAAGCGGAATCATGATGGATATCCAGCCGCCGGACTATGCTACGCGTAAGGCTATTATCATCAAGAAGATGGAATCAAGTCACATTGAATTGAGCGACGATATCGTCGAGTATATATGTGAGAATGTTACTAATAATGTAAGAGAGCTTAACGGTGCCTTTAATACGGTATCGAGCTTCTATGCCCTTGAGAACGGCAATATCAACCTTGATCTTGTCATGGCTAAGCTTGCTCCCCTTATCTCACCTAACAGTAAGAAGGGACCTACTACAGAGATAGTTATTGACGCGGTATCAAGATACTACGACATTCCCGCAGATAAGATGCTCTCGAAGCTTAAGTCAGCAGATATAGTTAATGCAAGATCGGTTGCCATGTATATCTGCAGGGATATTCTCGAGATGCAGTACACCAAGATTGGTGAGAGTTTTGGCGGCAGGAAGCATACTACTGTAATGAACGCATGTGACAATGTAAGTAACAACGACACCCTTCTTTCTGATGTAAAGATAATCGAGAAGAAAATCATTGACGTATAAACATTTTTTGTAGATTTGTAGACAAGTCATTGTAAGTTCAGGGTAGATAACATGTTCACACATTTACAGTGTTCGTTACCCGTTTTTTGTGAACAGGACAAAAATGGCTTCTCTACATCAAAATAACATTGTTAAACCATTACTGTTAAAGGTCCGGTCCGGGTTATGAACAATTTGTTCACCACATAAGAATACGAATAATAATTCAATAAAATTTATGATATAATATCCGCGGAAAATTATTTCTCGGAAAGGATTCGTTATATGAAATTCAATTGCAATAAGTCTGACCTGCTGGATTCCATTGTTATAGTTCAGAAAGCAATAAAGACTAACTCTACAGTTCAGATACTCGACGGTATCCTTATTCAGGCTGAAGACGGAAGAGTAAAACTTACAGGATATGATCTTGAGACAGGTATTGAAGCTGATCTCGAGTCTGATGTTATTGAGGAAGGTTCTGTTGTAGTTAACTCCAGATACTTCGGTGAGATAGTTAAGATGCTCTCAGATGAGATGACAACTATCGAAGTAGATGACAGATATAATGTTTCTATAAGTTCAGGTGAAGCTAATACTGTTCTTAAGGGTAACTCAGCAGAGTCTTATCCTAAGATTCCTGTTATAGAGACAGATAATAAGATTACAGTATCCCAGAAGATGCTCAAGAACATGATAGACAGCACTATCTTTGCAGTATCTAAGGATGGTACAAGACAGTCCTTAACAGGATGTAATCTCGAGAGCAACGGAACTACTCTTACGATGGTTGCTATCGACGGTTTCAGAATGGCTTTAAGAAGAGCAGATGTAGGTTCTGACTTCCCTGTTATGAACTTCATCATTCCCGGCAAGGCTTTAACTGAAGCAGCTAAGATTTTTGACGGCAACGATGATAACAGTGAAGTTATTATTTACAGCTCCGCTAATCACCTTCTGTTTGATATCGGAAGTGTAAGGATCATCTCCAGACTTCTCGGCGGACCTTTTGTTAACTACAACGCCATCATCCAGAAGAATCCTAAGACAATCATTAAGATTGACAGAAGAAAGCTCCTTGATGCAGTTAACCGTGCAGCTTTGATCATTAATTCCGATGAGAGAAGATGCCCTGTTCAGTTCAAGATGAAGGATAACGGTACTTTGCTTGTTGCAGCTACAGCTGAGGCAGGTACACATAAGGAGACAATAAGCATCGATACTGAAGGTGAGATCGTTGATATCGACTTCAATTCCAAGTATATGATCGATGCTCTCAAGGCTATTGATGATGATGTAGTAAGAATCGAATTCAACGGCAATCAGGGTCCTTGCATCATGGTTCCTACAGAAGGAGAAGGCTACGTCTATCTGATTCTTCCTATCAGAAGATGATAATAAGGCATATATCGCTTACAAACTTCAGAAATTACGGAAGGCTCGACATGGAGGTCGGGCCTTCTGTTAATGTTATCTACGGTAATAATGCCCAGGGAAAGACCAATATTATCGAGGCTATAAGCGTCGGTTCTTCGGTTACTTCCCATAGGACCACCAAGGATAAGGAGATGATCAAGTTCGGCCAGAACGAGTTTATTGTCGAGCTTTTGTGTCATGACGAGGTCTATGGATCCGATATCAGTCTCAAGTCCGCTTACTACGGCGAGAATTCCTCCTTTAACACCAAGTCCGGCTACCGCCGCGAGCTTATGCAGGATGGCATTCTTATCCCTAAGATATCGCGTTACATTGGCACCTGTAACACTGTTATTTTCGCTCCTGAGGACTTAAATCTCGTTAAGGGTGCTCCCGTCTCCCGGCGAAAATACTTAAATCTGCTTATAAGTAAGGTGTCTCCTTCCTATTACGACCTTCTCAGCAACACGAAGAGGATAATTGACCAGAAGAATGTGTGCCTCAAGTCTTTCAGGGGCCGCATGGATCCTTCCCGTGCTAATGAGCTTGATTACTGGGATTACGCACTTGCTGACCTGTCTTCTGAATTGATACTTGAGAGGCTTCGTTATTGTTCTATGATCTCACGTAAGGCTTCCCTGCATCATTCTGTTATTTCTGACGGTAAGGAAGTGCTTAAAGCGGAGTATTCCACTATAACGGGCTCAGAAGCGCTTATAAGGGGCATGCTTGAAGAAGACGGTATGTTTGACGAATTTGTAAGTCAAACGCTTTCTGGGGATATTCTCGCGCGAATTAAGGCATCATTATCAGAACACATCCTTAATAAGCTTACCGGTGCGCGTACTTTTGACGTGGAGAGGGGTATTTCCTCTGTCGGAGTTCACCGTGATGATATAGATATGACTCTTAATGGTCTGTCGATGAGACAGTATTCTTCCCAGGGGCAGCAAAGATCTGCTTCTTTGGCTTTAAAACTTGCCGAATTGGAGATTATCCGTGAAAGAACCGGTTCCTCCCCTATCCTGCTTCTTGATGATGTTTTCTCTGAACTTGATGAGGGACGCCGTATAAGTCTTCTTGCTGGAATGAGCTCGGCTCAGATATTCATAACATGTACCGACCGTGCCTTTGTTGAGAACAGATTGCCCGGTGTTATCACCGATGATGTGGACACAAGATTCTACCGCGTTGATTCCGGTGAGGTTTTTCCTGAATAATAATCGTTTTTCCATATTATAATTAGCATATTATGTTATAATAATATGTGGAGGACTATGTCGATGTATGTAAATATCGGCGGAGATATATCCGTACCGGCGGACAGTGTCAGCTTGATCGTTAATCTCGAGACGGTTCAGCCGTCTTGCAGGTCTGTTACGGATCTTATCGAGTCCCTGGATGAGGATAACAGGCTTCAATATCTGACTGAGGACATCCCGAGGACGCTTATTCTGGCGGATTCCAGGTCTTATATAAGTTCTATTTCCTCTTCTGTGCTGCAAAAAAGGCTCGAAAGCAGCCTGAAGTAACAGTGTTAAAACGGGTTAAAAATAAAATATAATTATATACTGTCAAGGAGATTTGATAAATGAGTGATGAAGAAAAGAATGTAAATGAGACTCCGGAATCCTCTGCAGGTGCTGTAGATGTCTATTATCAGCCCATCGAGGAAGGCGATGGAGACGAACTTTATAACCTTGCAGAGAATCCCAGAGCTTTGACGGAATCCTTCTCTGAGGAGAAGCTCGGAGAGGAGATCGAGACCGTTACTGCAGGTCAGGATGAATTCGATACTACTAATTCCAGTGCTTATGATGAATCTGATATCCAGGTTCTTGAAGGTCTTGAAGCGGTTAGAAAGCGTCCCGGAATGTACATTGGAGACACCACTTTAAGAGGTCTTCACCACCTTGTTTATGAGATTGTAGCCAATTCTGTTGATGAGGCATTGGCAGGAAGATGCGATCTTATTGATGTTGTTTTGAATAAGGATGGTTCCGTAACAGTAACGGATGACGGTTCCGGAATCCCTGTTGGAATTCACCCAAAGCAGGGTATTCCTACGGTTGAAGTTGTACACACGATTCTTCATGCCGGCGGTAAATTCGGCGGCGGAGCATACAGTGTTTCTGGTGGTTTGCACGGTGTTGGTGCCTCCGTTGTTAACGCTCTTTCCGATACTATGACAGTACAGGTTAAGCGTGAAGGCCACATCTACCAGATTGGGTTTACAAAGGGTAAGACTACTGAACCGCTGCATATTATCGGCGATTGTGATCCTTCAGATACAGGTACAAGAACCACGTTCATCCCTGATAATTCCATCTTCCCTGATATCACATTCGACTTCGATTCAATGATCACCAGATACCGTGAGATGGCCTTCCTGAACCGTGAAGTTACCATCGATCTTCACGATAACAGAGGCGAGGAATCCAAGGATGTTCACCTCCACTACGACGGCGGTATCATTACTTTCGTTGAGTATCTGAACAGACATAAGGAGAAGATCAATCCTCAGCCTATCTACATGGCTACCAAGGTTGATGACTGCTTCGTAGAGATTGCAATGCAGTATAACGACTCCTATCAGGAGACTGTTTATACATATGCAAATAACATCGCCACAACTGAGGGCGGTACGCACATGACAGGTTTCAGAGCAGCTCTGACACGTGTTATCAATGATTATGCCAGGAAGTATAAGTATATTAAGGACGGAGATCAGAAGCTTCAGTCTGAGGATACCAGAGAAGGTCTTGCAGCTATTATCTCTGTTAAGCTCCCTGAGCCTCAGTTCGAAGGTCAGACGAAGACCAAGCTCGGTAATGCAGAAATCAGACCTATGGTCGAGCGTGCAGTCGCTGAGAAACTTATGACTTTCCTTGAGGAGAATCCTGATGTAAGTAAGCTCATCATGGATAAGTGCCTCCAGGCCAGCCGTGCACGTGATGCAGCTAAGAAGGCACGTGAACTTACCAGAAGAAAGACAGTATTCGAGAATAACTCTTTACCGGGTAAGCTTGCTGACTGTCAGTCTAATGAGGCTGAATTCTGCGAGATCTTTATCGTTGAGGGAGACTCCGCAGGCGGATCTGCCAAGCAGGGCCGCGAGCGTAAGTATCAGGCAATTCTTCCTTTGTGGGGTAAGATGCTTAATGTTGAGAAGGCCCGTATCGATAAGGTTTATTCCAACGAGAAGCTCCAGCCTGTAGTTATGGCGTTGGGAGCAGGTATTGGAGATGAGTTCGATGAAGAGAAGTTAAGATATCATAAGGTCATTATCATGGCCGATGCCGATGTCGACGGTTCACACATCAGAACATTGCTCCTTACATTCTTCTTCAGATATCTTAGACCTCTGGTTGACGGCGGATATGTTTATATCGCTTGTCCTCCGCTTTATAAGGTTTATCAGGGTGAGACAGCTTATTATGCTTATGATGACGCAGAGGTTGAAGCTATCAAGGAGAAGACAGGTTGGAAGAATCCTCTTATCCAGCGATTCAAGGGTCTTGGTGAGATGAGTTCAGAGCAGCTCTGGGAAACAACTATGAATCCCCAGACACGTAAGCTCCTTAAGGTTTCCTTGTCTGATGCCCAGGCTGCTGATGAGACATTCACACTCCTTATGGGTGATGAGGTTGACCCCCGTAAGGAATATATTCAGATGAACGCTAAGCTTGCTAATATTGATACATAATAGTTTGTTGTTGTCCGGATTGTTCCACGTGGAACAATCCGGTATATCTACATATAAGGGGTAGTTAAATGAGAAAAGTATGTACATTCTGCGGGTGTGAGACGGATTACAATAATAAATCCTGTGCCAGCTGTGGATCTAATCAATTTCTTAATATTTGTCCTAACTGTGGTAACAAATACGAAGGTTCTTTCTGTAATGCCTGTGGTGTAAGGTTTGACGATGTAGAGAAGACATGTCCTCAGTGCGGAAAGAAATATTATACTGATGCATGTCCGGATTGTGGCTTTACATTCTCCAAAGCTAATCAATCTAATACTTCAACACCTGTACAAACATCAACTTATGTAAATAACGGAAGACGCTTTAATGGCGGAGTTGCAGCGATGATCTGCTCCATTCTTGGTCTTTGCACCTGCAGCTTCATATTCTCTATACTCGGTATCATCTTCGCCAGGACCAGCATGGCAAACGGTGATGATTCCAAAACAACCAAGAATGCGCTTGTATTAGGCATAGTTGGATTTGTTATGTCTATATTGTTCGTGGTTTTGTATGTAACTCTAGGGATAGCCTCCGCGAGGTAATGCTATGAAAGCATGTAGTTTTTGCGGTTGCCAGACTAGTGACAAGACAAAGACCTGTGCCAGTTGTGGCTCGGATCATTTTCTTTGGGTATGTCCCAACTGTTCTAATAAGCATGAAGGAAAGTTCTGCCCGAGTTGTGGTGTAGCTTATGATGCGCCAGGTATGGTATGTCCCAATTGTGGTAATAAGTATTACACAAAGGCTTGTCCTGATTGTGGTTATACTGCTTTCGGCAGCGGTAACCAGACACAGACTGCCTCGTTGCCTAAGAATGGTAAGATAATTAATCCTCCTAACCAAATTACGATACTTGCAGCTATTCTTTCTTATCTTGGCTTAATTACATTCTTTATGCCTTTCTCTATAGCCGGCCTGATTATTGGCATAGTACAGAAGAAGAAGGGTAATAACGGCAAGTGGGTAATCGCGGCAATAACCATAAGTACGATTTCAATCATACTTTCGTTCGTAATGTATTGCATATGGATTGTCGCATTCTTTAATAGTTAGTTATTATATAGAGGTTTGACTTGCTCTTTACAGGATTGTTCCACGTGGAACAATCCTTTTTTAATCGGAATATTGTTATATGAATGTTATATAGCGGATGATTATAGAATGTTAATATTGTTATGAATATTATTATAAAGGGGTGTAGGTATGGCATATATACTAACCTTGGCAAATCAGAAGGGCGGAGTAGGTAAGACTACCACAGCGGTTAATCTTGCAGCTTTCCTCGGTAAGAAAAAGAAGAAGGTTCTTGTTATAGACCTCGATCCTCAGGGTAATGCTACCAGCGGCCTGGGAATTGATAAAGGTCAGCTTGAATCAACAATCTACGATGTCATGGTCAATGATGTTGATATCAAGGATACGATCTGGGAATCATCCTCGGATAATGTATCGATATGTCCAACCAACATCAATCTCGCCGGTGCGGAGATCGAGCTCGTTAATGTGATGTCACGTGAGCAGGTTCTCAAGAACGCTGTCAAGTCTGTTAAGAATGATTACGACTACATCCTTATCGACTGTCCGCCTTCGCTTAGTATCCTGACGATCAATGCACTTACTGCTTCGGATGGAATCATCATTCCTATTCAGGGTGAGTACTATGCGCTCGAAGGTCTTACACAGCTTGTTGATACCATCAATATCGTTAAGAAGAAACTCAATAAGAATCTCTCCATCCTTGGAGTTGTTCTTACTATGTTTGACAGAAGAACACAGCTGACCAGACAGGTACAGGAAGAGGTTGAGAACTACTTTGGCGATAAGGTGTTCTCGACTGTCATTCCGAGAAATGTAAGGCTCGCTGAGGCTCCCAGTCACGGTGTTGCTATCCTTAACTATGATAAGCACTCCAAGGGTGCTAAGGCATACGAATCACTTGCTGCTGAAGTAATTAAGCGCACGAAGTAATACATAGATACAAATCTATATGAGAGGTGAACTATGGCACAGAGAAAAGTAACAGGGAAGAAGCCGGTAAAGGCTCCTGCAAAGAAGAGTTCCGCATCTACCGCAAAGACAACTGCCAAGACTGCTAAGCCGTCATCCGGCTCGTCCAAAGGTCTGGGTAAAGGTCTGGGCGCTTTGCTTTCCACAGACGGCATACCTGAGAATGCAGGCGACTCTGTAGTTGATCTTAAGATCAATGATATCTCGCCTAATGTTGATCAGCCCAGAAAGATATTCAACGAGGAGGCTTTGAATGAACTTGCAGCCTCAATCAAGGAAAACGGCGTAATACAGCCTATAATCGTTCAGAAGAAAGGAAACGGCTACATTATCGTCGCAGGTGAGCGGCGCTGGCGTGCGGCCCGTATAGCGGGTCTGAAGGTCATCCCCGCCATCATAAGAGATCTTACAGATCAGCAGACTATGGAACAGGCTCTTATCGAGAACCTGCAAAGAGAGGACCTTAACCCTCTTGAAGAAGCGTTTGCCATGGACAATCTTCTCAAGTCACCCGGTATGAACCAGGAAAAACTTGCCAAGAAACTCGGCAAGCCCCGTGCAACAATTGCAAACACTGTAAGGCTTATAAATATCGACGAATCACTCCAGGACTATATCCGTAATGGTGATCTGTCTGCAGGCCACGCAAAGGCCCTTCTCGCGCTTAAGAGCAGTGAGGACCAGCGTAAGGCTGCTAATGTTATCCTTGCGAAGGATATGACAGTCAGACAGGCCGAGGATTTCATCAAGAGATATATCAATGATCTCGAGAATCCCGATGCGGCTAAGAAGAGCTCTAAGAAGGAACTGAGTGCACAGTTCATGTTAAGCACGAAGGAAGTAGAGACAAAGCTTAAGAAGTCTCTGGGCTCCAAGGTAAGACTTAAGATCTTAGATTCAGATGCCGGCCGCGGAAAGATCATCATCGACTACAAGAACTACGATGATCTCGATAGATTAATAGAGATGCTCAAGTAATATGAAAAAGATAATCGGAAGAATACTTGTAGTACTGCCTCCTGTCTTATTGCAGATAGCGTGGTACATACTGCTTTTCGCCGTGCTGGATAAAGGGCTTAACGGCAACCTGGGTGACATAGTCACGATTGTTTTCACGGTGTTGGCTTTCGTTTTTGTTATCTACCTTGTCTCGAAGAGGGAAGAGAGCTCTTACAAGCTTTTGTGGGTCATAACGATACTTGCCCTGCCTATCCTTGGCTCGGCGCTGTACCTGACTCTCGGTAACAGAAAAACAGGTAACAGACTTAAGCGGAAGCTAGCCAAGTCATCAAGGATGCTTACAGCGGAAAGCTTCATGGGTGAAGATAAACTCGGTAAGGCAAAAAGAGACGAGATCCTTGATGACATCAAGAAGACCGACTTGAGAATTGGGCAGACGCTCGGGCACCTGTCTGATGCCACCGGTTTTCCTATCGTTCCTAACGGAACTTCGAAGTACTGTCCTTTTGGAGAAGACATGTTCAAGGATATGCTCGAAGATTTGAAGCTTGCACAGAAGTATATCTACATAGAGTATTTCATCGTTGAGTCCGGAAAGTTCTGGGACTCCATCGTTGATATCCTTGAGCTTAAAGCAGGGGAGGGTGTTGACGTGCGCGTCATGTACGACGACCTCGGAAGCATCGGCACATACTCGGTAAAGGACACGAGGAAGCTTAAGGAGAGGGGTATCAAATGCATCGCGTTTAACCCGTTCTTCCTCATCAAGTCCCAGCTCAATAACAGGGACCATCGAAAGATAATGGTAATCGACGGCCGTGTGGCTTACAGCGGCGGCGTCAACCTTGCAGACGAGTACATAAATGAGATAGAAAAATTCGGCAAGTGGAAGGATATAGGCTTCAGACTTACAGGTCCTGCGGTCAGACCTTACACCTATATGTTCGCGGAATTCTGGGACGCTTTCTCGATGGATAAGATACCGTCAGAGATACTGCTTCCTGCGCCTTACAAAGAGGAGGAAAACTTCAACGGATATGTTCTTCCGTTCTATGATTCTCCTATCCGCAAGGAGCCTGCGAGCAACACGTTGTTTACAGAGATACTCTCGATGGCAACGGATTACGTCTGGTTCTATACTCCGTATCTCATGCTCGGCGATGCACTCTATGATGCGTTCATAAGAGCTGCATCGAGAGGTGTTGATGTCAGGATCATAATGCCGGGCATCCCCGATAAGAAGATGGTATACAGGATCGGCAGAAGCTACTACGAGGAACTTCTCGCGGCGGGTGTAAAGATATATGAGTACACTCCCGGCTTCGTCCACGCGAAAGCATTCCTGATGGATGACAAGGTGTGTGGAATAGGTACGGTAAATCTCGATTACAGAAGTCTGTTCCTGCACTTCGAGTGCAGCTCTATCTTCTACAAGGCAGACATCTTGGAAGAACTTAAGAAGGATTATCTTACGACTCAAGCCGCATCGCGCGAGAGAACTTTGGAAGATGCCAAGCGCGGTTTCTTCGGAAAGATACTCGATGGTATGCTGCGCGTTATCGCTCCGCTTCTGTGATCTGATAGCTGAGGTATTTCATAGTTTTATTAACGAGGCACTTTCTTTATGTTGAAAGTGCCTTTTCTTTGTGATAACATATGAACAGTTACTCATATGAATAAATGCTCATATGATAAGGAGGGAATTATGTTTTGGAGCAGGATAGCAGGTGTGTATGACCTCATAGAGAGCGTCTATAACGGCAAGACGAATAGGAAGACTACTGATTATGTTGCGTCGCTTATGGACGCAAATGACAGCGTTCTGGAGTGTGCCTGCGGCACAGGATTGTTCAGCGTCAAGATCGCGGCGAAGGTAAATTGGCTTACGGCTACCGATTTTGCTGAGGGAATGCTTAAACAAACGGGTAGGAAATGCAGTAAATATCAGAATGTTACGGTTCAAAAGGCAGATATAACTAAGCTTGATTTTGAAGATAACACATTCGATAAGGTTGTAGCGGCTAATGTTATTCATTTGCTGGATGATCCCGGGAAAGCGATAGATGAGCTTAAACGCGTCGTAAAGCCCGGTGGAACGATCATAATACCCACGTATATACACTTTAATAAGAGTGTGGCCGCAGGGCTGTTTAACAAGGCAGGAGCGGGCTTTAAGAGGCACTTCGACAGAAATACATACCCTGACTTCTTTGAGCAGCTTGGCATAAAGGATGTACGGTATCACATATGCGAAGGAAGAATGCCCTGTGATGTAGCTGTATTTGTGAACACTTAACAATTTGAAACCTCTTAACTATTCTGTTATAATCACTCGCGCACGGAGATGTATCGAAGTGGTCATAACGAGGCGGTCTTGAAATGTTCCAGATAACGGAGCGGCTCATCCACCTCAAACCTTTACAACATAAGGGTTTACAGACTTTTCGATAATTGCAATCTTTGCAT
>JAEEGL013085093.1_pt1 | contig 15145 bp, 14 predicted proteins | sample 9134231 | NCBI WGS metagenome assembly JAEEGL01 (sample SAMN16246548, study PRJNA631951) | gut metagenome | biome: gut microbiome; feature: rumen; material: fiber-attached | host: Bos | place: Iran: Karaj | collected 2018-10 | reverse complement strand
TGTTGCAGCTCTCGACAAGGCTAACATCTCTCACGGCGTAGGCGGCGACGTCATCGTTCTGGGTTATGACTGCAACGCTTGGGCTCGCAAGGAACTGCTCGCGAAGAAGTGGAACTATGACGGCCAGTGCAATCCTTTCCAGGCTTCCTACATCGACAAGATCATCAAGGACTTCCAGGCTGGCAAGGCTCCTGAGCAGAAGGTCATCATCATGGACGAGAAGGGCTTCGACGCAACTACAATCACACAGGAAGACGTTGACAAGTACGGAATCTGACAGGTCCGTTAAGTTAACAGATAACTTGTAACTAAGACCGGCACGCGGTACGGGAACTTCCGCACCGCGTGCCTTTTTCTTAAAGATCCTAAAGGAGTGGGATTATGGAGAATACAGAAGTGCTGCAAATGCGCGGCATCTGCAAATATTTCCCGGGAGTTAATGCTCTTCAGAACGTGGATTTCACTTTGAGAAGCGGCGAGATACATGCCCTCATGGGTGAGAACGGCGCAGGAAAATCCACATTGATCAAGGTACTGACCGGCGTTTATGTAAAAGACGGCGGAAAGATTTTCATTAGAAACACATCTTCGGACCCGGCTGAGCCCGAGTTCCTTGAAGCACATATAAGATCACCTCAGGATGCCCAGAATTCGGGAATCTCAACGGTTTATCAGGAGATAGCCCTCTGCCCGAACATCTCGGTAGCCGAGAATATGTTCATCGGCCGTTCAGGTGCATTCACCAACTGGGCCGACATGAACAGGAAGGCTGGCGAGATCTTAAGGTCGCTCGACATCCCCGCAACACCCAGACAGCAGCTCGGTTCCTGCTCCATCGCAGTTCAGCAGATGGTAGCGATCGCGCGTGCAGTCGACATGAAGTGCCGCGTACTGATCCTTGACGAACCTACCTCTTCGCTCGACGAGCAGGAGGTCGAAAAGCTGTTTAAGCTCATGAGAGACCTCAAGGCAAAGGGCGTAGGCATCATCTTCGTCACACACTTCCTTGACCAGGTCTATGAAGTCTGCGACAGGATCACGGTATTAAGAGACGGTACGCTCGTTGGCGAATACGTCATCGAGGATCTTCCCAGAGTTCAGCTCGTATCCAAGATGCTCGGCAAGGATCTTGACGATGTAGCCGACATCAAGGGCGACAGCGACGTTAAGCCTGTTGATACTTCAAAGACTCCGGTCCTTGAGGCTCACGGACTCGTCAGTAACGCAGGCATCAAGCCTTTCGACTTCAACATCCACAGCGGCGAAGTCAACGGCTTCACGGGACTTCTTGGTTCCGGCCGAAGCGAGTGCGTCAGAGCGATCTTCGGCGCGGACAAGGTTTTGGGCGGTACCGTAAAGATCAACGGCAAGCCCGTCAGGATCAGAAAGCCGATCGACGCGATGAAGAACGGAATCGGTTATCTGCCTGAAGACAGAAAGCTCGACGGCATCGTAGCCGACCTTTCAGTAAGAGACAACATCATCCTCGCGCTCCAGGTCATGAAGGGATTCTTCAGACCATTCTCCAAGGCAAAGGCAGAAAAGATGGCGCAGGAATACATCAAACTCTTAGACGTTAAGACGGCTTCCTCGGATACTCCGATCGGGCAGCTTTCAGGCGGAAACCAGCAGAAGGTCATCCTTGCGCGCTGGCTCCTCACAAACCCTGATTTCCTTATCTTAGACGAGCCTACAAGAGGTATCGACATCGGTACGAAGATAGAGATCCAGAAGCTCGCGCTCAAGCTCGCAGCTGAAGGAAAGAGCGTAACGTTCATCTCGTCAGAGATCGATGAGATGCTCAGAACCTGCTCACGCCTCATAGTCATGAGAGACCGCAAGGTCGTAGGTGAGCTCAAAGGCGACGATCTCACACGTAATAAAGTAATGTCAACCATAGCCGGAGGTGAAGAGAAATGACACCAGCATCAAAGACAAAGAGTCCTGTTTTGGCCGGTCTTATTTCCCTGACCCGCAAACAGCTTTTCATACCGATAGCGGCACTTTTGGCGCTTATCATATTCAACCTTATAGCTGATCCTTCGTTCTTCGCGATCAAGCTCGGCTACAACAGCGCAAACCAGCCCGTTCTCTCAGGATATCTCATCACCATCCTCGACTACGGCTCAGAGCTTGCGATCCTCGCGATCGGAATGACGCTCGTTACGTCAGCTTCCGGCGGACAGGACATCTCGGTCGGTGCGGCGATCGCAATTGCCGGATCGGTCATCCTCAAGGTCCTCTGCGGAAACGAATCCAGGCCTGACCACATGAAGGCACCCATCATCGTAGCTTTCCTCGTTGCATGTGTGGTTGCGGTGCTCTTCGGTGCATTTAACGGCTCGCTCGTAGCTTTCTTCAAGATACAGCCGATGGTAGCGACACTGATCCTTTTCACAGCAGGACGTTCCATCGCAGCATGGATCAACAACAACGAACTTCCTATCATCGCTGAGCCTGAGTTCTCATATTTCGGAACATTCATCCCGGGCATCCCGATCCCCACACCGGTGTTCATAGCGATCGCCTGCATGATAGTGATCTTCCTCGTACTTAAGTTCACGAACCTCGGTCTGTATTCACAGTCAGTCGGCATCAACCCGCATTCTTCAAGACTTAACGGCATCAACCCTGCAGTCGTCAAGCTCATCACTTACATGATCCTCGGCCTCTGCGTCGCAGTCGTAGGTCTCATCAAGGTCAGCCGTATCTCAACGATCAACTATTCAGTCGTTGCAAAGGATATCGAAATGGACGCGATCCTCGCAGTAGCATTAGGCGGCAACTCATTAGGCGGCGGTAAGTTCAGCATGCCGGCATCGATCATGGGCGCTTACATCATCCAGTTCCTTACAACAACGCTCTACAAGTTCAACGTTGATTCGACCGCGCTTCCCGCTTACAAGGCTGTCGTAGTCATCATCCTCGTTGTTCTCTCGGCACCTGTTGTAAGAGAGAAACTCAACAATTTAAAGAAATCTTCTTCAAAGAAATCTGTAAAGGAGGCTGCTTGATATGGAAAACGTGTCATCCTCCAAAAGAGGTCTCCGCGGAATCTCTGATACAACTTTGCTCCTGACGATCACCATCGTGGGATTCATCTTCATGTATACCATGGCGATTGCCTGCCTCGGTTCAGGATTCCTCAAGCCGCAGAACTTCTTTAACATCCTTAACGAAAACGCGAGCCTCATCATCCTTTCATGCGGCATGAGCCTCGTAATGATCACCGGCGGAATCGATATCTCCGTAGGTCAGGTAACAGCCCTCGTCTGCATGAGCTGCGCCGTGCTGCTCGACAAGAGCGGCGGAAACGTCGTAACCTCCATGTGCCTTGCAGTGGCTATCGGCCTTGCTTTCGGCATAGTTCAGGGCACCCTCGTTGCTTACCTCGAGATCCAGCCCTTCATCGTTTCTCTCGCAGGACTCTTCTTCGCAAAGGGCATGACAACGATAGTCAATGCAAATCCTTTCAACGTCGAGCACAAAGAGTTCGTCAAGATGAGAAGCACCAGGATCGAGATCCCTTTCATGGGTTCATATAACAAAAAAGGAATGTATATTCCTGCTTATATCGAGATCGGCGTTGTTGTCGCGATCGTAGTCGTAATCCTCCTGTTCTGCCTGCTCCGCTGGACAAGGCTCGGAAGAAACTTCTACGCAGTAGGCGGCAACGCACAGAGCGCAAGGCTCCTCGGTATCAACGTAAAGAGAACAAAGTTCATGGCTCATCTCCTGTGCAGTGTCCTTGCAGGTATCGGCGGTTATGTGTATTTTATGCATGTAGGCTCCGGTTCTCCTTCACATGCGGACGGCGCGGAAATGAACGCCATAGCATCCTCCATCATAGGCGGAACACTGCTTACGGGCGGCGTTGGAAACATCGTCGGTACGTTCTTCGGAGTTCTGAGCCTCAGTACCATCAAGAACATCGTCTCATCACTCGGACTCGACGAAGCATGGTGGACCAACATTACGGTCGCTTTCATGCTCTGTCTGTTCCTGCTGATCCAGAGCCTTGTTCTCCGCCGTAAGGCTGGTGCAAAGAAATAAAAATGGCACGGAGGATTAAAGATGAGTAACTATCTGGGCATTGAATTCGGCTCCACACGTATCAAGGCGGTCGTCATTGACGATAACTTTACGCCGCGCTCGACAGGTGATTATGTCTGGAAGAGCGATTTTAGCGACGGTGTATGGACTTACAGCCTTGATGAAGCCTTTGAAGGACTGAGGAAGGCCCTGTCAGAGACCGATACATCAGGCGTTGCGGCAATGGGAATTTCCGCAATGATGCACGGGTATCTGGCATTTGATACGGAATGGAATCTCCTTGTGCCATTCCGTACATGGCAGAATACGATGACGGCCCAGGCTGCATCTGATCTGACAGGCCTCCTTGACTTCAATATCCCTCAGAGATGGAGCATTGCTCATCTTTACCAGGCGATCTTAAACAATGAGGAACACATCTCCCGCATAGCACACATCATGACTCTTGCAGGATATGTTCACTATAAGCTTACGGGCGTTAACGCTTTGGGTATCGGCGACGCTTCAGGAATGTTCCCGATCGACAGCAAAACCCTGGATTACGATCAGGCCATGCTCGACAAGTTCGACGGCCTCATCGCTTCAAGGAACCTCGGCTGGAAGATCAGAGACATATTGCCGAAGGTATTACCTGCCGGCGAAGACGCAGGCAGTCTGACAGCTGAAGGCGCAACCCTTCTGGGCGGTGTTCTTCCCGCAGGTATTCCCTTTGCGCCCGCAGAAGGCGACGCAGGCACCGGCATGACAGCAACAAACGCTGTTTCTGCAGGCACCGGCAACGTTTCCGCAGGCACATCTATCTTCTCGATGGTCGTATTGGACAAGCCTTTGAGCAAGGTTTACGAAGAGATCGACATGGTTACCACGCCGAGCGGCAAAGCCGTTGCGATGGTCCACTGCAACAACTGCACCAATGACATGAACGCATGGGTCAGCATCCTCAAGCAGACGGTCGAGCTCTTCGGCGGTTCCGTTGACACAGGCGATCTTTATACAAAGCTCTATCAGAAGTCCATGGAAGGCGCAGCTGACTGCGGCGGCGTCTGCACCGTCAACTACATGGCAGGTGAAGGCGTTACCCATTTAGACAGCGGCAGGCCTTTCGTAATCAGGACTCCCGACAGCGATTTCTCACTTGCAAACTTCTTAAGGTCACAGCTTTATTCAACGATGGCAACTCTCAAGATCGGCATGGACATCCTTGCAAAAGAGGGTGTTGAGATCACGAGCCTTACCGGACACGGCGGTCTTTTCAAGACTCCCGTCGTAGGCCAGCGCTATATGGCTGCTGCATGCAAGGCACCCGTTACCGTAATGGAGACTGCAGGTGAGGGAGGACCTTACGGAATGGCACTTCTCGCTGCTTACCGCGCAAATAAGGAAGGCGCTCTCGAAGACTTCCTTGCAAACAAGGTATTCAGCAATGCAAGAAGCTCGACCTTCGCACCCGTTGCAGAAGACGTTGAAGGATTCGACCGTTATATTGAGAAGTTCTCCGCGGCGCTCGACGCTGAGCGCGTTGCTGCGGTAAAATTCTGATATCACATATCAAGGAGCCACAGAAATGTTAGAAGAACTGAAAGAAAAAGTATTGCAGGCCAATCTGCTTCTGCCGAAGCATGATCTTGTCACATTCACATGGGGCAACGTTTCCGAGATCGACAGGGCATCAGGCCTTATCGTAATCAAGCCGAGCGGCGTTGATTACGAGGGAATGAAAGCAGAGGACATGGTTGTCTTGGACCTCGACGGAAAGGTCGTTGAGGGTCACTACAAGCCTTCGAGCGACACGCCTACCCACATCGCCCTTTACAAGGCTTTTGAGGGAATCGGAGGCGTCGTTCACACCCATTCAAGATGGGCTACGAGCTTTGCACAGGCAGGCGTCGGCATCACGGCTTACGGAACGACACAGGGCGACACCTTCTACGGTGAGATCCCCTGCACCCGCAAGATGACACCTGAAGAGATCGCAGGCGAGTATGAGCTTGAGACGGGCAACGTCATCATCGAGACATTCAATAAGAGATTCATCGATCCGGTCCAGGTCCCCGCAGTCCTGGTTAACAGCCACGGACCTTTCACATGGGGCAAGGACGCTAATGACGCCGTCCACAACTCCGTAGTTCTTGAGGAGTGCGCGTTCATGGCATTCCACGCGAAGATGATCAATCCCTCGCTCGGTGCCATGCAGCAGGAGCTTTTGGATAAGCACTACCTGAGAAAGCACGGCGCAAACGCCTACTACGGCCAGGGCTGATAAGAAATTTCTTCATAATACTTCCAAAACAAATCGTCCCATCCTTGCTGTCTTTGTGGATGGGACGATTACTTTGCGGTGACTGTAACGGCAGGATCATTGCCGGGTGCCGTGTTTTCAAAATGATGCGGAAAAACCGCAATTTTGAAAACAAAAAGTTGGATTTTGAGTAAAAACCAACTTTCTGTTTTCGTTTTTTCGATTTTCGTGCAACAAAATGAAAACATCCGGGTAAAACGCATTCAATTCAGCGCGGACCTGCCGTTGGGAAAGGTTATTTCTCTCCTGGCTGCTCGATTCCTGAAGTGAGGAGCTTGACTGCGATAGCGCACTCGATCCTCTTCTTGAAGAGTTTGCAGCCGTATTCGTATACGCCCTGGATGTCGCCTGTTGCGTGATAGGAGTTTGCCGCGCATCCGCCGGAGCAGTAGAGCTTTGCCCAGCAGTCTTTGCATTCGGGTCTGCTGTATGCGTTGCAGGAAGCAAACTTGCTGCGTGTCTCAGTTGCTGTTACGCCTGTATAGATGTCGCCCATCTTGTAAGCGGGATCGCCTACGAACTGGTGGCAGGGATAGAGGTCGCCCCACGGTGTGACCGCAAGGTACTCTGTGCCTGAGCCGCATCCTGCGACACGCTTGTAGATGCAGGGACCGCATGTGAGGTCGAGCATGTAGTGGTAGAAGGTGAAGGGCTTGCCTTCGTTGTATCTCTTTACCATGAGGCGTGCTAATTCTTCATACTGCTCGAAGATGACGGGGAGGTCTTCTTCGGTCAGGGCGGAAGGGCTTGAAGGATCGGTAACTACGGGCTCCATTGAAAGCTCGTTGAAGCCGAGGTCCAGCATATGCTTGATGTCGTTTAAGAAGTCAGTGTTGTGGTGCGTGAAAGTGCCGCGCATGTAGTAGCTCTTGTTTCCGCGCTTTGCAACGAACTTCTGGAAGTTGGGTACGATCCTGTCGTAGGAACCGTTGCCTGCCATGTCGACCCTGAACCTGTCGTTTACGTCTTTTCGGCCGTCGAGCGAAAGAACGACGTTATGCATTTCCTTATTGCAGAACTCGGTGACTTCGTCATTTAAGAGAACGCCGTTCGTAGTAAGAGTGAAGCGGATATTCTTCTTGTGGAGCTTTTCCTGCTCACGGCCGTACTTAACGAGCTCTTTGCAGACTTCCCAGTTCATCAGGGGCTCGCCGCCGAAGAAGTCGATGTCGAGGTTCTTGTGGAAGCCTGAATTCTCGATGAGGAAGTCGATCGCTTTTTTGCCTGTCTCAAGGCTCATCAGTGCGCGCTCGCCGTGGTACTTGCCCTGGCTTGCGAAGCAGTATGAGCAGTTGAGGTTGCAGGTGTGCGCAACGTGCAGGCAGAGAGCCTTGATGTCGAATCTCTTTTTCCTGAAGTCGTGCGCGAGGTTCTCATATTTATCAGGGACGTAGAGCTTGCCTTCATCCTTGAGCTTGTTGATGTCAGCTAGGCATTCTTGCGCGTCCTTACGGGAGATCTTATGGACGTCCATTGCCTTCTGCATTACGGTCTCAGCGTCTTCGGTCTCATACCAGCGGATCATGTCGAAAGCGACAGGATCGGTCATGTGTATGGAGCCCGAGAAGACATCGAGCACGATATTTAAGCCTTCAAACTGATAGCAGTGGATCATAAAAACTCTCCCGTTGAGTTTACATAAAAAAAGGTCTCATCCGGGATGAGACCTTAATCTCAAAATTTCCGCGAATTACTCTTCAGAAAGCTTTTCGCAAGCCTGATTGGCAACGCCGCAGCTTGTCTTGCAAGCTGACTGGCAGGATGTCTGGCACTCGCCGCATCCGCCTTCCTTGGCAGACTTGTCAAGGTCACGGGTCTCGATTGTAACGATTCTTGTCATGATCACGCGTCCCCCTTATTTATAATGAGCAAATTATACTTTGCAAGGTCTTTAGAGTCAAGGCAGGACCTTGATCTTGCCGTCAAAAGAGCGTCTTCCGTTCATGTAAAGTTCGGATCCGGCGTTTTTCGCGAACTTTATCGTCTCATCCGTGATCATCTCACCGGGTATGAGAAGAGGCACTCCGGGCGGATATGCGAAAAGAAATTCACCTGCGATGTGGCCGCAGCTTTCCTCAAGAGGCGCTTCTTCGGCGGTCATGCCGCGAAGGCATGCATCTCTTACCGTAGTCAGGAACTTAGGCTGCGGACGGCCTTTGTACTTGATGTCTTCTGACATATCGCTGCTGTCCTGAAGGTCATCCAGCCTGATCACGGCGTCGCAGAAACGCTTAATGGAATCCATCGTGTCGCCGATGCCCGTCATTGCTATCAGATGGGCCCTGAATGCGGCCTCGCACTCGACGTTGTAATCACACCTTAAATTGGTTGCGAGCTTCAATCCGTCGCCCAGGATGACGAGTTTGGAACGTTCCCTTACAGGTGCCATCCAGAGCTTGTAGTTGCGGAGTCCGGAAAGTGCGTCTTCAGCGTAACGGATGCCTTCCTCCCATGGTTTCATTATGTCCTTTGTCTTCGTGAGCGAAGCTATGCAGCGCGAGATGCCGCCTAAAAGAACATATGAAGGAGAAGTAGTCTCGAAGATATCAATGAAGTTCATTATCACGCCTTCGGGAACGGGGCAGTCCTTTGATGTGAGCATGACCGCGGTCTGAGTGGGCGCATTGAGAGTCTTGTGAAGGCTTTTTATCACGATGTCGCCTGCAGCGTCCGGTCCGAAGAACCCGTTGTCTAAGCCCAGATGCGCTCCGTGGGCGCAGTCCGTGATGAGGCATGCGTCAAAGCGCTTCGTGATCTTGTAGATCTCCTCGGTGTCTGACATCACGCCTTCGTAAGTGGGTGATGTTATGATGACCGTCTTTATCCGGGGGTTTCTTACCAGTTGGTTTTCAACCTCTGCGGGAGTTATCTGTCCTGCGAAAGGGAGTTCCGGATCGAAGGCCGGCATCAGCGGGACTACCTTGGATCCCGCGATCGCCAGAGCGTTCCATACGGAAAGGTGGCAGTTCATTGCTACCAGGACTTCAGAGTCAGGATTGCAGATCGCTGAAGCGCAGACTGCCGAGAGGATCATGGAAGTGGCGCCGCCTACGGAGCAGTAAGCGTGCTCCTTGTTCCAGAGCGCGGCAGCAGCATCCTCAAGGTCCTTTAGAAGGCCTGAAGGTGAGTGCAGGTTGTCAAACCCGCTGATCTCCGTGATGTCGCGGCTGAATATGCTTGAGATGACGTCAGGGTTGCGCTTATGGCCAGGCATGTGCATGGGAAGCGGCTCCGTTCCCAGATACATCTTGAGAGCTGCACCCAGACGGTCGTTATCGTACTTCATTGAAATCCCCTCTAGTTAAAAAGAACCCTGCCTCTTGGAGTAAGAGGCAGGGAAAAGAAATGGAGTAAATATGAAATAAATCAAGGGTTAATAACGGTGAAGCTGTAGCTGGATACCGTGTCTGAAACCTCATAGATCGTCTTCTGCATCTGAAGAGCGGTGGAGAGGAGGAGAGTGTAAGGGCTGAGCTTGCCGTCAAGCAGTTCTACGTCTGAAGCGTAGCTGATAGCCTGAGCCTCATCATCGGAGAGCAGCATGTACTGCGAAACGAGGAAGAGGGATCTTACGCCGACGTTCATGTGAACGAGCTTGTTGTTGATGGAATAAGCAGGACCGGAGCTTGAAGAAGTTGTGGAAAGCCTGCTGGAGAAAGAGAGGCCCAGAGCAGATGTGCTGCCGAGTGAGCTGGACTCTTCCTGGATGAAGAGAGGCTTGCCTTCGATACCAACCTTGCCTACTTCGTGGAAGAGGGCGATGATGATCGCAGACTCTTCGTCGAGCTGAGGCATAATGGTGTCCTTGATCCTGAGAAGCTGCTTAGCTACTGCAACGCTCCTGATGAGAAGTCCCTTCTCGCAAGCGAGGGGGCCCTTGATCTCAGCGGGTGCTGTGAGCCAAGATGTACGGTTCTCGAGGAAATCGATGAAGTGATCGAACTCTGTCTTTCTCTTAACGATAGCTGCCTTAAGCTGTGCATAGAGAGTATCAACGTTATCCTTATTAACATCGACCATCGGCATGATGCCGGCAACCTTTTCTGATCTGCCGGTAGCTGCTGCAGAAACTGCTGCTGCCTGAGGTGTTACTGTTGTCTCGGCATCTGCACCACTTCCGCCGCCTTCTGCTGATGTGAAAGTATACTTACATTTAGGGCATCTGATTGCCTGGTTAGCGATTACCATTCCGCAATCCGGACATTTTTTCATAATTCGATCCTCCTGATGGTACGGTCACCGCAAAACGCAGGCGTCCGACGTAATCTTATAAGTCATTTTATAACTTGTTTTTTGCATTATCAATAATTAGGACGGCTATTTACAAAACATTTATATGTAAAAAGACAAAAAAGCAACAAATTTAAAGAAAATAAACAAACTTTCTTGTGAATATCGCTGTTTTTTATATGTGCCGCAGAGATTCTGAAATTTGCGAAAAGAAAAAGACACTGTCGAGGGGATGACAGTGTCTTAAGGAGGGTGTTATGAAGTAAGGAACAATTACTTTGAACAACTGTATGATACCACGCAGGCGGTTTACTTTAAGTTCCAAAAAAGGCAAAATAGTGGCAAACAATAATCGAAATTGAGGCACGGAAATGAAACTCGAAGGAAGGCTGTTTGTAGCCAACAGAATGACCGAGATCAAAGAGGTTGAGACGCCCGACAATGAAGGCGAAGCGTTCTCCGTCAGGCTGGAAAGAGCCCTTGTTGAGCTGTGCCGTCAGATGGACATTCCGGTACCGCTCTGGATGAAAAAGAACACCCACGAGTTCGCCGCATTCCGCCAGACGATATTCTTCAGCGAGCAGTACACCCAGAAAGTCAGATTCGAGCGCTTCCAAATAAAACAAACCGATTAACATACGAGCTGATATTGCTGTGCGAGCGGACTTCCGCACAAGCGTAGCGCGGAGGACCGTAGCGAGCACAACAATTCGAGCGAGAAATTAAAAGCCGGGACCGCGACAGGTAATTCACAGCTTCCTGTCATACGGTCCCGGTTTTTCCAACTACAGAAATTGGAAAGTCCGGAGGACTTAAAGTTACTTATTCTTATCGGTCGTAACCCTGAAGATGATCTCGCCGGGGTAGACCATATCGAGCTGGGCACGTGCGATGCTCTCGATGTAGGTATTGTCCTTGCCCATTTCCTCCTGTGCCCTGATCTGTCTGAGCTTGTCAGAGAGCATCGAGGACTGTGAGGTGAGAGACTGGTTCTCAGCCTGGAGACGGGCTTTCTGCTTGATGATGTTTGAATAACGGGTGATGCAGAGGATCGCAACGACTACCAGAGCGATACAGAGCATCGCAGTGGTGAAGGAAAAGCCGCGTGTCTTCTTATGTTTAAACTTGCGCACGTTAGTATCTCCCGTTCAAACGCAGATTATTACCGAACAATGATAGTGTGTCATAACGTGTCATTCAAAACAACGAAATGGGAGAAAACTTAAACGAGTTGTAATATTGGAAAATTGAGCGATCACTCTTCGTCCGCGCCGGCGGTGTCCTCGATGATCTCATACATTGAGGAGGCCTCGTCTTTGCGGGGATTTTCGGGGAGTGCGAGCACTTTGAAACTGACGGCTCCGCCGCCGAAAAGAACGGTCACGACGTCGCCGATCTTGAGCTTCGTGCCTGCCTTTGCAGGACGTCCGTTAACGCTTACACGGCCTGCCTGGCAGACGTCATTGGCGACCGTGCGCCTCTTTATTACCCTTGAAAGCTTGAGAAATTTATCGAGTCTCATCAGTTTTTGTTACCGCCTGCAAGCGTGACCCTGCCGCGGAGTGCGTTCATGAGGGTAAGGTCATCAGCGTATTCTATGTCAGAACCCATGGGGAGTCCTGAAGCGAGCCTTGTAACGGTTATTCCGGAAGGCTCCAAAATTCTTGAAAGATAGAGGGCCGTGGCATTGCCTTCTGCATTCTGGTTCGTCGCGATAATGACCTCGGTGATCTCGCTGTGCTCGGCGAGACGCTTCAAGAGGTCTGAAATCGTCGTGTCCGAGATGCTCTTGTTCTTCATCGGGTCAAAGACGCCGTGAAGAACGTGGTACAGGCCGTTATATTCCCTGGCACGCTCAAAAGTGGAGACGTCCCTGGGAGTCTCCACAACGAGAAGCGTAGTCTTGTCGCGCTGGGGATCGGAACAGATCGGGCACGGATCCCTGTCAGTGAAATTCTGACAGCATGAACATCTCTTGGTGCTCGTTCTAGCCGTATTGATGGCATCGGTAAGTTCTTTTGCCTCTGCATCGTCCATGGAGAGGATGTGGAAAGCAATGTTCTGCGCCGATTTGCCGCCTATGCCGGGGAGCTTGGACAGACTTGATATAAGGTTCTGAATGGAAGGCGAATATCTTGCCACTTAGAAGACCTCTGTCAGAAAGGCAGCTGGAGACCGCCTGTGATGGAGCTGATCTTTTCCTGGTTGGTCTTGTCGATCTGCTCGAGAGCCTGGTTTGCAGCTGCAATGATGAGATCCTGGAGACCTTCGATATCATCGGGATCAACTACTTCCTTGGAGATCTCAACACTCTTGAGAAGGTGCTTGCCCGTAACTGTTACCTTAACGAGTTCGCCGCCTGCTGTGCCTGTGAATTCCATTGCCTGGATCTCAGCCTGAGCCATCTCGATCTGTCTCTGCATTCTCTGAGCCTGTGCGAGCATGTTGTTCATGTTGCCGCCCATACCCATGCCGCGGAATCCGCCCTTTGCCATATTATTGTCCTCCTAAAACAGTTGTTTATTATTCTCCGAAATGAATGTCTGTATTGATGCCCTTGCTCTCTGCAAGGTTCTTGAGCTGTTCCATCTTCTGCTCGCTCTCTTTCTCCGCAGCAGTCTTAAGCACCTTGGTGTACTGGCTCTGTGTGCAGAGGTAGAGGTGGTCAGCACCGAGTTCTTCCTTGATGTTGGAAGAAACGGATCTGAAAGCTGCAACGCCCTTGAGGTTGGCCATCAGCTTCTGGTCAGTGTTGTCGAAAACGATGTATACCGAATCGCCGTTTCTCTTGAGCGAAGACTTGTCGAGGATCGAGCCGATGTTAGCGTTGTCGGCTGCGATGCTCGAAACCATTGATTTCCACCTGACTGCAAAGTCTGCGTCGTCAGTGGAGATGGAAGGCTGACGTACCTGCTGGACGGATACGCGCGGGCGTCCGTCAACGATGAGGCCGTTCTGTGAAAGCTGCTCAGCGAGCTGAGATGTGTGAGCGGGCTTTTCAGGCTTCTCGCTCTTCTTCTCGGGTTCGTCCTTTTTCTTTGTGAGATCGTCGAAGAAGGAATCTGAAAGGCCGGCGAAGATGCCGGTATTGGAAGTGGGCTCAGGCTTTTTGTGAGTCTCTTCCTTTTTCTCCTCCTCATCCTTCTTGGGTTCGTCTGAAGAAGCAAGGCCCATGAACGAAGTGAAGGAGACGGGTGTCTCTTCCTTCTTTTCAGGCTCTTTCTCCTTGGAAGTATCCTCTGAAGATGAAGCGAACTGCTTGAAGAATGAGAGTTCAAGGGCAGGAGAGGAAGTCTTGGATTCTTCCTTTTTCTCCTCGGATTCCTTCTTCTCTTCCTTTTCCTCAGGCTTCTTTTCGGGCTCTGATGCCTTTTCTTCCTTCTTTTCCTCTTCCTTTTCGGGTTTCTTATCGAGAACGACAGGAGCGGTTATCGGTGAGGAAGGCTGTGCCCAAGGTGCCTTGATGACAGGCTTTTCCTTCTTCTTTTCAGGCTCTTCGGATTTCTTCTCAGGCTCGGAAGAAGATTCGGGTTCTTCCTTCTTTTCTTCCTTGGGCTCCTCTGCAGGCTTAGCTTTTGCAGGGGAAGAACTCTGCAGGCTCTCCGGCATCTTTATCGGTGTGACGGGGAGATTTGCCTTCCTTCCGCACAGCCTCATGAGCATTATCTCGAAGCTCGTCGGAATGTCGGGTGAACGCCTGAGTTCAGGGTATTCCTTGGAAAGGTAGCTGATAAAGCCCGCGAGGGTATCTGCGCTGACCTTGTTTGCGGTCTGATACATGTCCTTTATCGTCTCTGTCGGGTAGGGCAGATAGATGAGGGGATCCGCGTGGACCCTGATTATGAGAAGGTCTCTGAAATATGCGGCGAGATCCAGCGTGAAGACTGTCTGGTTCTTGCCTGAATCACGCAGAGCAGCGCAAAGCTCGACCAGTTCGTTGAAGTGGCCGTCGATCAGGCAGTTTGCCATCTTGAAGAGGAAAGTGCTGTCAACGGTACCGGTGATCTGTTCGACCTGCGAAGGCGTGATAGTTGCGTCTTTATCGGCAGTTACGTGTGAGATCTGGTCGAGAAGGGACAGAGCGTCACGAAGGGCTCCGTCTGAACGTGAAGCGATGAGCTTCAATGCGTCGTCCTCGATCTTGATGCCGACCTTGTCTGATACTTCCCTTAAGCGCTTTACGATGTCATTTGCCGGGATGCGCCTGAATTCATAGCGCTGGCATCTGGAGATGATCGTTGAAGGGATCTTCTCGACTTCAGTGGTCGCGAAAAGGAATATTACGTGTGCCGGAGGTTCCTCGATGGTCTTGAGGAGAGCGTTGAACGCGCCCTTTGAGAGCATGTGGACCTCGTCGATGATATAGACTTTGTATTTTGTTCTCGTGGGTGTGAAATTGACTTCGCGAAGGATAGGCCTGATGTCGTCGACACCGTTGTTGGAAGCCGCGTCCATCTCGACAACGTCAAGGATGGAGCCGTCCAGGATGCCTTTGCAGGTGGGGCACTCGTTGCAGGGATTGCCGTTTACGGGGTGCTCGCAGTTGACTGCTCTCGAAAAGAT
>JAEEGL016788105.1_pt1 | contig 15146 bp, 8 predicted proteins | sample 9134231 | NCBI WGS metagenome assembly JAEEGL01 (sample SAMN16246548, study PRJNA631951) | gut metagenome | biome: gut microbiome; feature: rumen; material: fiber-attached | host: Bos | place: Iran: Karaj | collected 2018-10 | reverse complement strand
GAAGCTCCGAGAACGGTAACAACTACACGAACCTGACTGCGACGACCCTTGACGAGAAGAACATTGCGCGTGTGAAGGCTCCCGGCCGCTTGCTCGAGCTGAGCGAGGGTGTTTATACGTTCACGTTCAAGGCTGAGGCCGCTCCTGAGTATATCCGTTTCGGTGACGGCAAGGGTTCAAAGGATGCCACGTTCGCCCGTACGACCGACAATCTCCCGTTTGAGAATGGTAAGTTGTACGAGTTGTATGATCCTAAGACGATCTACCTGGATGCCGACCAGTGGCAACCCAACGACGGTCATTTTGCCGTATGGGCCTGGGAAGGTGACGAGTTTGACATCACGAAGGGCACCTGGATCCCGATGGAGTACGTGGAGGGTGAGCTGGCAGTTTATAAGGCCACGCTGCCTCAGGGCTGCACGCATGTGAACTTTGCCCGTTTCATCAAGGCTACACCTGTGGGTGAGTATGCGTGGGAGAAGAACGGAGACGTTGACAACCGTCCTTACCATTGTACACAGGATATCACGTTGCAGGATGATGTTGACACGTACCGTATCACGATGATGGGTGCGATGTATCGTACTGCCGGTATCAAGGCAGCGAATATCGAGGCTAAGGGTATGTTTGCTCCGCGTGAGTGGAACTGGCAGGAATACACGGTGACGTTCAAGACGAACAAGAGTTGGGAGAAGGTTTATGCCGTGGTATGGAGCGGAAGCTCCGAGAACGGTAACAACTACACGAACCTGACTGCGACGACCCTTGACGAGAAGAACATTGCCCGTGTGAAGGCACCTGGTAGGTTGATTGAACAGGCAGACGGTGTCTATACGTTCACATTCAAGGCTGAGGCAGCTCCTGAGTATATCCGATTCGGTGACGGTAAGGGTTCAAAGGATGCCACGTTTGCCCGTACGACCGACAATCTCCCGTTTGAGAATGGTAAGCTGTACGAGTTGTATGATCCAGAATACTATCTGGTTGGATCCATGAACGACTGGAGCATCAATGAACAGTACAAGTTGGAGGCCAATCCGGGAGCGGAAGGCGAGTATATGATCACACTCTCACTGGAAGCAGGCGCAGAACTTAAGGTAAGAGGTATTGACGGTACCTGGTATCCAGACAACGCACCTAACTATAAGGTTGAGCAAGCTGGTAACTATACCGTCTATTTCCGTCCTGACGGTAGTGGTGGTGACGACTGGCATTACCACGTCATCTATGTGACAGGAACCTCAGGCATCCTCTCTATCAAGGCTGCTTTGGAGAAAGGTGTTGCCATTTACACATTACAAGGAAAACGTGTCACAGAGGTGCGCAAGGGTAACATCTACATCATGAATGGCAAGAAGATCCTGGTGAAGTAAACCACGTTCCTGATCGTTCAATGATGAATTCATTGGTGGTGGCTGCTGTATGTCAGGCAGCCACCTTTTTCTTTGCATAAAAGGGTAGGGGATCCTTTGAGATTAAGAGCGCTGTGTACTTACAGATGAATTTTTCTTCTATGAGGTATTTTATTACAAAAATAATAGTTTAAGGAACAAAGTATTGCATATGTAATTATTTTTTGTAATTTTGCTGAGTAAACAGCGAAATTACTCCGTCTCGGGATGAAAAATAAACGAGTTTATTTTGTCCTCCGCTTGACTTTATGTAATTTTGCAGAAATTATTATCGGAGAGGATGCGGCAACTGTCTATAGATGTTATTACCCGATGGGATACCGATGCAGCTACAATGCTCTATGAGCATTTCTATGGGGCATTGGTAAGTTATGCTATGCGGATTCTCCAGGAAAAGGAATCTGCTGAGGATGCTGTACAGGATACGATGGCTGCACTTTGGGAAAAGAAAATTATTCTTCCTAATAATGCTGCACTAAAGGCGTATCTGTATAATTCAGTACGTAACAATTGTTTAAATCTGATTCGCCAACAAAAAATTAAAAGAGTGGCTCCACATACTATAAGTGAATATGAGGAGTATAAACTTACAGAGAATCATGAAGAGCAAGTTTTCTCGGAAGAGGTGTATCGTCAGTTATTCTTAATGATCGACCAGATGCCACCCAGACAGCGTGAGGTGTTTCTCATGGTTATGGAAGGGAAAAAGAACAGGGAGATTGCTCAGGCACTTGATATGGCAAGCGAGACTGTACGAACCAACAAGAAAAGGGCAATGGCTTTTCTTAAAAAGAATTTAGACAATGAGACATTAGCATTGCTATTTGTACTTTTAGAAGTTTACTGATTTCTTCTTTTTCTTGTAACCGTTTTTACTTTTTTTGTGTCATAGAGAAAAAACTTTATGACAAATAATATTAATACACTAATAAGGAAATACTTATCAGGCGATATTTCAGATGATGAATATCAGTTATTATCCGAAACATTAGCTAATGATAAGAATACTGCCAAGCATCTGGAACAGATGACTGAGGCAGATGATCTTACCAAGAGATACAAGGAATATGCTTCTGTTGACACAGATGCTGCCTTACAAAAGTTTATAGAACAATATGTAAACGAAGGTGAGACAGATACTGTGAAAACAAGTGAAGCAAGAGTATTTTCTCCCCGTTTCTATCGCATTGCTGCCGTCATCCTGATCCTTCTTGTGGGTGGTGCTTTCTGGTATCACCGGGAATATACCCGTGTCACCCCACCGGTGATCACAGAAGAGGTGCAGCTGGCGATGGAGCAGAGTCGTGAGAGTGGGAGAGCGGGCGCGGATATCGTTTCGTCTGTCACCTCGCGTCAGCAGGTTATCAGCAAGGAGGAGTGCGACTTATACCATGTGGATGAAGGTTTTGTGGAACAGTTGGAGGAGGCTAAGCGTATCACCACGCGTCACGACAAGGAATACTGGGTGACGCTGGATGACGGCACACTGGTACACCTTAACTATAACAGTAGGCTGATATACCCCGAGAAATTCGGTGACCGCCGTGACGTGATCCTCGATGGCGAAGCCTATTTCATGGTAGCTAAGGATAAGAGTCGTAAGTTCGTGGTACACACCCCGCAGGGAGATGTCAAGGTGTATGGCACGGAATTCTATGTCAAGACGGATTCTTCCTCTTCAACAGGTGAGGGTAGTATCGTTGTGCTGGTGAATGGCAGTCTGGGCTTTACGCCTCCGGGCGGTAAACAACAGAAGTTAGTTCCTGGACAGTTATGTAGGATTATCAATAACCAATGTACGGTTGAGGATGTGGATATAGAACTATATGTAGCATGGAATACGGGTTCTTTTGTTTTTGATAATGTCCCGCTTAGCAAACTGATGGCTGTCATTTCCAGATGGTATGACTATCAGGTGGTGTTCAATGATGAAAAAGCTGCACAGACGATGTTTACCGGTAATCTGGATAAGTATCAATCCATAGAACCTTTCATTGAGATCATAGAACAGGTGACGCAGCTTGATATTACCTTGAAAGACAAACTAATCATCATCGACAAAAAATAGCCTATTCTATTTATCACAATAAAACCAAGAGCTTATGAAAAGAATCTCAAAAATTGTAACTTTATTGGTGCTGGCACTATGGATAGTTGCTCCTTTGGGCAGAATCCATGCACAGAATGTGGCCAACAAACCTGTGACAATGAACCTGAAGTCTGTAACTGTAAAAGAATTCTTTGATGAAGTAAAGAAACAGACAGGTTTGAGCTTTATGTATAATGCCGACTTGGCCAAGAGTTGGCCCAAAGTGACGGTCAAAGCTGTTAAGAAACCGGCTAAGCAGGTGATTGAAGAAGTTCTCTCTCAAATCGATTGCAACTATATTATAAGAGGGAACATCGTCTCTGTGGACAAGCGTAAGGAACGTATCGTAAAAGGTCAGGTCGTCGATAATACAGGAGAGCCATTGGTTGGTGCTCCTGTCAGCATCGGAGAAGGGCGCGTGGGTACAGTGACAGATGCTACCGGTCATTATTCACTTACCATTCCTGTAGAGAAGACCGTATTGAAAATCTCATACGTTGGTATGGAGAATGTTTTTGAGACGATTCCGGCAGGTACTGAAGATATTACCCGTAAGATTACCATGCAATCAGGAACGCAACTTGATGATGTGGTAGTAATCGGATATGGATCAATGAAACGTAAGGATCTTACAGGTTCTGTTACCACTGTTAACCCTAATGAACTGGTGAATGCTCCAGCCGTAACCATTGATGATGCTTTGAGTGGCAAAGCCGCTGGTGTGATGGTGACGAAAGCTGACGGTTCTCCCGGTGGCGCAGTACGTATCCGTATCCGTGGCGGAGCCTCTCTGCAAGGTGGTGTGGATCCACTATATATTATTGATGGTATCCCCATGGAGATAAAAAATAACTATATTTCTACTGTTGATGTCAATAATCCGTTGGAATGGGATACTAATGGTGAGAAGGATATGGGTGCCGTTTCCGGTAACTTTATGCGTGGTTTGAACAGTCTAGCCGGTCTGAACATCAATGACATAGAGACGATAACCATTATGAAGGATGCCTCGGCAACTGCCATTTACGGCTCGAAGGCTGCCAATGGCGTGGTGATCATCACCACCAAACGAGGATTGCGCGACCAGAAACCAACGTTTAATTTCAGCTATACCCTGGGTATCAGTAATCCTGTCAAAGAAAAGCTCCTCAATGGAGACCAGTATATGCAGGCATTGGAGAGTTCTATCAATACCAGTAATACGAATATTCAGAAAAATCTAGATGAGGGTTTTCTTTATCAGATGGATGCAGAGACGTATATGAATGATAATAATACGTTGCTTAATAGCGTGAAGGGATACGTCAAGCAATATGGAAATGCGAATACTGACTGGTTGGATCTGGTATTAAAGACAGCTGTCTCTCACAATGTAGATTTCTCTGTTTCCGGTGGAGGAAATGCTTCACGCTACTATACCTCTTTTTCATACAACAAACAGGAAGGTACCTTGATAGGCACAGACTTCAATCGCCTTACGGCCAATTTGAGCATGGACAACGATATTACCAAGCGCTTCCGCACGTATGTCAAGATGAATCTCAGTTACACAAAGAATAATATTAACAGCGGAATATACAACCAAGCATTATATGCACCACCCATTCTCCCTGCTTACAATGCGGATGGTTCATTTGCAGAGTATTCTGACGTAATGGCTCTGGTACACTCAAGTTATGGTACACTGGGCTATCAGAATCCACTGGCTGTGGCTACTTCCACAAACGAAGCCAAGACTTACGGTTTTAATGGCTCATTAAGCGGGGAGTATGATATTACTCAAGATCTGAAATTCAAGTCTACCTTATCACTCAGCTACTCCAACTATAACCAATTAAACTATATCCCCAGTTATGTGTTGGTAACCTCTACTAATGGTGCAGCTGACAATGGAGGCGGCAGTGGTTCTCAGGCACAGTCGACATTGCTGGGAACGTTCTGGGAGAATACATTCACCTACAATAAGGTGTTTAACGACAAACATGCGCTGAACGCAGTGATAGGTCATGCATGGGAACAAGATAAGGAAAGCTATTTTTCGGCTACGGGTAGGGGATATCCTGATGATAAATATCTTAACAATCTCAGTTCTGCTGCCTTCGCCTCTTCGGTGGCAGGAGCTAACCCAAATGCCAAATCATCGTTGCTGTCTTTTTACGGCCGCTTGAACTATACCTTGATGGAACGCTATCTTTTTACCCTCACTGGCCGTTCGGATACTTCATCCAAGTTCTCCAAGGATCACCGTACAGGTTATTTCCCCTCAGCAGCCTTTGCATGGCGTGTCTCTCAGGAAAAATTCTTGCGTGACATCCATTGGATAGATGAGATCAAACTGCGTGCAAGTATTGGTAAGACGGGTACGCAGAACATTGGCAACTGGATGTTCCTCTCACTGTTCACACCAGATTCCTATGGAGGACACAACGCTCTCTATTCTTCACAGTTAGGTAATGACGATATCAAATGGGAGAGCACCGTGCAGAAAGACCTTGGTTTGGATTTCTCCTTCTTCAAAGGTCGTTTAGGCGGTACGATAGCTTATTATCAAAAGGTGACTGACGATGCGTTGCTGGCTGTTACCCCTGCACCATCGAGCGGTTTCAGTTCGGTGATCAGCAACATTGCCAAGATCAGCAACAAGGGATTGGAAGTGGAGATTTATGGTGATTATATCCGCACCAATAGTTTCCGGTGGTCAGGTGCCCTTAACATCTCACATAATGAGTCGTTGGTAGAGAAGATTCTCGACAATCAGTTCTCCAGTGCCACCGACCGTAATGCATTCTTCTATGGTACAAGTCTTATTCGTGAAGGGGAGTCACTCGGTCTGCTCTGTGGTTATAAGATGAAAGGTCTTGTCTCTAACAAAGAGGAGATGGATGCTTATCGTGAGGCATTCTCCATGTGGCCTTATTTCTTCCCAGACATGGATCTTGGCACACCTGTTTACGAGTTAGACGAGGATGGATGGTATTATCAGGATGTCATTGGTAATTGCACACCTGATTTCTATGGTGGTTATACCAATACTATCAGTTATAAAAACTGGTCGCTGATAGCTGCGTTCACGTTCTCCTACGGTAATGACTTGTTGTATCAGAAGGATGTTACTGATCAAAGCTTTAACTCATTGAACAACCGCAGCACAAGAGTGCTCGAGGCAAGTTCTGCAGGTAATTTCACGGGAAAATTGCTCAGCTCATTCAACAGTCCGATGTCTCTGTCAAGCTTGAATGTCTATGATGCCTCTTACTTAAAATTACAGACACTCTCGTTGGCATATGATTTCCCAAAGACCATTTTGAGCAGACTGAAAATGAACAGTATGCAAGTATATGCTACTGCCAGCAATGTGTTTACGATCACCAGTTATCCTGGTCCTGATCCTGCCGTGTGCGATAATCCATACTCTCTCAGTGGCGGTGGTCGTGATGTCTCATCTTATCCCACAGTAAAGAGTTTCTCCTTCGGTGTTCGTCTGGGATTCTAAATAATCAATAGTTAACAATAATCAATTGAAGTTTTATGAGTATAAGTAACAAGATAAAAAAGGTGATGAGAATAGGATTTTCCTATTTGCTCTTTATTCCTTTTCTGATGGTAGCATACGCATGCAGCGATGAGATGAATGAATTACCCCGGCATTCAAAGGTGGATGGAAATTTGATTGTTGATCAGCAATCTGCCATCATTGCTTTGAACGGTGTGTATTACCAATATGCCATGTGCGGTACCGATCAATATGATGTAAAGTCCACGCTTTGCTCTAGTTTATATGAGATATGGCCAGCCAATTTCGCAGGGACAGCAACCTACTGGTTCCCTATGCCACAGTTAGAAACCCATGATGTAACTCGTCTCACGCAAAGATGTTCAAGACCATGGAACTCCTTCTATAATACAGTGAATGCTGCCAATATCGTCATTGGACAGGTGGGTGAGGCTCCTGACAGTTATTTTTCTGGAAACAAGAAGAGTGAAATCTTAGGTGAGGCTTATGGCATGCGGGCTTTGGCCTACTATAACCTGATGAAGTATTTTGCATACTCATGGGATATTAACAGTCCGTACGGACTCATCCTCCGTACCCAGCAGAGTACTACCACGAATATCCCCACCAAGCGTAGTACGGTAAAGGAGAGCTATGAGCAAATTCTCAACGATGTCGATTTTGCCATTGCTAATGCTCCGGCACAGAATGAGCCATTCTATTTGAACAGTTGGGCGGCTAAGATATTGAAGGCTCGAGTGCTGATGATGAGAGGACTGGGTAGCGACTATCAGGATGCGGCATCGCTGTGTGCTGATGTGATTAACAATAGCCCTTATACCTTGGAGGAACACTATGCGGATATCTTCCATGTGAAAGGATTGGCAAGCTCAGAGGTTATCTTTGGCATCCAACCCAAAGAGAACCAATCGGATGTGACTATTACTTATTTCGACCTTGGTGAGCCCCAATACTTCCCTTCTGATAATCTGTTGGCGCTTTATAATAATGATCCGCGCATTGATGAGATGTATGCACCGTCAGTGTCGATGGAGTTTGTCGTCCTCCCTGATGGTTCCATGACGATGGTGTCTATAACCAAATATGCTATATGTAAGCATTTGGATCCTGCTATCATGGCAACAAATGATTTGGAGGAGACACAATATCAAATACGCCTTTCAGAAGCTTATCTTATCAGGGCGGAGGCACTCGCACGCTTGGGAAATATCAGTGAGGCTGCATCACTGTTGAAAACGGTCATGGCTAAGGCTGGGATAACAGATTTCTCTGCTATTGACGATGCCACGACGCAGGAGGCTATGCTTGAGCAGATCTTCAATGAGGATATGAAAAACTTGTCGTTCGAATGTGGCTTGGAGCATGACATAATGCTTCGATTCCCTGAAAGCATTACATTGAGATTTAATTCTTTCTATCAAGAGAAACAATACAATGTATTCTGCATACCGGGAGATGAGTTTAAATATAACAATCAACTTACAGAGGCAGATCAGAATCCTGGATTCCCTATTGATACAGGCATCCCATTCTAGTCTTTTAATACGATAAAGTAAGATGAAAAAAACTATTGTAATTTTTTTCCTGTTAGTGCTGATGAGCTTGTCTCTCTCAGCACAACAGGAGAGTCGTGGCGTGAAATTCATTCACGGTACGTTGGATGAGGCTTTCGCAGCATCCAAGGAAGCGGGTAAACCGTTGTTCGTTGACATCTGGGCAACATGGTGTGGCCCCTGTAAACGTTTAGGTAATGAGATATTCCCACAAGAGAAGGTGGGGGATTTCTTTAATGATCATTTTGTCTGTTATAAGTTACAGACCGACCCCAAAGACTCTGTCGCACGCAAGCAGGCCGAAGCATTCTGCGATAAACATTTTGTAAACGTTCTGCCTACATTGCTGTGGTTTGATACAAACGGCGAACTCCTTCATTATGCCATGGGATTCCATACAGCAGATGCCATGATTCAAGAGGGAAAGAATGCGATCGATCCGGAAAAACAATCTGCAAAGTTTATCAAGAAATGGAAGGCAGGTGACCGGAGTGCCCAAACGGGAATGGTTTATTATTCTATCTTTAACCAGGATAAAGCGGAATTCGATGAATGGTATAAGAATCTGAGTTTGGAAGAACGTACCGACAGTGCCATGGCTATGTTCATGTTGATGGTAGCAAATGTACCACCGACATCCACTACGGCTGAATTCATTGCAGACAGATGGTATGAGTATGCCAATGTCAGTTTGAAGGATAGATGGTTGTCGTTTGTTAGGAACAATTACATTATGCAGTTAAATGCTGCAAAAGATCCTGCGGAGATAGATAAGGTATATAATCACTGGCATGATAAATACGACTTTGAATTCGTGGATTATTATAAAAACTATCAACTGTTGATGCGTGCTTTCGGTGATACGCGTTATAAGGATGCCGAGCAAATAATCAATGTGATAAATGATGGCAGTAAGGAGACTTTTTATCTCTTTAGATTACCTTTCGACCTGATGGACCTCGAGAAAAAGGGAAAGATAAAGGCAAAAGACTGTCCTAAGAATTTGGAGCATTTGTTTGCTTCAGCATTCCCCCTGATAGAAGCAGAGGATTCTGGTATGGGATGCCGTACACTGTTTTCGTATTATACCTTTATCCGCGATAAAAAGAAGGCAGAGTACTGGGCTGATCAGACAATGAAACGTCTCAAGAAAAATAAATCTTTTGATGAAATAGTCATCAACGGACAAGCTGAGCTTATTAAATCATTGATGAAAGAGTATTTTCATAAATAATGTTCAAGGGCTAGTCCCGCATAAGTTAGTGAGTTTGTGAATTGTGGGGGTAGGGTTTATCCCTACCCGTTTGTGGCGGGCAGACATGAAGTCTGCCCCTACTAGTTGACAACGATTTGTCGAGAAATGAAGCGTTATGGATCGTCTCTCCCCCTCGTTTTTCCGTATCTTTAACTTCGTTGAAGTTACTTTGTCTCGGAAATAAAAAGGAATAATAATTATCTTTTGTATTCCTCTCGTTTTTCCGTAATTTTGCTGTTATACAGCGAAGTTACAATGCACTCGGCAAAAAAAATAATTACAGATTATTTTGTTCTGCCCTCGTTTTTCCGTAACTTTGGCATTGCCGAAGTTACTTTGTCTCGGAAATAAAAAGAAAAAGTTTTTTCTTTTGTATTTCACTCGACTTTCCGTAACTTTGTCTGAAAATCACGAGGATATGAGAAAAACAGTTTTCTTTACGATGTTTGCCTTTGCAATCTCAGCTACGGCTCTTGCGCAAACCAGCGTTGTTGATTACGTCAATCCGATGATCGGTACTGCGGGAATGGGACATACCTTTCCGGGTGCATGTGCTCCTTTCGGTATTGTCCAACTGTCGCCGGAAACGGATACAATTCCTCATAATATAGACGGTAGGTATCAAGGAAAGGTGTATGACTATTGTGCCGGATACCAGTATTCCGACAATACCATTGTGGGGTTTTCTCATACCCATCTCAGTGGAACCGGACATTCAGATCTTGGCGACATCTTGATCATGCCACAGACCGGTTCACTGAAACTCAACCCTGGAACAAAAGATCATCCCGATGGCGGTTACCGACAGCGTTTCTCACACACCACGGAATATGCAAAGCCCGGATATTATGAGGTAACCTTGGAGGATAGTAAGGTGAGGTGTCAACTGACAGCTACACAGCGTGTAGGCGTGCATAAATATTCTTTTCCTGAAAGTATTGACCAGCAACGTGTTATCATCGATCTGTTGCATGGAATCTATAACTATGACGGTAAGGTGCTTTGGTCCACGCTACGAGTGGAGAACGATACCCTGCTTACCGGTTATCGGATAACCAACGGATGGGCACGTACCAACTATACCTACTTTGCCATCACCTTCAGCAAACCGATCCGGAACTACGGATACCGTGACATGAAACAGGAGAAATACAAGGGATTTTGGAGAAAGTTTGATCAATTCCATAACTTCCCGGATATTGCCGGACGGTCGGTTGTGGCTTACTTCGAATTCAATAATTCTTCTTCTCAGAAGATAAAAAAAGATAGCCGTCCATTAACCGTAAAGGTGGCTCTTTCGGCTGTCTCTACAGAAGGGGCTATCAAGAATCTGAAGGCAGAGGCAGAAGGTAAATCTTTCGAACAGATTGTTGAAGACACGCGAAAGACATGGGAACGTGAGTTGTCTGTCATCGAATGTGAGGGAACAAAGGATCAGAAGACGATGCTTTACACCTCGCTCTATCATACGATGATCAACCCTTCCATCTATATGGATGTTGACCGCCGATACAGGGGTGTTGATGGTCATATACATATCGCGAATGATTTTGATAATTACACTGTCTTCTCTCTATGGGATACTTACAGAGCCGAACATCCTCTGCTCGGCCTGCTGAAACCTTTCCGCAATACCAACATGGTACGTTCGATGATCTGTCATCAGCAGCAGAATATCATCGGTATGTTGCCGGTATGGAGCCTGATGGGCAATGAGGGATGGTGTATGACGGGTTATCATGCGGTCTCTGTCTTGGCTGATGCCATTGCGAAAGGGGCGAAGATCCCATATCAAGAGGCGCTCACGGCCATGATACAGACAGCTAATAATCGTTATTTCCCGAGCTTGCAAGACTACATACGATATGGTTATGCTCCCTTCGACCATGATGCTACGGCAGCCTCCAACACCTTAGAATATGCTTATGACGACTGGACTATCTATAATACCGCCCGGATGATGGGCCATAAAGAGGCGGCGGAACAGTTCCTTCAGCGTGCATATAACTATCGCAATACCTACGATTCCACTATAGGTTATGCTTCTCCTCGCTATATGGATGGACGATTTAAAGCTGATCTAGACATTTATCAGACTTCCGGTGAGGGATTTATCGAGGGGAATTCATGTAACTTCTCTTTCCATGTGCCCCACGACGTGAATGGACTTATCCAATGTATGGGTGGTGAGCGTTCATTCCTGCAGAAACTCGACCGACTGTTTGTTATGGATCTGCCAGGGAAATACTATGAGGATAATGAAGATATAACCCCCGATTGTCTGATTGGTGGATATGTCCACGGAAATGAGCCCAGCCACCATGTGCCCTATCTTTATGCTTGGACATCGCAGCCATGGAAAACTCAAGATTGGTTGCGTACGATTATGAACAAGATGTATCGTAACGATATCCGTGGGTTAGGGGGTAATGATGATTGTGGACAGATGTCGGCATGGTATATCTTTACGGCTATGGGATTCTATCCAGTATGTCCCGGTAGTGATCATTATGTGATCGGTGCTCCTTATCTTCCCTATATGAAGATCGTGCTTGAGAATGGAAAAACCATTGAGATGCGGGCAACAAACGTCAGTGACAAGAACCGTTATATACAATCGTTATCTATTGACGGAAAACCGTATCATAAACTGTATCTTACTCATGAGCAATTATCTAAGGGATGTACCCTTGAATTCAAAATGGGCTCAAAGCCGAATAAGAAACGCGGATTGTCAAAAGAAGACAAACCTTATTCGCTGAGTTCAGGTAAACCCTAAAAAATATTTGACAGGTTTTTGCCTGTAGGAATAAAGTCTTCTGCCTACTGCCGCAAGATCTTCTGCTTGTAGCTGTGTTCGGGAAAAGTGTCGTTTTTGTACAATTTGTATGTAAACCGATGAGAAAAGGGTACTACAGGCCCGGCCCGTGATACCCTTTTCGTTGACTTTTAGGTACTAATACTCCACTAATTAGGTACTAATACTCCACTAATTAAGTACTAATTAGTCGGCTTTTATTAATCAGAAATACACCAATGAGGAGTTCTCTGCCCGTAGAAGATCTGTAGAGGATCCGTAGAAGATGACTTTACGGTAATCGATTGGGTGTAAATAGATTAACCCTCTTTTCGTAGAAGATAACCAATTGTTTGATTTTTTCTGTCAAACCCAAACGGTATCTAACCGTTTCCCATGTCAACTGTTTTAGGAATATGCAATGTTTTTTACTTCAACCGGATGATATCACTCCAGCGGGTGGTGGGGTTTTTGCTGCGGAAATCGTGCTTGATGGCGTTGGCGAAGACATCGGCTTCGATCTTCGGTCGAACCTGCTTACACTCTTGTTCTATTGCAGCTTGATCCTTGTTCACTCTTCGGGTATATTGCTGACTGCCTAGGACGATGGTCTCCGAGCCGTTTACTTTGTTGATGCGGTCGATGACGGCATCCAGGCGTTTCATCTTCTCAAACTGCTCGGCATTATAGTCGAAGAGATCGGGTTGCAGGGGCGATGAGGGTGAGATACCCATCACGATAACCCCCGCTTTCTTATAGCGATAGCCTTTCTGGTACATCTTGTGGAGGATCTCTGTGGCTGTCTCTACAATGGTGGTGGTAGATGAGGTGGGCATCGTGAGGCGTTGCTCCTGAAAGTTGTAGTATTGCGGAAGGTCCTCACGGAAAGCATTGGTATGGATGAAGACGGCCACGATGGACGCGGTGGTTTGCTGTTGCCGCAGTTTCTCCGCGCAGCGGGCGGCATAGTTGGCTACATGGGTGCGAAGGTCGGTGAAATCGCTGATCATCCCGTTGAAACTTCTGCTGGTACAGATACTTTTTTTATTGGCCAGTTCTTCATTCGGTACACAGTCTTCTCCATTCAGCTCCCGCCACGTGCGTTCGATGACGATATTCCGGAAAGTTGCTCTCACCCAGTCGAGACGATGAGCCGCAAAATCGTAGGCTGTCAGGATGCCCATATCCTGCAGTCGTGCGGCATAGCGTCGGCCGATGCCCCACACATCTTCTACGGGGAAAAGCTTCAGGGCCTTGATACGTTTCTCATCGCTGTCAATGATACAACAATGGCGGTAGCCTCGGTATCTCTTCGCGAAATGGGAGGCTACCTTCGCTAATGTCTTGTTGGGTGCCAGTCCTATACTCACCGGCATGCCCACCCCTTTGAGGATCGTCTTGTGGAGCTGTTCTCCCCATTGTTTCAGGTTGAGATGCTCCATGCCATCGAGATAGACGAAGCACTCATCGATGGAGTAACGGAAATAGGCGGGTACGGCTTTGCGAATGATATCCACCACACGCCCCGTCATCTCTCCATAAAGTTCATAGTTAGAAGAAAAAACGGCAATTTTCTGATTCGGGAATTGTTCTTCCAATTGGTAGAAGGGTGTGCCTGCCTTGATTCCCATGCGCTTTGCCTCATTCGAACGGGCAACGACACATCCGTCGTTGTTGGACAGCACTACCACGGGCTTGTCTTTCAGATCCGGTCGGAAGACTCGCTCGCAGGAGACATAACAGTTGTCGCAGTCGATGATACCGTACATGGGAAGTGAAGAGATAAGAGTTAAGAGTGAAGAATTTGGAGATAATAACCAATTATCAATTACCGAAGCAGCGAGAACAGAGTGATACTTGTTTCAACTATGCTGGGTGTTATACCAATGGATGCCAGTTGCGGATGGTCCACACCACCACGCCCCATACTTCAAAGTCGTCTTCCTCGTGGATACGTATGGGTTTGAAGTCTTTGTTGGCTGGGCGCAGTTCTATATAACCCTCATCTTTATGGGTGAGATCAAGAAATTTGATGGTGAATTCTTCATTGACATACGCCACGATGATATCCCCATCGGCAGCTTCCAGACTACGGTCGATGACAGCGATATCCCCGTCGCAGATGCCCACATCAATCATTGAGTCACCATCCACCCGTCCGTAGAAGGTGGATTCGGGGTGACGGATCAGGTCACGGTTGAAGTCGAGGCGGTCATGACGGTAGTCGTCGGCAGGGGAGGGGAAGCCTGCTTTGATGGCCGGTGCCAGTTGGAGTTCCAGCTGTTTGGTGAAGTCGCTATTCAGTATGGTGATGTTGCGCATGTTGTTATTGAAAGGGGAGTTAAAGGGGAGTTAAAGGGACATTTGTTATGCTTATGATGGATTTCTGGACAAGGCCGCTTTGCATACCTGTCTCCGATATCTGTTTCCGGTGGATACCAAAAAAAGAGGATGTGCCTTTCGACATATCCTCTTCTTTGGTAGTGGATAGGGGAATCGAACCCCTATGCCAAGATTGAGAATCTT
>JAEEGL016384677.1_pt1 | contig 15146 bp, 11 predicted proteins | sample 9134231 | NCBI WGS metagenome assembly JAEEGL01 (sample SAMN16246548, study PRJNA631951) | gut metagenome | biome: gut microbiome; feature: rumen; material: fiber-attached | host: Bos | place: Iran: Karaj | collected 2018-10 | reverse complement strand
TGTATATGGTCCTGCCGGTCGTCCGGATATGGCCTATTTCGGCTTTACAAACAAGTTGAGAGAGGGCAAGACTATCCAAATTTTCAATTATGGTCATTGCAAGCGTGATTTCACATTCGTGGACGATATTGTAGAAGGTGTAGTCCGTATCATGCAGCATGCACCAGAGAAGAACATCGGAGAAGATGGTTTGCCGATTCCTCCCTACAAGGTGTACAATATCGGGAACAACAGTCCAGAGAATTTGCTTGACTTTGTACAGATATTGCAAGAGGAATTGATTAGAGCTGGCGTCCTTCCGGCAGATTATGATTTTGAAGCACATAAGGAACTCGTCCCAATGCAACCAGGAGATGTTCCTGTAACGTATGCTGATACCACACCTTTGGAAAAAGATTTCGGATTTAAGCCTTCGACTCCATTGCGTCAAGGTTTACGAGCTTTTGCTGAGTGGTATGCTCGTTATTATGGTGTAGCAAAATATCAATTCTTTTAAAGGTATTTGAGTCGGATGTTGAATCTTTATCCCTTTCTCTTTCAACCCAACTTAAAGACTGTTGTGTGGGGTGGAGATAGATTGGTCCCTTATAAAGGATTGGATAGAGCGATTTTTACTCAAACACCTTACGGAGAGAGTTGGGAGGTAAGCGCAATTAAAGGCAGCGAAAGTATTATTGCTAACGGTTCATTTAGGGGTCAGAAACTTACCGATATCATAGCTCAATATCCAGAAGCCATTTTAGGAAAAAAGACCGTAGAGAAATATGGAGCTAATCTGCCCTTGTTAATGAAGTTCATTGATGCAGACAAGGATCTTAGCATTCAGGTGCATCCCAATGACGAAATGGCTCGTCGAGAGCATAACAAGATGGGGAAGAGCGAGATGTGGTATATCATCGATGCGAAACCTGGCAGTTATCTCTATGCTGGATTCAAAGAGAAGATCACTCCATATGAATATAAAAAGAGGGTAGAAGATGGAACCATCACTGAGGTTCTAGCCAAACATGAAGTGAAGGCGGGGGATGTTTTCTTTCTTCCTGCAGGTCGTGTTCATGCAATTTGTGGCGGTATCTTATTAGCCGAAATTCAACAATCGTCGGATGTAACATATAGGATCTATGATTACAATCGTTTGGGATTGGATGGAAAACCTCGTGAACTTCATACTGAATTGGCTTCTCAGGCATTAGATTATGAAGTAGTAGACGAATACCGCACACAATACAACAATGAAGAGAATGTCGCAAATCAAATTCTATCAACACCTTATTTTTCTTGCAGAGTTTTGAATTTGTTAGCGAAAGATGTGAATGGTGCATCATCTGCATTTCATCGAAATTTGTTGAAGTATGATTCTTTCGTCATCAGTACATGTTTTCAAGGGGCTTGCAGTATAAAGTGCCGCAGAAATAGTGCAGAGATTCGTTTGAATGAAGGTCATTCAACGATTATTCCTGCCTCATTGGCGGATTACGATGTAGTGTCATTAACAGAAACGTGCAAATTGTTGGATTCATTCATTGATAACAAAGACCTTTCTTTGCCTTCTAGAATTACCCGATTTTTGCATATTACGGATAAGTAAGAGATTCTGATTTCATGAATAAGAGGATTGCTGTAGTAAGAACAGGACAGGACATATCAGTTTGGCAAGTGCTACTTTGTTGACTTACCAAATACCAAATTGTTTGTATTTCCAAAAAAAGAATATGGTTAATAGAAAATGAATTATATAGCTATACTGATAGCCGAACAATTTGCTTCTTAAACCAAGTGTTTTGTTAATCATTTTAATAAAATGCGGTTGAAGAAGTCCATAAATGAAAGATTTCAGAAAAAGGTGTGATTCTTTTTGAATAAATATCCATATTTGCCATGGCTTGTTACGAATTTCTTGTATTTGATTATATCGTAGCGCAAAGAAACGTGAAATTTTTGACAAGGCAAAACCTTGGGCAACTTATGTTGTTCAGTTTGTTATATTTTTTTGTGGGAAACAAGGCTGCGTATTCTAGGAAAAAGAAAAGTAATGAAACGAGATAATCGAGAAAAAGTGTATAAGGGAGCTAGTTCTCAAACTATTGTGACCATTATCCTTGGTATCCTTGGTATTTTGTATTTCTCTGTGATGTCGAGATTGTTGTCTAAAGAAGATTTTGGGTATTTCGCAATAATATCGGCAGTTTCATCAATTTTAGCAAGTCTTTCTGAAGCTGGATTTGGTGCTGCTGTTATTCAAAACAAAAATTCAGATAATTCTTTTATCCAAACAGCTTGGACTCTTAGTTTGATTATTGGAACTTGTTTCTGTCTTTCTTTGATGTGTTCTGCTAACCTTTTATCTAGTATATTAACAGATTCAGATATTTTAACGAGAGGCTATCAGATAATTTCTTTAACCCTTATATTTTATGCAATTAACGGTGTGGGACGAGCGGTGATAATAAAAAAACTACAGTTCTTGAAGTATGGAGTTTTTGATATAGTCGCTTTTGCTATTTCTGCACTTGTCGGTATATTTATGGCATATAATGAATATGGTTTCTATTCAGTTGTTGTTGCAATATTATTACATCAAGTCTTTCTTGGAGTTTTGATTATTCTATCTAATAGAAAGATAATTGCAATAAAAATAGAAAAGGATTATGTTAAACAGATTATTTCATTTGGAGGTTGGTTAACTGGTAGTGTTGTTGTTCGTAACATTACTGATCAATTAGACAAACTTATAACGAGAAATTGGATTCCTGTAATAGATTTAGGGGCATACAATCGAAATGCAGGTTTTATTTCTCAAATAACTAATCAAACATTTGGAATATTTGATACAATCTTATTTCCGATACTTTCTGGAATTAGTGAAGATTGTGATAAAATAAAAACAGCATATCAAAAGTCTGTGTCCTTGATTAGTTTGTTTTCCATATTTTTTGCTTCAGTTATTATTTTAGGATCAGATGTTATTATTTCTATTTTTCTTGGAGAGAAGTGGCTATATTTATCTAATGTATTTCAGATTATTTCTATTTCTATTGTTTTTTTAGGTTATAACCGATTGGCGGATTGTTATTTTCGTAGTCTTGGAATTGTATATCAGTATTTTATTATAAGGTGTTGCATTCTATTGACCACATGTATAACCATGTTAGTTGGATGTCAGTTTGGAATTGTAGGACTAGCATTGGGGCTAGTCTTTTCAAGATTAATCAATATTGTTTTAAAAATTTACTATTTATCTATTCGAATATCATTTAATAGAAAATTATTTTATAAGAATCTGCTACATTCCTGGTTTCTTCCAATTTTTATTTTTATCATTTGTTATGCTTTAAAGATAACTATGCCCTATGGTGGTGTGCTTTCTGTAAGTTTGTTTGTTACAGCTATAAGTCTTCTTCTTCTTGTAAAACCCCAAATCTTTGGCGATATATTTTATGAAAATGTTTATGTAGTAGTTACACGAATTATTAGAAATAAAATTAATGGATGTTCAATGAGATAAATTATTAATAGTCCTATTTTACTGACATAATTCACGAAAATTATGTAGTTTTGCTGCATAAATAAGTTAAAGTGAAGATAATAACAATTGTCTGCAAGTCGATGTGTGAAATCTTGTTTGAGGATCATTATTCTGTAGAGAACTTGTCGTTGATAGGCACTTTTGAACGGTCTAATATCTCTGGAAGATATTGAGATGTTTTGACATATTCTTGAAGAAGCACTAGTGACCAAGGAGATTAAGTGGGCAGTAGGAAGTAGACTATTTGATGCTGTTGTTATGATTATGAACATATTCATATAGCAATAATGTGGTTTTAGTGGTTTTCTGATTCAACATCAGATAATTGACTGAACGAGTATCAGATAGTTTCTTGACATCAATGTTGTTACCGAGATACGTAGACAGTGTGGTCAATAAAGAACAGATTAGTAAAGGTAGGGTGTTTCACCATTTGTTTGACCAATTCAGAACATATATAGAGGTTCTTTGATAGTCATTAAGCAAAGGTGAAATCATTAATACGACATTCGTTAAAGTACTTTGTCTGCGTAAAACAAACAAAGAGTACAAGCAAATCAAGCAATGCTCACAGCAAGACTCACTGACATGGCAAGGACGGCAACAATGAAGGTGAGAAGAAGCTATAGTCTCACAAATGCTGCTATAAGTATGCCAATGACCGTTGAGCAAAGAAGCTAGAGGAGATATGTTTCGTCTACAAGATTCACGCTATGGCCGACAAGAATACAAAACTCATCGAAAAGCAACACTCTATAGACGCCAGTATCCATAACTCTAAAGACACAAACTGCTTATCGACGAGAAGGTTGAATGGCTGAAATTAGAAGCTGATTCTTGATATGCAAACGAGGTGAGGGAGACTTGGGATTGTAGCATGATTCTTGTCTCTTGCTAGAAGTTCTTAGGAAATATCTTTTGATAGATGTGTAGAAGAAACGCAATTGAGAGAAGTCAAATACAAGATGCTGCGTAGAGCAAGTCATCGGTTACATAAAGTGTGCTATGAATTGAGTGCTTGTAAGAATTATCGGTATGGTTAGTGCAAAAGCTCCTTCAGCACTTGGTTCTTTCCTGGTTCTATGATAACATTATTTTAATAAGAGCGATAATATCGATGCTAGCATACAATAATTGAATTTTTAAAAGCTAAATCACAGTGATAATTATGTCCAAACGCTTAAATTACGAAATTAAGACAATCAATGAGCGATGAATCTATCGCAAAACGCAGCCTTTTTCCGAAGGTGTGATTTCGAAAGAGTCATTAATGTCGGATAGACATATCTTTGAAACAATGAAATAATAGAACATCACTTAAACAAAAGAAAAATGAAGAAATTATTTGTTATAAAAATATTGGCTTTGTTGTTATATCAGTTATCTAAATTGATTCCACGTAAAAGTACTAAATGGTTATTTGGAGAACCTCATGGATTTAATAATAATTCCAAATATTTGTATATTGAAATTATTGAAAATCATCCAGAAATAGATGCAATATGGATAGGAGATGAAACGACGGTATCAAAACTCAAAAAGAAAGGATTTAATGCTTTATCTCGTTATTCCTTAAAAGGAATATGGAATTGTCTTATTGCTAAGGTTTACGTTGTTTCTTGGACTCAGGGGGATATTAGTTTTTATTTGTCAGGTGGTGCCATTATTGTTAATCTTTGGCATGGAGCTGGATTCAAAAATTGTTTATGGTTGGAAGAAAGTAGTGTAAAATATGAAAATGCAAGCATATTTGAGAAAATAGTTCATTTTGTTAATAGACCAATATTACATTTTCCCCCTCAGATTGTTCTTTCAACCTCCCCATTTTATACAGAAAATGTTTTTACTAAAATATTTCATGTTGATAAAGAACAATGTGTCGAGGATATATATCCAAGGGTTAAATTTATGTTGAAGCCCCGAAACGAAATTCTGTTATTTCTTGAAAAATATTCGTATATAGAACAATTGAATTTTATTAAGGGTCTTTCTATATTTAACAAAGTTTATTTATACGCTCCAACTTTCCGAGATAATAATACAGATTTTGTAAGAAGTAGTGGAATAGATTTTCATGAAATTAACGAATTGATGCGAAAATCGAATTCATTATTTATTGTTAAATTTCATCCAGCAACTTTTTATTATAAAGGTAATTATGAAAAATTGTCAAATGTATGTTTCTTGGATAATAAATATGATTTATATTCAACAATGCCATTTACTGATGTGTTAATTACAGACTATAGTTCTATTATGGCTGATTATTTGTTGTTAAAAAAGAAAATCATTGCTTTTTTGTTCGATTACGAGAAGTTTAAAAATGAATGCCGTGATTTTTTATTCGATTATCAGTCAGCTATTGATGGAATACCAATTGCGTGGGATTATCATCAATTAAGAGATTATATTATGACGGATATTCCTAATTCTCCAATGAATTTAATTAAACGATATTGGGATCCTTCCCATAATCTTATTGATAGGATATTTGAATCAATTGATTACGAGCATAATCTTTCGTCAATGTGATTCATGGTTTATGAACAATATTGTTTGTATAATAATTATTGAGGCAACTTTGATAGTCTCTTATTTGAAAAAGTGTCTTTGAAATCGAAATGACTTTATTTGTATTTCTAATGTACGCAAAAATGTTAAATTTCAAAAGTGTCGATAACTTTAGATATGGACTTTTCGGACTGGTCTCATATTTGTAATACCTTTTTATTTCGTGTGCATTTTTCTTTGTCATTTTGATTATTACGCATATAAGAGTAGTGTTTGATTGGAATAATAATTATTTTAGGATTTGTATATGGTATCCTTTCTCCCTTTTGAGTGTACATGGGATATGTTGCTCGGCATTAGCATCTATTTTTGGATTGTAGTGCTGCTTTTTTGGCGTTCCAATATATCTAAATACGATATTAATCATGGATATCAGCCATTACTAACACTTCTAGTGTTTATTCATTTGCTTTTCGCTTTTGATGGTGGTGATTTTTTTAATTATTATCGCTGTGTGGCATCTCGGGATATGTTAAAAATAGAAGAATTCTACCAGATACTAGCAGAAATTGTTGGTTATAATTACTTGATGTTTCGTGCTGTTGTTTGGGGGGGGGCTTTAGTTATATATCAGTTGACTGCTAGAAGATTTCAATTAAATGCGACGAAGATGACATTTTTATTATATTTGATGTTTTTTAGTATATTTGATTATGCTCGTGTTTCACTGGCAATGTCGGTTTATTTTTTTGGCTTATCTTTTATTTGTATTCCAATAAAAAAGTATCATGTTATTTCTATTATTTGGGGTATTCTAATAATATTATCTTCTATAATTTTTCATAGAAGTATGGTTTTCTCAGTTTTGATGACTGTTATGATATTTGTTCCAATCAATAGAAAAATAATTTTATTCATTTTTATACTTTTTATTGTTTCGGGTGGCATATTCCGAAATGTCTTCGAAGAAATTATTGGAGGAAATATAATAGATAATGAAGAGATTAACAATAAAATTTCTGAATATTCGAAACATGAATTTGAAGGGGGATTTAGTTTATATGAATGGATTCGAAGAGTAGTTGAGTATGCTACTTTTTTCTTAACTTTTTTTATTCTTTCATTTAAGTTGTTCGGGGAGAACGTCCTTTGGGATAAACGACATCAAGCAATGGTTAAATTGTACAAGGTTACTTTAGGATTATTAATGTTAGCTGTTAGTACACAAATGATTGGTCTTAATTCGTTCATTATTTTTTATAGATATCTTTTTATGTCAATGATACCACTTGTCCTTTTATTGGGATATGCTAGGGAGCGACATTTGATTACTCAACGATTATTCCTCTCATTGATATATTTATGTTTAATAAATAAATTGTTCGGTGTTTCAAAGAGATTAATAGGTGGTCATTTTAAGTGATTAACAATGAAAACTAGAATCATAGTACTACTATTTGTATTATCCTGAATAAACTTATTATACTGATATTAATTAACCAATACTTAATTTTTAAATATATTGATATGAATATAGCATTAGTTATTGCTGGTGGTTCTGGCTGCAGAATGGGGCAGGACATTCCTAAACAGTTTTTGCATGTAGATGGTTGTCCTGTAATAATTCATACGTTGAGTTGTTTTCAAAAACATCCAGATATTGATGTTATTGCAGTTGTTTGTTTGGATGGTTGGGAAATGGTATTACAAGCCTATGCCAATCAGTTCGAGATTAGAAAATTAAAGCATATCTTTTCTGGTGGTAAGACAGGCATGGAATCGATACATAATGGTATATATGGCTTAAAAAGTAGTGGGTATAATGACGATGATTTGGTGTTGATTCATGACTCTGTTCGTCCGTTGCTTAGTCAAGAGATTATTAGTAGTAATATTGCAATCTGTAAATCTTTCGGTTATGCCATTACTGGTATTAAATGTCGAGAAGCGATATTGGAAAGTGAAGATGGTTTTTCTTCGAAAACCAGTATTCCTCGAGACAAATTAATACGAACGCAGACCCCTCAAACATTTCGATTGAATAATATTATTAATATCCATGAAAAAGCAAGAAAAAAAGGAATACTAGATAGTGTCGCATCATGTACTTTGGCAGCTGAAGTCGGGGAATGTGAAATGCATATCGTGCCTGGTAGTGAGAAGAATATTAAGATTACTACGGTTGAGGATTTAGAGATTTTTAAGGCGTTGCTTCATACAAGTAAGGATGAATGGTTGAAATAATTGTTCGGTAATTACTAGATTCTTAAATCCGCAGGGTATTTTTGACAATATCAGACTTTGAGACCAAATTTGGTCTCAAAGTCTGATATTGTCAAACTTCAAATAGAAAAATAAATTACACGGCAAGGCGGATAGTAGAGCAATAAGTCTTGGCATTAACCGAAATCCAGATTGATATTGGCTATGTTGGTAGAATAGATGAATAGAACAGGTTGTCTAGCTGCCTCAAAACATTTCACCGAAAGGTTCTCGAATCTTGTAATGCAGTGTCTCGGCCTATCCTAAGATCTAGCCTTCGTATACCTTTATAAATCTGTCTTGAGCCGATGCTTGCTTAATTGATGTTAAATAAATGCCGGAATATCAAATAGCTTAACAGAAAATTTTACGGAGTATTGTTAATTAATATCTTAGAATTAATGCATCACAGATAGGATTCAAAAAAGCATTAGTCCGCTCTAAGCGCTTAACAAATTAATCTATTTGGTGTTTAAAACCAAATATAACTGTGTGTCGAAAATGTATATCAATCATAAATTTAACGATATGTCACGTGTTTTAATAATTGCAACTTCTCGTAAGACTCGTGGAGGAATAACTTCTGTAATTAAAGCTCATGAAACGGGAGAACAATGGAAAAAATATCATTGCAGATGGGTACAAACTCATCGAGATGGAAATATGGCAATTAAAATTTGGTATTTGTCTACAGCATTGCTAGAAGTGCTCTTTATGATGCCATTTTATGATATTATGCATATTCATTTGAGCGAAATGAATTCGGCATTGAGAAAAATAGTGTTTTTTTCTATTGCAAAGTTATATCACAAAAAAATAATTGTTCATTTTCATTCTTATTCTAAAGAAACTACAATTTGTAGTAAATATAGATATCGTTATAAATATATGTTTTCTCGAGCAGATTTAGTAATCGTTTTGTCTAATTATTGGCAAAAAGTAGTTTGTGAGGAATTTCATTTGTCTTGTAATTATGTAAAAGTATTATATAATCCATGTCCAGTAATTTCGGACAATAAATCGCAAAGTTTTGTTAAAGATAAAATAATACTTTACGCTGGGACTTTAAATAAAAGAAAAGGATATGTGGATATGATAAGAGCTTTCGCTCTTGTAGCCAATTCATGTAAAGAATGGAAAATCGTTTTTGCTGGGAATGGAGAAATAGAGAGAGGAAAAGAAATTTCAGAAAATTTGGGCATATCTAATCAAACTATTTTTCTAGGTTGGGTATCGGGTGAAGAGAAAAGATCTGTATTTCGTAAAGCAAGTATTTTTTGTCTTCCTAGTTATGCAGAAGGATTTCCTATGTCTGTTCTTGATGCATGGTCATATGGGTTGCCTGTAATTACAACTCCAGTCGGTGGAATTCCTGATATTGCATTAGATGGGATAAATATGTTACTATTCAATCCTGGGGATATAAATACTCTTGCGAATCAGATGAGGCGAATGATTAGTGATGAAGAATTGCGCGATTCTTTAGCAAATGAGAGTTATAATTTCTCTAATACGACTTTTAATGTGAATACTATTAATAAAAAGTTGGGAGAATTGTATGAATCGTTGATCCTGTAATTAAGATTAATATTTTACAAAATAATATGTACAAGGTTAAATTATCTATTGCGTTGGATAATGAAAAGTGCAACAGACAGTTGCCTAAGTGTGGGTTCATTTGGAAAGATTATGAATTCTTTATTAATCAAGATTGTGAAGAGGCAGATTTTTGGGTGGTGTATAGTAAGGGACGACGAATGGCAGAAACATGTCGCGTGGCACCACAAAACACTATGCTAATTACAGGAGAGCCTGATTCTGTTTACCATTTTAGTAATGGTTTTGTGAAGCAGTTTGGCAAAGTGGTAAGTTGTCAACAGGGCTTGAAGCACAATAATTTGGTGCATAATCAGCCTGCCCAGCCATGGCATATTGGAAAGTTGACAAAAAAGGATAATAGAGGGAAGGAGAATCAAGTATCTGTTGAATATAGTCAAACATATGATACCCTAAAGATTTCGAAGCCCCCAAAAACAAAATTGATGAGTATTATTACGAGTAATAAATCGTTCACGAAAGGACATAGAGAACGAATCGATTTCGTGATGAAATTGAAGGCACATTATGGTGATCAATTGGATTTATTTGGTTTTGGATTCAATGATTTTGCAGATAAGTGGGATGCAATAGCACCATATAAATATCACATAGCATTGGAAAATTGTAGTATTCCTGATTATTGGACAGAGAAATTGGCTGATACATATCTTGGGAATGCATTCCCTATATATTATGGTTGTAAAAATATAGAGGATTATTTTTCGAAGGAATCATTCTTGACAATAGATATTCATGACGTTGATGGAGCAATTGAAATTATAGATAACGCAATTCGCGAAGATTTTGCCGGAAGAAGAGCGCAGGCTGTGGAAGAATCGAAACAATTGGTTTTGGAAAAGTATAATTTGTTCAATTTAATTGTAGAGCAATTACAAGATATGGATATTAATTTGAAGAAATGCCAAGTCACGCTGAAAGAAGATACTGCTTTTATTGATTTTCAAAAGATATATGTGATGATTGTGAAGAGATTATGGAACGTATTTTCGTCTAAATTTTCAAAATAATTGAATAATGGAATTAGAACATAAAATTAATTACCAGTTGAATAAATACCCTTATATAAAAAAATGGGCGAAAAGATGTTATCAACTGATAATGTATTCGTTTTCAAAGAAAATTAAATTTGAAGGCAATATCAACAAATTATCGCCGGAGGATACTGACCACGAGTATTTTTTCGGTTATTATGATAAGTCTCCTTGGGACGCTAGTGGGCGATATGTAATTTGTATGCGAGCAAATGATGCTTGGAGTAATCCCGACCCGAACTGCGAAGCTGATATTATGCTAATTGACACAAAAGAAGGTAATTCTATAAAGAAAATCGCCACTTCACGAACTTGGAATGTTCAACAAGGGTGTATGGCACAATGGTTAGGTCCTGATTATAAATCGAATATTATTTTTAATGATCTTAGAGGTGGAAGATATTGTTCTGTTGTTAAAAATATTAATACGGGAAAAGAGCGGGTTTTGCCGATGCCAATTTATACGGTTTCCAATGATGGTCGATTAGCGTTGACTTTAGACTTCTCTCGATTACATAATTTACGTGTCGGTTATGGTTATTCTGCTCTTCCAGAGACAACTAAAGGAGTAAATCTTCCAGATTCGACCGCAGTATGGAAGATTGATATTGAAACTGGGAATGTAGAAGAATTGTTTACATATAAGAATTTTTCTTCATTCGAACCAAGAGAAGAGATGAAGGGTGAAAACGTGGTTCACAAAGTAAATCATTTGATGCTTTCTCCAAATGGTTCCAGATTTATGGTGTTGTATCGCTGGTTTGTTGGCTCCCAAAAATATACTAGATTGATTACTTGTAATGTAGATGGTTCTGATATGTATGTGTTAAGTGATGATGATATGGTGAGTCATTGTTATTGGAAGAATGATGAAGAGATTATTGCATTTGAGAGAAAGAGAGAAGATGGCTTGGGTTATTATCTTATGAAAGATAAGTCTCAAAAGTGGACGCATATATGGCATTGTTTGAACGAGGATGGACATCCTTCATATTGTCCAGTTGACAATAATTTGGTCGTGTTTGACACATATCCGAACAAGTTCCGTATGCAGGAATTAAGGGTGGCACGAGATACAGATGTAGAAGGTACGAGTGTAAAAGTTTTAGCAAGAGTATTCGCTCCATTTCGTTATGATAATGAAACAAGGTGCGACTTACATCCACGATGGAGTAGAGATGGTAAAAAAGTGTGTTTCGATTCTGTTTTCGAAGGGCACCGCGGATTGTACGAGGTAGAAATATAAATCATGATGACAATTGCAGTATTAATGAGTGTGTATAAGTCTGAAAGTCCTGTTTATTTTGATAAAGCTCTTCAAAGTGTTTGGGAGAATCAGACTTTGAAACCTACTCAGATAATCATTGTTCAAGATGGTCCAGTTACTGATGAATTGGCTAAAGTCTTGAGTGATTGGAAAAGTAGACTTGGTAGTGTCTTGTCTTTGGTTGTCAATGAGGAGAATTTAGGGCTGACAAAGAGTTTAAATCGTGGAATTAAGTATGTAAAGTCTGAACTCATTGCAAGAATGGATTCTGATGATATTTCTGCCCCTATGCGCTTCGAATTACAAGAGAAGTATTTGAGAGAACATCCTGATGTGAGTGTTTTGGGAGGTGCGATACAGGAATTCAATAGCACATGTTCTTGTTCTAAAATTCGTCATTATCCTAAAACTAAAGATAAAATACAAAATTACATATGCAAAGCTAGCCCTTTAGCTCATCCTGCAGTAATGATGCGTACATGTATATTTGAGAAGGTAAAATATGATGAGAGATTTCGAACGAGTCAAGATATAGCATTGTGGTTTGATGTCTTATGTGCTGGTTTAAACTTGGCTAATTTGGATGATATAGTGCTTTATTTTCGACGTGAGGGAGATGTATATAATCGCAGGGGCAGAGCTAAGGCTTGGGGGGAATTCCTTATTTACATGAGAGGTATTAAACGATATTATGGGAGATTTTCTTGGCGTTATGTATATCCATTATGTAGATTGTGTTTCCGTCTTTTGCCGACGAGGTTTATTAAATTGATTTATGATAGTGAGGTGCGACAGAAAATGCTTAACTCTAATGGGTAAAGATTTTCATCGAATAGAGTCGGCTGGGAGACAGTTATTAGCGTTATCTCGATTGTCTATAGAAGGTGTTATAGATTCGAAATTACAAGTTGATGAAATAGATTGGCCTATTGTGTTTTATTTGGCGAAGAATCATTCTCTGATTGGAATAGTTTTGGGTGGTATAGAACATTTGCCGAAGGAGAAATTGCCAGATAAAGAATTATTGTTGCAATGGCTTGGACAAACAGAATATATTAAGAGTCAAAATATTGTTATAACAAAGGTAATTAAAAAAATTGTTGCTATCTTTGAAAACGAAGGAATTCAAGGTGTCGTTTTAAAAGGGCAGGGATTGGCGTGTTTATATCCAAGATCAGAATTAAGAGCAAACGGTGATATAGATTATTTGTTGATTAATGTAGAAACGTCGACATGGTTAATAAAGAAAGTGTTAAAGATGGCTAGTAGTGACTCAAAGTATTTGCATGCAACATATCATCATTGTGATTTCGGTAATTTTTCGGGGGTGGAAGTTGAAGTGCATTGGAGGGCATCATGGATGTTTAATCCATTGACGAATAAAAGGCTTCAAAGAATAATGAAAGGCTTGCTTGAACAGGGGAATGTGGAATGTGGGGGTTGGAAGATGCCATCTTTAGCTTTTCAACGGATTTATAATTTGGTTCACATTTATCGGCATTTATTTTCTACTGGAATTAGCATGAAGCAATTGGTAGATTATTATATTGTCCTTCGAGCAAGTGCAAATGTTTGCAATAATGATGTCGACGATTTGCAAAAAAAAGCATTAATACGACAATTGAAAGAGTTACACATGGAGAGATTTGTGTCTGCCTTAATGTGGATTATGTATGAATATATGGGAGTTCCTAAAGATTGGTTGATATTTGAACCAGATGCTAAGAGAGGTTGTTGTCTATGGAGTGAAATACTAAAATCGCGTGATGATTCATTAAAATCAAAAAACGAAACGGGGAATATACATTTCTTTGGAAATGTATATTTCAAAATGAAGAAAAGTATTAGATTGTTTCGCTTTGGACCTGGTGAGGTCTTCTTTTCTCTAATATGGAGAATTTGGCATGCTTTATATTGGATGCCCAAATATAAGCTTATATACACAATGTCAAATTCTTTGTGAAATTTATTAATTGTCTTTTCCAGAATACGGTTGACTCGATTTTAACAATTTAACATTTGAATAAATTATTCTTTTATGCATACGGAAAAAGTTGACTTTGAATCAAAGAAAATCACTTGGGGTCTGTCTTGTACTGAAATTGGTTGACTCAAATATCCTTAAAATGTTAAAATATAAGTAGAAGAGTTGACAAAAAGGAGCGAATCTTTATTCGTTCTGTAGCCATCAAGTGCATACGAAATGGTACGGTTGGCAAGAAATTTACCTCAAATATGGGCTAAAAATCAGGAAACCTTGTCAAATTGAGTATCTTGTTGCCTTACAACGTAAGAAATTGAAATTAAATGCGTATCTTTGCACATGGAAGAACTCTATAGTGGCAAAGACATGATTCAAAAAGCAGAAGAAAAGTTAGAGATTCAGTCAGGATAGAAGAACTGAAGAAGCAGGTTAAGACGCTGGAGGAGAAACAGAAGCATCTTGTCCTTAATGTCTTGATAGACATCTCCGAAGAGCAAGGTGTCAAGGTCAGAAAAAATCTGGGGTCAAGCAGCAGAACGCATTTATAGGAAAAAAGACGTTTATATAAATTGAAACAGTAGAATCTTGATAAGGAGGTAATAATATAGTATTGCTTTCCTAAAAACGTTCAACGACGAAATATTCATGTCTGCAGAGCTTTAAATTAAGTATTGGGGACAGAAATATATTATTATACATCTTACCTCCAAAAAGACTTTATAATAAAGGCTTAAGTTGACTCGGTCTTTGGTAATAACTGTATAACTTGTATAATTGAGGCTGTGAAAGAGAAATCTTTTGCAGCCTCAATTGTTTTGTTTCTTTCCGTTGATGGTGTATTTGACGATTTTTCCCTTTTGGTAAATAACTTCGACTTGTCGAAGATTGCTGGCCCAAAGGCGGAAATGGACGTCTTGATCTTTTGGCCAAGCGGGGAGGAGGATG
>JAEEGL013022328.1_pt1 | contig 15146 bp, 12 predicted proteins | sample 9134231 | NCBI WGS metagenome assembly JAEEGL01 (sample SAMN16246548, study PRJNA631951) | gut metagenome | biome: gut microbiome; feature: rumen; material: fiber-attached | host: Bos | place: Iran: Karaj | collected 2018-10 | reverse complement strand
GGAGGACGTGGAATACTTCCGGGGACGGGAGTACCGGGGGATCCTGGAGGCCCATATGGTCCGGGAGCGGGACGTCCATCATCTGGCCTGGTTCGTCCGGGACGGACGGCGGATCGGAGGGGTGTCCTGGTGCACCTATCTGAGCGAGGACGGCAAATGCTTCATCCTGGATTTCTGGGTCTTTCCGGAGTGCCGGGGGAACGGCACCGGGCACCGGTGCTTTGAAGTACTGGAAAGGCGCACGGAACGGGACGGAGCCGCGTACTGGGAACTGAACAGCGAGAAACCGGACTCCGTGCGGTTCTGGAAGTCCCTGGGCTTCACGGAGAACGGCGCGGACGAGTACGGCATGCCTCTGTACGTGCGGAGGAAGCCGGCAGACTGAGGAAAAGAGGAACACGGCATGTGCACGAGCATCGTGGTCAACCGGAAAAAGACCATCGTCGGATGGAATCTGGACCTGCTGGACATGGAGTGGCGGGTCCGGCCCGCTCCGGAGGGGGTCTTCATCGAGATCAACGACCCGGCGGAGGGCTGGATGCCTCTGTTCGGCGCCAACGCCCGAGGGGACTTCGTGGGGATGCCCACCTGCTGGCCGGCGGACGCCAGAAGCGATCCGGACGGGGTGAGTCCCCACATCATCATGCTGGACATCGATCTGCTGCTGCAGAAGAAGACCCTGCAGGAGATCCGTGCGGAAGCGGAGCGGGGGCGGGTATGCAGCGTCCCGGGGACGACCTTCATGGGAGCCCTGTCGGACGCGGAGGGCAACGTGCTGCACATCGTGCCGGGACAGGGAGCCCTGTACTATGAGAGACCGCCCTTCCGGGTGCTGACCAATTTCTCGCCCTTCAAGGGGGATTCGGAAAAGCATCCCTGGATGGGATGGGACCGGTACCGGAAGGCGGAGGACATGGTCCGGAACGCGCCGGACACCTTTGACGCGGAGGACTGCTTCGAGGTGCTGAAGGCCGTGGCACAGGAGGCGTGCCCCACCGTGGTGTCCATGGTGTTCGACGTGGGGGAGCGGACCGTGTACTGGTGCGAAAGGCGGAACTGGGAGGAAGTAAGGACATGCCGGCTGGGATGAGGAGGCCGGACGAGGGAGAGCAAAGGAGCGGGAGGAAGGACTGCTGATGTCGAGATTTGTCGCCTTCGACGTGGAGACGCCGAACTGCAGAAACGACCGGATGAGCGCGGTGGGGATCACGGTGGTGGAGAACGGAGCGATAACGGATGAGTTCTACTCCCTGGTCAATCCCGAGACGGAATTCGATTCCTTCAACATCCGGCTGACGGGGATCGGCCCCGAGGACGTGCGGCGGGCGCCGACCTTCCCGGAGGTCTGGGAACAGATGGAGCCGATCCTGTCCAGCGGCCTGTTCGTCGCCCACAACGCCGTTTTCGACCTGGGCGTGCTGCGGAAGTGCCTGCGGGACTACGGGATCGAGTGGAGACCCAGCGTGTGGTATCTGTGCACGGTCCAGATGGGCAGACGGCTCCTGCCCGGCATGTATCACAGCCTGGATACCATGTGCGACTACTACGGGATCGAGCTCAATCACCACCACGCCCTCAGCGACAGCCGCGCCTGCGCCGGGATCCTCATGCGGTATCTGGACGGCGGAGCCCAGGTCCGGCAGCATATCCGGAAGTATCAGCTGACCGGCAGATGAGAAAAAACGGAAATCATCAGACAGTACGGGGGAAGACGCCGCGTCTTCCCCTGTTCTTTGTTCACGGGGGTCGATTTCACGCTTTTTTCCTTTAAACAGGTGATGACGGGCGGAAAACGATGTGCTATAATATAAACTGAATCCGAATAGGCCGCGTGGCCGGAAAAGAAGAATCCTGATGAGAAAAGGATGATGACCACCGATGAAGAGAACGACCGTATTCAGACTCGTGACGGCGCTCCTCCTGGTCTGCCTGACGGCGGCCGGGCTGTTCTTCGCGCCGGACACCGCCTCCGCCGAGGAGGAACCGCTGACGGTGGATAACGGCATCCCCGTGGTGTACCTGAACGTGGACGAACTCCAGGGCACCATCGAGGACATGATCGCCAGTCCCGATCACAGCGCCTACTGCTACGGCACCATCACCATCTCCGTACCGGAGGGGTTCCATTATTCGGACTTTCCGGACCTGACCTGCGAGAGCCTGGAGGGCATGGAGATGAGCATGCGGGGCAGGGGAAACTCCACGTGGATCAAGGGCGAGAAGAAGCCCTTCAAGATCAAGCTGGACAAGAAGACCGACGTGCTGGGCCTGGGGAAGAACAAGCACTGGGTGCTGGTGGCCAACGACTTTGACGCCAGCCTGATCAAGGATCGGATCACCGCCTGGCTGGGCGATCAGATGGGATTCCCCTTCACGCCCCGGGGCGTGCCGGTGGATCTGGTCCTGACCGGACAGAACTACGGCTCGAAATACCTGGGCAGCTACTATCTCAGCGAGAACGTCCGGGTGGATGACGGCCGGGTGGAGATCGAGGAACTGAAAGAAGACGACACGGATCCGGCGGTCATCACCGGCGGCTACCTGCTGCAGAACGCCGTGCAGCTGCGGGACGGCTCTCCGGACCGGTTCTTTACGAAACGGGGCGTGGAATGGGGGACCCACACGCCCTCCTTCGACACCGAGGCGGACCAGCTGACCCTGGGAGCCTCCGGCGAAGGGGAAGACGGCGAGGAGCCCTTCTCCGACACCGAACTGGGCGACGCCTACAAAAACAATGCGCAGCAGGATTATATCCGGAATTACATGCAGGAGGTCGAGGACGTCCTGTTCCGGGGGGACACGTCCTACCGGGAGCTCTTCGACATGGAACTGGCCGCGAAATACTGGCTGATCCAGGAGGTCACGCTGAACGCCGACGCCTTCGCCACCGGCAGTACCTATATCTACAAGGACCGTGACGGCGACGGCACCGCCAGGCTCTGCTGGGGACCTCTCTGGGACTTCGACTATGCCTGGAATCACCGGGAGACCGCAGAGGGGCTGCCGGCGGGCCATAAGTGGACCAAGGCCATGCTCTACGACAGGGGGGAAGGCGGCTTCGTCGAGGAACTGTACAAATACTGGCCGACCCTCAGGAGCGCCATGCTGGAGCTGATCGCCGACGGAGGCGTCATCGACGGATACTTCGCCGAGACGAAGGCTTCCGCAGAGGCGGACGCCCTGATCTTCCGGCAGGGCGAGGATTTCGACTACGCGGAAGCGGTGGAGGAGCTGAAAGACTGGATCCGGGAACGGCTCGCGTGGCTGGACGAGAACTTCTCCATGGTGGACGAGCTGGTCCACAGGATCACCATGATGGCAGGCGATGAAGTGTACGATCTGGACTTCATCGGCCTGGACGAGCCTTTCCGCCCCGAGGAACACACTGCTGAGTTGGAGGGCTATTACTTCGTGGGCTGGGAGGATGAGGACGGCAATCCCATCCGGGACAGCTACTTTGTGGATAAGGACACCACCGTCATTGGCCGGTTCATTCCGGACGACGAGGTGACCCACGCCACGGACATCGCCTTCAGCAAGGACTGCGACTGCATCCGGTTCAATCCGTTTTTCAGCACCTATACCATCCAGTACGAGATCATCCCCGTGGACGCGGTGGACCGGTATCACACCTGGACCTCCTCCGACGAGGCCCTGATGTGGATCGAACAGAACGGACTGGTGAAGATCCACGGCACGGGAACGTGCACCTTCACCGTGACCCTGAGCAATGGCAGATCCAGGACCTTCACCCTGACCGTCACCGACGGGGAGATCACCTACGCCGAGACCATGTTCCCGGATCAGGAGACCATCTTCCTGACTGTGGGCGAGGAGAGCCCCTGCAGCGTCAGCACCACGCCGTCCCCGGCCAAGCTCAGCTGGTACGAGTACGAGTCTGAGGACCCGGGGGTGGCGGAGATCGTCAGCGATCTGGGCGTCATCAGGGCTGTGGCGCCGGGGCAGACCCGGGTCCGCGTCACGGCGGGGACCACCGGAGACACCGTCCTGGAGACGTATGTGACCGTAATCGTTTCCGAAGCCGCCTATACCGTGACGGAGGATTCTCCTTCCGCCTGGACGAAGGGCGGCGGGGAGGGGATCACCCTCACCGTCAAGAGGAGTCCGGCGGACGAGACCTGCTTCAGCCATTTCACCGGCGTGAAGATCGACGGCGCTCCGCTGGAAGCGGATAAAGACTATACCGCCGCACCGGGCAGCACGGTGGTGACGATCGCTGCGGGGGCGCTGGAAAAGCTTGACGCCGGCACCCATACCGTTACCGTGACCTTCGACGACGGACAGGCGGAGACGGCCCTGAAGATCACAGCGGCAGGAGAGGATTCGCCTCCCACCGGCGACCGCATGAGCCCGGCCTGGCTGATCCTGATGGGGGCCGGATGGGCCGGCCTCGTGGCTGCCAGGATGTACTGGAAGAGAAAGGGAGAGCAGTGAGATGAGCGTGAACGGCAACGGCGGCGGCCCGGTACCCTGCATCGGCTGCGGGGCGTGCATGGCCCGCTGCCCCATGGAACTGGATATCCCTGTGCTCCTGAGGCTCTGGAACGAATACGCCTGCACCATCGGATTCGTTCCGCCGGAAGCGCTCAAGGGCATCCCGGAGGATAAGGGACCCGGCGCGTGCATCCGGTGCAGATACTGCGAGCGGACCTGCCCCAGGCGGATCCGGATCCCGGCGGTCCTGTCGGAACTGACGGGAATGCTTGGATGAAAGAAAAACGCCCGTTCCGGCGGATCCCGGAACAGGCGAGGACAGCAGGATACAGAAGAGAGCATCCAAATCAGCATACGGAGGAACGACATGATCTACAGAGAGTTTCAGGACATCAGGCTGTCGGCGCTGGGCTTCGGCGCCATGCGCCTGCCCGTGACCGGCGGGAACGACAGCCGGATCGATGAGGAAGCCGCGATGCGCATGGTGGATACCGCCATGGCCGGCGGCATCAACTACTATGATACCGCCTGGGGCTATCACGGCGGGAACTCGGAACTGGTCATGGGAAAAGCCCTGGCACGGTATCCCCGGGAGAGCTTCTGCCTGGCCACAAAATTCCCCGGCTATGATCCCTCCAACTGGGACAAGGCGGAGGAGATCTTTGAGAAACAGCTGGAGAAGCTGCAGACGGACTATTTCGACTTCTATCTGTTCCACAACGTGAACGAGATGAACGTGGACGCCTATCTGGACGATGAGAAGTACGGCATCTACAGCTATCTCATGAAGCAGAAACGCAGCGGCCGCATCCGCCACCTGGGATTCTCCTGCCACGGAAGCATGGAGGTGCTCCGGCGCTTTCTGGACGCCTACGGGAAGGATATGGAGTTCTGCCAGCTGCAGCTGAACTATCTGGACTGGACGTTCCAGAACGGCAGGGAAAAGGTGGAGCTTCTGAAGGAGCGGAACATCCCGGTATGGGTCATGGAACCGCTCCGGGGCGGCAGGCTGGCGAAGCTCCGCCCGGAGTATGAGGAGGAGCTGCGCGCGCTGCGCCCGGATGAGGAGATCCCGGCCTGGGCGTTCCGGTTCCTGCAGACCATCCCCTCCGTGACCGTGATCCTTTCCGGCATGTCCAGCCCGGAGCAGCTGGAGGCCAACCTGAAGACCTTTGAGGAGGACAGAAAGCTCAGCGGCGCGGAAGGCGCAGCCCTGCAGGGCATTGCGGAGAAGATGCTCTCCGAGGGAACGGTTCCCTGCACCGCCTGCCACTACTGCGTGAGCCAGTGTCCCATGGAACTGGACATCCCGAAGCTCCTGAGTCTCTATAACGAGCACTCCTTCACCGGCGGCGGCTTTATCGCCCCCATGGTGCTGGGAACGTTCCCGGAGGACAAGAAGCCTTCGGCCTGCCTCCAGTGCAGGTCCTGTGAGCAGGTCTGCCCCCAGCAGATCAGGATCTCCGAAGTGCTGGCGGACTTCGCGGGGAAGCTGGGATGAGCCCGGCGATCCGTTCCGCGGCGCCGGAGGACGCCGGACGCCTCCGCGAGATCTACAGCTGGTACGTGGAGCATACGGCGGTCACCTTCGACTACGAGACTCCGTCCCCGGAGACCTTTCGGGAACATATCGCGCGGACCCTGGAGCGATACGCCTGGCTGGTCCTGGAAGAGGACGGACAGATCCTGGGCTACGCCTATGCCGGCGTCTTCAAGGCACGCGCCGCCTATGACAGATCCTGCGAGGTCACCATCTACCTGGATCATGAAGCCAGGGGAAAGGGAAGGGGCAGGCTTCTCTACCGGGCGCTGGAGGAGGAACTGAGGGGGAAAGGCTTCCTGAACCTCTACGCCTGCATCGCCGATCCGGTCGCCGAGGACGAGTATCTGACCCGGGACAGCGAGCGGTTCCATGAGCGGTGCGGCTACCGGAAGACGGGAGAGTTCCATCTGTGCGGCTGCAAGTTCGGCCGCTGGTACAACATGATCTGGATGGAGAAGATCATCGGGGAACATGTCTGATCCGTACCGCAAAGAAAAAACAGCGGAAGGCGGCGCTCCTCAGGGAAGCGCCGCCTTCCGGCGTTCTGTCTGGATCTCTGACGGATCTTCTCCGCCAGGCCCGGACCGCGGGCTCAGTCCGGCGCCCTCTGCCGCTGCTCCATCCGTTTCCAGCTGATATACGCATAGATATCGTTCAGCAGGAACGCGAGGAAGCATACCGCTACGGAGATGTATTCCGTGTTCTCAAAGCTTGCCAGGACCCACAGGACATCAGGACGACGTCGTTGGCCGCGTAGGCCAGGGAGAAACGGGCGTCTCTCCGGAACGTGAGATACACGGCGAGGAAGCTGGTGGTGACGGACAGGGTGCTGGGAATCAGATTGGCGGTGCCGAACCGGTCCAGAAGGAAGAAGAAAAGTACCGTGACGGCTGCGGCAAGGGCCAGCATCAGGACGGTTTCCCGCGGGCTGATGCGGTTGGTCTCCACCTCGGATCTGCTGCCCCGATAGGGGTGGCGCAGCCATGAGATGAGGGCGATCACCGACATGGGCATGGTCATTCCGAGATAGGTGATCATCTCTCCGTAGTAGGAAAAAGTGAAGGAGATGTACCCATACAGAAAACTGAACAGGATCATCAGCAGCTGGCCAACAGGATTCCCCTTGGCGTTAAAGAGGATGGAGGTCACCCCGATCAGGGAGGCGATCAGGTCCAGGCAGCCGGGGCGGCAAAGTCAAGAAGGGCGGACATCCGGAATGACAGGAAGAAACGGGGAATGGAGACGAGACATGCCTGACAGAATCTTCCCTCTGCTCGGGTATGCGCATTTTTCACTTGATATACTGGGATACAGACCCTACAATGGATCTGGATCCTGCTGCTGACACGGAGGATCCCGCAAGGAGAGATCATATGAAACTGGAATTCGGATACGGAAAAACGGCACAGACGGTGGAGGTGCCGGACCGGAACCTGCTCGCTGTCCTGACGGCCAACCCCATGGAGCATCTGCGCCAGGGGGAGGAGGCGGTGCGCTGGGCACTGGAGCATCCCGTCGGTGCGCCGAAGCTCCGGGAACTGGCGCGGCCGGGCCGCAGGACGGTGATCGTCACCAGCGACATCTCCCGGCCTCTTCCCAGCTATGAGGTGCTGCCCGCCGTCCTGGACGAGCTGTACGCCGCCGGCGTCGAGCGGGAGGACATCACCGTGGTCCTGGCCCTGGGCAGCCACCGGCACCATACGGAAGAAGAACAGCGCCGCCTGGTGGGCGAGCGCTGCTGGAATGAGGTGCGGGTGGAGGACAGCAATCCGGAGGACTGCGTTCGGATGGGCGTCACGTCCGCAGGCACGCCGGTGGACATCTCCCGTACCGTGGCGGAGGCGGAGTTCCGGATCTGCCTGGGGAACATCGAGTTCCATTACTTTGCCGGCTATTCGGGAGGCGCCAAGGCCATCATGCCGGGCTGCTCCACCCCGGAGGCCATCCAGCGGAACCACAGCATGATGGTGTCGGAGGACGCCTGCGCCGGAAAGCTGGAGGGGAACCCCATCCGGACGGACATCGAGGAAGCGGCGGGCTTCTGCCCCGCGGATTATATCGTCAACGCGGTGCTGGACGAGCACAAGCATATCGTTTACACGGTGGCGGGCGACGTGACGAAAGCCCACCGGGAGGGCTGCGCCTATCTGGACCGGATGTACCGCAAACCCATCCCGGCCCGGGCGGACATCGTGCTGGTGAGCCAGGGAGGCGCCCCCAAGGACGCCAACCTGTATCAGACCCAGAAGGCCCTGGACAACGCGAAGCACGCCGTGAAGAAGGGGGGCACCATTATCCTGATCGGGGCCTGCAGCGAGGGACTGGGCAACGCCAGGTTCGAGGAATGGATGACGAAGGCCCCCACCGCCCGTTCCATGGTGGAGCGGATCGGCCGGGACTTCCAGCTGGGCGGCCACAAGGCCGCGGCCATCGCCATGGTGCTGGAGAACGCCCGGATCGACCTGGTGTCGGAGATGGAGGACGATTTCGTCCGGAGCATCTTCCTGAATCCCCAGCCGTCGGCCCAGAGGGCTTTCGACGAGGCCATGGAGCGGTACGGTCCGGACGCCGCCGTCATCGCCATGCCCTTCGGCGGAGCCACGCTCCCCATGCCGGAAAACGGGTGAGCCGGTCAGACGGCAGATCAGACAGATACGAAAGCAGCGGGCGGAGAGGAACAGATCCTCCCCGCCCGCTGTTTTTTTCGGGATGTTCCCGGAAACAGTCGATTTTTCCGGAAAGCCATGATAAAATAGAAAAAATATCAATGCATACAAGGGCGTACTCCCAAGGGTGTACTCCGCCATCGCATACGGCTGCGGGAACGGAAAGAAGGAGGACGGACATGGCTGACGAAAAACTGTACGATCTGGCATACCGGTTCCGGGACACCAGGCTGTGGAAAAAACTGAGTGAATACGAACTGTTCGCCGTGAAGCTGGCGGACGGGGAGACCGGCTACTGCAATGTCACGGGAATGAGGGGAAGGCACATCGCTCTTGCGCTCTATACGGGTGAAAAGGGCTATCAGAGTTTCCGGCGGATCGCGGAAACGGACTGGTCCTCGGTCAGCTCCAGCGAGGAGAGCAACGTGGCTTTTTCCATGGACTGCCTCCAGTGCAGCTTTGAGAACCGGGACATGCTGTCTCCGGAGGAGACGGCAGAAGTGCGGAGGTACGCCGCTGCCCACAAGAGAACTCTGAGAGGGGCCAACGCCTTTGCCCAGTTCGACAAATACGAGCCGGGGCATATCCGCTGGATCCTGGAGACGGATCGGGAGGTCTGGCGCCTCAGCCGCGCGCTGGAGGCGGTTCTCGCCCTGGACGCGATGCTGAAGGAAAAGACAAAAGAGGAGCTGGGGATCCGGCCGCTGGACAGCTGCGAGGGGAGGATCCCGCTGCTGTTCCTCCGGAGAGGCGCATGGCAGGTCGGGGAAACGGATCTGCCCGCCGCTGCGCCGGTATGGCCGGAACCCGGATTTCCGGACGATCTGAAGGCCGCCCGGATCAGGCTCGGAAAGAAGAGCGGGATCTGGGAATGCGCCGCCTGTTACATGCGCTATCCCGTCCGGGATGAGGAGGACGGGGACACGGCGCCCTGGATCCCCCTGATGCTGGTCAGCACCGATCCGCTGACCCGCTCCCTGATGCCGCCGGTGCTCAGCAAAAAGAGCGACGCAGAGGAGCTGATGGAGGGGTATGCCTCCATGCTGCTGGAGAGCGACACCGTGCCGAAGACCATCCGGTGCGGAGACGACAGGTCCTTCGCCCTTCTGAAGGATCTGTGCGCCAAGGCGGGGATCAGACTGGAGAGGACGGAGATCTCGGCGAATCTCCGGGAGGCCATGGACGCCCTGACGGAGGAGATGGGCCGTCCGGAAGAACCGCTGAGCGAGGAAGAGGAAGCGGATATCTGGGAGATCATGGCCTTCGAGTTCATGCAGAACACCGATGAGGAACTGATGAAAATGCCGCCGGAGATGAAGGAACTCCTGCTGGAGAAGGCGCAGAAGGGGGAACTGCCCACGGCGTTCTCCTGGCGGATCATCCGGCTGTTCGGCAACTGAGGAAAAACACGGAAACAGGGGAGTGGGGAGAGAACATGAAACTGATCCATCTGTCGGATCTGCATCTGGGAAAACGGGTAAACGAGTACTCCATGCTGGAGGACCAGGACTATATCCTCAGGCAGATCCTGCAAATCATCCGGGAGGAAAAGCCGGATGCCGTCCTCATCGCCGGAGACATCTACGACAAGAGCGTTCCCTCCGCTGAGGCGGTGTCCCTCTTCGATTCTTTCCTGGTCCGGCTGGCCCGGGAGAAGACAGAGGTCTTCGCCATCAGCGGCAACCACGATTCCGCCGAGCGGATCGCCTTCGGGAGCCGCCTCATGGACGCCAGCGGCATCCATCTGTCGCCCCTGTACGAGGGAGACGTGAAGCCCTTCACCCTGCGGGATGAGCACGGGGAGGCGGACGTCTGGATGCTTCCCTTCCTCAAGCCTGCCGCCGTCCGGCGCTTTTTCGAAGCGGAGACGAACAGCTATACGGACGCTGTGGCCAACGCCGTCGGCCGGATGGCCATCGACACTGCCCGCCGCAACATCCTGGTCACCCACCAGTTCGTGACGGGTGCGCGCCGCTCCGAGTCGGAGGAGGTATCCGTGGGCGGTGCAGACAATGTGGACGCGGAGGTGTTCGAGCCCTTCGACTACGTGGCCCTGGGACATCTCCACAGCCCCCAGAACTGCGGCAGCGAACGGATCCGCTACTGCGGAACGCCTCTCAAGTACTCCTTCTCCGAAGCGGGGGACCGGAAGTCCGTGACCGTCGCGGAGCTGGGGGAGAAAGGGGACCTGAGGATCCGCACCGTGGATCTGGTCCCGAAACACGATATGGCGGAGATCCGCGGCACCTATGCGGAGGTGACGCTGAGATCCTTCTATGAGAACACCAGCTGGCCGGAGGACTACGTCCGTATCGTCCTCACGGACGAGCAGGACGTGCCGGACGCCGCCGGAAAACTGCGCCTGATCTATCACAGGATGATGAAGCTGGATTACGACAACAAGCGGACTCGCAGCACCGCCGTCATCGAAGGCGCCGGGGACGTGGAGAACAGATCGCCCTTCGAGCTGTTCTCCGACTTCTATGAGCAGCAGAACAACCAGCCCATGAGCCCCGACCAGGAGGCGTATATGAGAGGGCTGATCGAAAAGACGTGGGAGGATGCGCAATGAGACCGCTGAAACTGACGATCTCCGCCTTCGGCCCCTATGCGGGCCGTACGGTGCTGGACCTTGACAGGCTCGGCGACAGCGGGCTGTACCTGATCACGGGCGACACCGGAGCGGGGAAGACCACCATCTTCGACGCCATTACCTACGCCCTCTACGGCGAGGCCAGCGGACAGAGCCGGGAGCCGGGCATGTTCCGGTCCAAATACGCGGATCCCTCCGTCCCCACAGAGGTGGAACTGGTCTTCGCCTATGATGGGAGGACCTATACCATCCGGCGCAATCCGGAGTACGAGCGCCCCAAGAGCCGGGGCGAGGGGGTGACCACCCAGAAAGCGGAAGCGGAACTGCACCTGCCGGACGGCCGGGTCATCACCAGGCCCAGGGAGGTGGACGGCGCCGTCCGGAACATCATGGGGATCGACCGGGGACAGTTCATGCAGATCGCCATGATCGCCCAGGGGGAATTCCTGAAACTCCTGCTGGCCTCCACGGAGGACCGGAAGGCCATCTTCCGCCAGATCTTCAAAACGGACCTGTTCCGGGATCTCCAGGAGAAACTGAAGCGGGAGGCCAATGAGCTTTACAGACAATGCAGCGACACGAGAAACAGCCTCAGTCAGTATGTTTCCGGCATTGCGGAAGAGGAGAGCGGTCCTCTGGCTCCGGAGGCGGAACTGGCCCGGAGCGGAAAGCTGCCGGCGGGAGAGACGCTGGAGCTGGTGGAGAAACTCATCCGGCGTGATGAGGCGTCCGCGGAATCCATCCGGAGCGAGATGGAGGAAAAGGCGGCGGAACTGGCCCGCATCGACGGGAGGATCGGACGTCTGGACGCCCGGGAGAAGGTCCGCGGGGAAGCGGAAAAGGCGAAGGCGGACCGGGAAGAGGCCCGGAGACTCCGGGAACTGCACCGGGACGGCCTGGAAACGGCCAGGCGGAGGATCCCGGAGCGGGAAAAAGCCGCTCAGAGAAAAGCACAGCTGGAGGCGGAGCTGCCCCGCTATCAGGAGCTGGCGGATACGAAGCGCAGACTGGCGGACAGCCTGAAACGGACCGGCGAGATAGAGACGGTCCTGAAGCAGAAAGCCGCCGGCATGGCGGAGAAGCGGGCGGCGCTGGAGGCGCGCCGGGAGACCCTGAAGGATCTGGCTGGCGCCGGAGAGCGCCGGGAAAAGCTGCGCCTGGAGCAGATGATCCGGACGGGAAGAAAGGAGAGGCTCTCCGTGTTCCTGAAGTCCGCGGAAAGGACCGAAGAGAAGAGAAACGAGCTGGAGAAGTGGCAGGCACGGTACCGGAAACTGTCGGAAGCCGCCGTGAAGGCCTCCGGGACGTATGAGGAGATGGACAAGGCGTTCCTGGATCAGCAGGCGGGCATCCTGGCGGAAAAACTGGAGGAGGGGATCCCCTGTCCCGTCTGCGGCTCTCCGCACCACCCCAGACCGGCGGAAAAGACCGCAGGGGCGCCGTCGGAGGACCGGCTGAAGGAAGCCCGGGCCGCCGCGGACCGGGCGAAGAAGGACGCCCATGAAGCCAGCGCTTTCTGCAGGGCGCAGAAAGAGGAACTGGAGGTCCTGGAGGAGAAAGAGACGGAGGAAGCCGCCGGACTCTGGAGAGACGTGCCGCAGGATCCCCGTGCCCGGGCCCTGGCGGAGACAGAGGCTCTATTGAAGGAGATCGCCGGCCTGGAGGAGGAGATCTCCGGAGAACAGCGGAAGATCGATGCCGCGGAAGGGCTGGAGAATGAGATCGCCGGTCTTGAGGCGGATCTGGCGAAGCTCACGGAGGAAACGGAACAGAGCAAGGCGGATCTGGCCTCCCTGAAAGCCTCCGCGGAGGAACTGACCGCCCGGGCGGAGAAGGAGATGGAGCTCCTGAGCTTCCCGGACTGGGTAAAGGCGAAAGAGGAGATCGACAGACTGAACCTGACGGTCCTGCGCATGGACGCCGCCCTCCGTTCGGCGGAAGAGAACTACCAGACCGCCGACAGGGACCTGAAAGCGCTGGAGGAGAAGATCCTCACGCTGGAAAAGCAGCTGTCCGGACAGGAAGAGGAGGGAGACCGGCAGGAACTGCAGGCCGGGAGAGACGCCGCGGCGGCAGAGAGGCAGGCGGCGGAAGAGCGTGCCAAACAGGTCCATGCCAGACTGCGGATCAACCTCGCGGCCCGGGACAACATCCGGGGGAAGATGGAGGAGCTGGAGACGGCGGAAAAGCGGTACGCCTGGCTGAAAGCCCTTTCCGACACGGCCAACGGCACCCTTAGCGGCAAGGAAAAGGTCATGCTGGAGACCTATATCCAGATGACCTATTTCGACCGGATCATCGCCCGGGCGAACCTGCGGCTGCTGGTCATGACCGGAAATCAGTACGAGCTGAAAAGACGCACCGAGGCAGAGAACTTCCGGAGCCAGAGCGGGCTGGACCTGAACGTGGTGGACCATTACAACGGGACCGAGCGCAGCGTGAAGACCCTGTCCGGCGGCGAATCCTTCAAGGCGTCCCTGGCGCTGGCGCTGGGACTGTCCGATGAGATCCAGTCCTCCGCCGGCGGCGTGAAGCTGGATACCATGTTCGTGGACGAGGGCTTCGGCTCCCTGGACGAGGAATCCCTGGACCAGGCCATGCGGGCGCTGGCGTCCCTGGCGGACGGCCGCCGTCTGGTGGGCATCATCTCCCACGTGGCGGACCTGAAGAACCGTATCGACCGGCAGATCGTGGTGACCAAGGAACGGACCGGTGGCAGCCGGGCCGAGATCATTGCCTGACACGGCTGCGGGCGGAACATCTCAGAAAGGCGGAGACCATCATGCGGAAAAGATACACATATGAGGACGGCGGCGTCTTCGAGGGCAATGTCGACTCGAAGGAGAGCGCCCAGGGTTACGGCGTCTTTCGCTACGGCGACGGCACCGTCTACGAGGGAAACTGGAAAGATGATCTGTGGGACGGGCCTGGCGTCCTGTCCTACCCCAACGGCTGGGTCTACCGGGGAAATTTCCGGGAGGGATATTTCGACGGCGGATTCCGGATCGAAGGCCCCGGCACCGTCGTTACGCTGACTTTCGACCGGGGTTATATCGATGAGTCGGGAAACAACACCGGCGTCTCTTCGGCTGTCATAGATTACGCTATCGGGATCCACTATGAAGGCCAGATCAACGGGCATCTGGAGCCCCACGGCTGGGGCACCATCACCACAGACAACGGAAACGTCATCACGGGGGAATTCACAAACGGAATGGAGGACGGACAGGTCACCATCCGCCAGGCGGACGGCCTTGAGATGCGGGGCGAGAAGCACGGCCTGACCATGACCGGCATGTGGGTCTTCGAGTGGCCGGACCGGAGGGTGTACGCGGAGATCCACGACGGGCGCATGGGCGACAGCGGCGAGATCTACGGCGCGCGGATAGCCAAGATCCAGTACCGGCAAACCGGAGAGGTCTATCTGGGCGAGGTGAACGGATATCTGGAGCCTGACGGCTACGGCAGGATCGAGAAGCCGGACGGAGAGATCGTTTCCGGAGACTGGGAAAACGGCATCCTGGAGAAGGTGACGCTGGTCCAGCACCGGTAAGGCGCGGAACCGCCGCCCGGAATGCCCGGACCGTTCCGGACGGCGCGATAAGGAAAAGAAAGCAGGAGGAGGACTCTTCGGCAGGGAGAGGCTTCCTTCTGCTTTCCTGTTTGCGGGGGAACTGCACGCCTGCGTGTGCCGGTTTGCCGATTCGTTTGCTGTGAATCAATACACAGTTGCGGCAGACAAAGACAAACGGGTACGGAAGACATGGTCTGAGACGAAATTGCAGGCGTCGCGGCAGGCCCGCATGGTATCCTGCAGGAGCTGCTGTTGAGCGGGATCGACAAGGATCCGGAGTTTGGCGGTAACGATCTGTTTCAGGATTCTCACCTC
>JAEEGL012909408.1_pt1 | contig 15146 bp, 12 predicted proteins | sample 9134231 | NCBI WGS metagenome assembly JAEEGL01 (sample SAMN16246548, study PRJNA631951) | gut metagenome | biome: gut microbiome; feature: rumen; material: fiber-attached | host: Bos | place: Iran: Karaj | collected 2018-10 | reverse complement strand
TCCTGCGGCTATAGCCATGGTATGGAAGTGGCTTTACAACTCCAACTTTGGACTTATTAACAATGTTTTTCATGTAAAAGTAAACTGGATATCAGATCCTAAGATTGCCATATATTCTATAGCAGCCATAGGAATCTGGTCGGTTATCGGCTATAACATGGTACTGTTCTTAGCCGGTCTTCAGGAAGTACCCAGAGATTATTATGAGGCAGCATCTCTTGACGGTGCAAACGGATGGCATCAACTGATTAACATAACAATACCGTTAATCTCGCCTACCATCTTCTTTGTACTGGTTACAAGGGTGATTGGAGCTATGCAGGTATTTGACCTCATATACATGATGATCGATCTTAACAACCCTGCATGGAAAAAGACACAGTCACTTGTATTCCTCTTCTATAAATACTCTTTTGAGCAGAGCAAGAAGGGATACGGTGCAACTGTAGTAGTAGTTCTTCTGCTTGTAATACTTGTACTTACAGTAGTACAGCTTATCGGTCAGAAGAAATGGGTTCATTATGACTGAGAAAGGAGGCAGACATGAATAAAACAATCAGAAACGCGATAATTTATTTTGTGCTTGCAATTGTGTCTATTACCATGCTGGTTCCCTTCATTTGGATGTTTTTGACGGCATTCAAGACAACTGCCGAGACAATGCAGGTTGATCCTTTCGTAATTGTACCCAGAGTATGGCAGACCCAGAATTTTGGTAATGTAATTAAAGCCATGGATTTTGTAAGGCTTTATATCAACACACTATCAATGGTAGCTCTTCGTATCCTCTTTGCCGTTGTTACGGCAACCATGAGCGGATATGCATTTGCAAGACTTGAATTCAAGGGAAAGAAAGTAATGTTTGCGGTTGTTCTGCTGCAGATGATGATACCTGTTCAGATATTCATCATTCCCCAGTACATTATGGTCAGCAAACTTCACCTTACAAACTCCATAATGGGGCTTGTATTCCCCGGTGTTGTTTCTGCATTCGGAACTTTCCTTTTGCGCCAGGCATATATGCAGCTGCCCAAGGACATTGAGGAAGCGGCAAGACTTGACGGATGCAGTATTCCTCAGACATTCTTTTTCATCATGGCTCCGCTTACCAAGTCAGCCATGGTGGCATTGGGAATCTTCACGGCAGTCTTTGCTTACAAAGACCTTATGTGGCCCATGATTGTATGTCCGGACAACAGGGCAACCACACTTGCAAGTGCTCTTGCCAAGATGAACGGACAGTATCAGCAGAAGTACCCGGAACTGATGATGGCGGCGCTTATTTCCTGCGTACCGATGATTGTTATCTACATCATATTCCAGAAGCAGTTCATTGAAGGTATTGCTACATCCGGTGGAAAACTATGATGAAAAGCGGCAGGTATGACAAGACACAACAGTCAGATGACAGTCTCATTCTACAGGCAGGCTGAGTCTCCACAGCTTCAGGAGTCTTTGGCGTGATGAAGGAAGACATCAAGATTGACATGTTAATGTGAAACCCTCTTCTTTTCCCGTTATTCGTATCCTGTATATGTCGTGTTTCCACGTGATTTTGAGACGTTCATCATCTATATGGATAGTCTCGATATCAACGCTTTCACATCCTGTGAGAGTAAGTGTGCAGATTTCTCCCAAAATAACGGTGACAGAAGATGTATCCTTTTTTAACAATTTTTTACTCAATACGAGGGGCCCGGGATCGTTTGATACGATCTCAGGCTTTTCGTATGTCATAAAATTATAGACAAGTGATGTATTCTTGGCGTCCGGTTCAAATTCATGGTCATCCGCAAGGATCATACTGCCGTCATTTGCAAGGATCACGGTTCGTATATATTTTCTGATGCCGGATTCTTTTGGATAGGCACCGGAGATATCCATGCCTATAGCGCCGATACAATTCTCGTAATATGGCTCCCAAAAACTGGGATCAAAGCCGGAGTTGTCAACTATCTTTTCAAGAGAGGCACTGTCAGACAGACTTGTATCATAGGAGTAAGAGGAATCCGAATGAAGGCCTCTTAGATAAACACATACATCAGATGCTTTATATTCCTTACCGGCTGCCTGATCCAATCCGCCTATTGTGGGAAGATTGTGGTAGCCTGACTGCATACTCCATATTTCATATCTTTCAGGTGAAAAGGTCTTTTTTGTATAGCTTTCCACTCCGACATCAATAAGGGCCGGTTGACCTTTAATGTACAAAATAGGACTTCCTGTATCGTTATGATTGTGAGAATCATCATTATCACCTGCCTTCATGGAAAGACAGACATCTTTATTTCTTGCTATAAATATTCCTACGCTTTCATACCATACATTGCCCGTCGGAATCTCATCAGAGAGACCGGACGCATAGGATGAGACTTCTTTTTCATGAAAAAGAGTGAGAAGCCTGTAGTATAGATTAATCTCATTAAAGAGATAAGGATCTTCGTTCTTTAAAAAGTCACGGGAAGCAAAATTCATCAAGGCATTAGAAGATACAGCCTTTCCAAACAGGAATTCCCGTACACCTCCCCTCCCGGCAACGGGCGAACAGTCCGCATAATTGATAAAATATTTGTCGCTGACGTGCATATTGCATATGTATTCGGCGATATTTATGATCTTTGCATTGTTAAAGACATCTCTGAAGAAGCCATTGCAGATACGGTCGATAAGTTCGAGGGCAAGGCCCAGGCACAGACCGGCATGGTGGTAGTACTGCGCACCCTCATCACAACAGCCGTCATTGCCGTATTCCTTTAAAAAATAATCGAAACTGGGAACAGCCCTGTCTATCACTTTTTTGTATATCTGCCCATCAAGAGGAATGGAAGATGTTGTTATAAGAATGTTCTGTGTACACCATATGGTCCAGTTGCACATAGGTTCATTACCCTTACCCATCCACCAGAAATGACGATTCAGATAAGGATCTATTATCCTGCTTTTAAGGTTGGAAAGGATCCTCTTGTTGATAAAAGGGGAGATTTTATCAAAATCATCCTTTAAAAGCCTGTAAGCTGTAGCTATCAATGCTCCGGTCTCGCAGGCAAAAAGATCCAGTATGGGATCGGAAGTATCTGCAAGAGGAAGCTGTGGCGTATCCCGTACATATGTGTTGTGGGCAGGCAGCTGCCAGGCATATTCATCGAGAATACTGTATAATCCGTTCAGAATATCTTTCAAAAAACGATTCTTTCTTTCAATGCATTCCCCGATGATGAGAGAATTCAGAGCACGTCTTTTAAGGAAATATACATTTTCAAAATCAGTTCTGTTCCCGGTCTTTTTAAAATCCATAAATAAAGATAAAGGGATATAAGGGAATTCAAAATCCAGGAATTTTTCTGCTTCATTAAGAGAGGCGGCTTTTGCATTTTCTGAAAGGTCGGAAAATCCGGATGCGCCTCCTTTGTCAGTCAGATCCGTGAGACCATTATCACAGAGAGAAGCAAGACTGCCGTTATATTCTTTGTAGATATCTTCAATTAAATGTTCCATATGATTCCTCAGATCCTGTTAATGTATTCGCTTGGTGAGACGCCTTCGATTTTTTTGAATACTTTACTGAAATAAAAAGATGATTCAAAGCCTAACATATCGGCGATTTCATATACTTTTAGATTGCCTTCTTCCATCAGTTTCTTAGCCTTTTCGATCTTCTTTTTTGTAATATATTCCGTATAACCGATGTCACTGTATTTTTTGAAAAGAGAGCTCAGATAATTGGGCGATATACCGTACAGTGCCGACACTTCATTAAGGCTGAGCTTCTCAGTAAGATTAGCATCAATGTATTTCTTTACGTTGGATACTATATGATTGCGATGCTCTTTCTTGCGCGCCTCGAAAACAGCGGAAAGACTCTCTGTATAATGCGTTAACCATGAGATGATCTCATCGGTATTTTTCTGTCTGTAGATTGACCGGTATCCGTCGGGGACGTTGGCATATATATTGGAGATGATGTCCTCACCGTCAGGCATAAGAGAAAGACCTAAGAAAAGGACGTTGCATGCACCGTCAAGAGCCTGTACATATTGTTCTTTGTGTTCGGCAAATAAAGCAGACAGATCATCGGTTATTTCCTTTAATATCTCAGGATTGTATTCCGAATAGGCTCTTACAAGGTCATCTTTGAAAAGATTGATGTTAAAAACAGCATGTGAATCATCTCCTGAGAGAAAATCTTCATAATCGGCGGATACCTCTCCATTCCTTACGGCAGTAAAGGCCTTACGGGCATTGGTGTAGGAGTCGGATATGCCGAACTGCTTTTCGGTATAATTGCCTATCCCGCATACAATGCCGGTTCCGTAATAATTGATCAGAGTTTCGTTGATATTATTCAGGATATCATTGATGATCAGTGAGTCGTGGTTTTTCTCATCGATGAGAAGAAGGATTACTCCATGCCGTCTGTCAAGGGTCAGAGGATAAATTTTTACATATTTGGCTATAAGTTCACAGATCATATTATAGGAATTTGAATACATATGGACCTGTTTTTCTACAGGCATACTCTCAAACTTTTCATTTTTCATCTCAAAATAGATACATTGAAAACCATCATAATCAAGATCTATGGACAGATCCTTCTGCAGAATGTTCATTTGATCCTCGGAATCAAAGAGGTTGTGAAGAAGTCTTATGAAGAACTTATCTTTGAGAACCTTAAGGTCGTTTGGTTTGTTTTCCGCTTCGGGATCGGGTGCAACTGATTCCAGCATGCTTAAGGCTTTATTGATGGATTTTTTAAGTATATCCGGCGTAAGTTCAAGTTTAACCAAATAGTCGATTATATTGTAAGAAATGGTCTCTTTTGCGAGAGAGAAGTCCTCATAACTTGTAAGAATAATAAAGGCTGGGCGCATAGGGCCTTTTTTCTCGCGAACGAATTTCAGAAGATCGATTCCCGTCATTACGGGCATTTTTATGTCGGTTATGACAATATCCGGATCTTCTGTTTCAATAATATCAAGTCCTGCTTTGCCGTTGTTGGCTACACCGCAGACTTCAAGTCCCAATGCATCATAGTCGAGCATGGAACGTATTCCTGCAAGTATAAGTGGTTCATCATCGATAATAAGTAGTTTTTTCATATTGATCACCCCAGTATTCTGCTATCAGAGCAGGTATCATCCACAGCTATAGCCGGTATCAGTATGTGCATGGCTGTATATTCGCCAATGACGGAATCAATACTTATTCCATATTCCTCTCCATACTGATATTGTATCCTTTGATGAACGTTTGATATTCCTATTTCCTTGAAAAAATCCGCTCTGTTGGTGGACTTTTCGGAAAGGATCTTTTTCGCGTCCTCCATACTCATACCGACACCGTTGTCGAATACGGTGATATCTATATCTCTGACAGAATCATCGGAGGATGAAGGAATTGCTGCCACGTTTACTTTTACAGTTCCGCTTCCCTTAGGCTCAAGACCGTGAAAAATGGCATTCTCAACTATGGGCTGCAAGGTGAACTTGATTATCTGGCATTCAAGTAAGGAAGCATCTTCGCAGTTGATCTGTAGTTTTATGGTGCCACCGTATCTGTAGTTTTGTATATTGAAATAATCCTTTACCAGATCCAGTTCCTCTTTTATAGGAATCTGAAGTGTAGTTCCTTTTGAGATGCTTCTTAAAAGCCTTGAAAGTGAAGTGGTCATCTCACTGATACCGGTTGCTCCCTGAACAGATGCCATCCATTTGATGGAGTTCAGTGTATTATAGAGAAAATGAGGATTGATCTGATTTTGAAGAACCTTGTATTCGAGATCCTTCTTTTCTTTTTCTGCGTCAATGCGCTGCGTCAGCAATTCTTCTATATTGCTGGAGAGCTCATTTATACCTTTTCCGATATCGCCAAGTTCATCCGCTGTTTCAAGACTCTTGTCCTGGGTAAAATCGCCTGTAGAAATTTTTATAAGCTGCTTTTGAAGCCTGGTAATAGGCTTTGCAATTGAATGATTGAGATAGAGCGAGATGATGATACTTATCACAAACATCAAAGCAACTATAACAAGCCAAAGTATGAAAATGAAAAGGGTACTTACCTTTCGTTCCTGTCCGGAAAGGGTCTGTAACAGATAGGTATCGGGCAGGGAAGAAATCTTTCTTTTAACAACGATCTCATGCTTTCCGCTGTCATCGAAGCCTGTTTTGTAGACCTCTGCGTGGGAAGATATGCCGGACACATGGATACGGTTTTTTTCATTCATCTCCGGTATAAAGGAAGCGATCTCACAATCCGAAGAACTCAATGTATATAAATTGTCCCCTATCATAAGAAAGGTGGATACATCTTCAGGAGGAGTATAGTCGGAAAGTGCATTTTCAAAAAGGAACTCATCTATTTGCAGATATATATATCCGTTTCTTTCACCTCTGTACTTGGCGAAGATAGGACGGATCACAGGAAGAATATCTGATGAATCTCCGTTATAAAGAGGATCGTCTACAATACCGCAGCTAACGGATAAGGAAGAAGATTCCAGCATTTCGTTAAAGTAGGGAAGTGAGGAGACAGTTTCGGCCACTTTTTTATTGGAAGAATAGATGGCCGGAACAACCTGAATATAACGATTGTAATTATTACCAATGATGATCCTTCTGATATAGGAGCTTATGGGATTATTTCTGTAATCTTCGTATAGTCTGTCATACGCTTTGGTAGCATACAGAGGATAATCCACCGGGTCTGTGCATTCGAGATAATCCATTATTTCCTTGTTGGATTGGGAGAATGTGACAATATTGAGGGCGGTATTAATATCAGAATCTATGTTGTTAGACAGGAATTCCAGGTTGGTATCGGTTGAAACAATCAGATTGTTACGGATATATGAACTGTAAAAGGATGTACAGACAACGGAAAAGAGCACACCGGTACCCATGGTAACGGCGATAACTATAAGTACTATTCTTGTCTGCAGACGTTTGGAGTTTTTTAAATATATATCTTTGAGGTCCATTGTCTTACCCCGGGGAACAATTATTACTATATATAATATTTATAATAATACATTTTTGACATCAAAAATAGGGCGTGTAAGATTTTGCATCAAATAATAAATTTGTGCATGCTCGGGATGATAAAGTAATAAAAAATAACATATAATTAAAAAAAATGGCATTCATATATGTGATTTCCGGAAATAAAATGTTAATATCCGGTACCGAACAGGTACAGAAACAATTCTTTATTAAAAGAAAGGAAGGGAATTATGAAAAAGAAAATCATCAGTTTAATGCTGACAGTAGTAATGGCAACCGTGAGCCTTGTGGCATGCGGAAGCGCTGCATCAGAGCCCGCAGCAGCACCTGCAGCTACAGAAGCAGCTCCTGCAGCTGAGACAGCTGAAGCAGCAGCACCTGCAGAAGAGAGCACTGAACCTGTAACTCTTAAGTGGGCAATATGGGACAAGGAGTCTACAGCTTACTGGCAGGCACTTGTAGATGCCTACAAGGAAGTTGCTCCCAATGTTACAATCGAAATGGTTGACCTTGGTTCAACAGATTATATGACAGTTCTTGCAACGGAGCTGTCAGGCGAAGGTTCTGATTTTGACGTAGTTACTATCAAGGACGTACCCGGATATGCAACTCTTGTTCAGAAGAATGCAATCCTCTCTCTTGATGACTATATCAAGAACGACGGTGTAGATCTTTCTAAATATGCCGGAGCAACAGAACAGGTAACTGTTGACGGTTCACTTTATGAACTGCCTTTCAGAAATGACTTCTGGGTAATTTTCTACAACAAGGATCTTTTTGATGCAAAGGGTGTTGCATATCCTACAAACGATATGACATTTGATGAGTATGATGCTCTTGCAAGAGAAATGACAGATACAACATTCGGTTCTCAGATTTATGGCGCACATTATCATACATGGAGATCAGCTGTACAGCTCTTCGCAGTTCTTGACGGAAAGCATACGATCCTTGATGGCAGCTATGATTACATGAAGCCCTATTATGAGATGGTTCTCAATCAGGAAAACGATGGTGTATGTCGTAAGTACACAGACCTTAAGACAGAAGGTCTGCACTACTCAGCAGCTTTCTCAGGTGGAGATGTTGCAATGCTTAACATGGGTTCATGGTTCATTTCAACACTTATCACCAACATTGAATCAGGTGAGTACGACAGCAGCCTTTGCGGCAACTGGGGTATCGTAAAGTATCCTCATGCTGATGGAGTACCTGCAGGATCAACACTGGGAACGATCACAGGCCTTTCTGTTACAACAGCTTCACAGAATCCCGATGCAGCATGGGATTTCGTAAAGTGGGTAAGTGGTGAAGAAGGAGCTAAGGTTATGGCTTCAACAGGTAACTTCCCTGCAATCATGACAGATGAAGCAAGCGCACTTATTACAGGACTTGCTGGATTCCCTACAGATGAAGCAAGCAAGGAAGCCTTAAATGTATCTAACCTTTACCTTGAAGTTCCTTATGACAAGAATGTTTCCGAGATCAACTCAATACTTGATACATATCACGGCTCGATCATGGGCGGCGAGATGAGTATCGACGAAGGTATTGGAAAGATGAACGATGAAGTTTCAAAGGTTATAGGCCAGTAATAATGACAAAGGGGGTCGGGTTGCTTCCGGCCCCCTTTATGAAAATAGATATATATATCAACTTATTTAGGTATAGATTCTGCAAAAGGAGTGAAGTTGCTGATGAGCAAAGAAGCTGTAAAAATAAAGAAAGGATTAAGCAGACAGACTAAAAAAAATCTGGTTGCTTATTCGTTTATAGCGCCTAATTTCATCGGATTCTGCGTATTCACGCTGGTTCCGATCGTATTTGCATTTGCCCTCGCTTTTCTTAATTGGGATGGAAGCAATGCCATAACATTTGCGGGATTGGATAATTTCAAACTGCTTGCGAATGATACATTTTTCCGGGCGGCTTTAGTTAACACAATCATTTATTGTGTAGGTACAGTACCACTTACATTGGTAGCGTCTCTGGCGCTGGCCATAATCCTGAATCAGAAAGTAATAGGAAGGGGAGTATTCAGAACCCTTGCCTTTTTCCCGTACGTTGCTTCACTGGTAGCGGTTACATCTGTATGGAAGATGCTCTTCCATCCTTCAAAGGGCCCTATCAATAACGTATTATATAATGTTTTTAAAGTAGAACAGGATGCTCTTCCGCAGTGGTTTACAGGAAGTCTGGTCCTGCTGAGCATGATACTTTTCTCTGTATGGAAATACATGGGATATTACATGGTGATTTATCTGGCGGGTCTTCAGGGAATATCTTCCGAGCTTTATGAAGCTGCAAGCCTTGACGGTGCAAATACCTGGGAGAAATTTCAGTATATTACCTGGCCTCAGCTCAGAAGCACCACATTTTTTGTAGTAGTTATGTTAACCATCAACTGTTTTAAGGTATATGACATTGCCATTATGCTGGCAGGCGGAGGTAGCGGAGAACTGACCACGTCTGCAACAGTTCTGGTTTATTATATTTACCAAAAAGCCTTCATTGACTGGAAGCTTGGATATTCCAGTGCAGTGGCCATGGTTCTCTTCCTGTTGGTATTTGTAGTCACAATGATCCAGTTCAGAGGCCAGAAAAAATACGAGTAAAGGAGGGGAATAGAATGCAATCAGCAAAGAAAAAAAGACAGACCGGAAGAATATTTTTATATCTGATATTGTTGCTTATAGCGCTTGCAATGCTTGTCCCGTTCCTGTGGATGTTCTCCGCATCCATAAAACCAGACAGGGAAGTATTCCAGATGCAGCCCTTCCATTTTATACCGGCTAATCCGAAATGGACCAACTACAGGGATATTTGGGTAAAGATACCTCTGTTGAAATTTGTTGAGAATACTGTATTTTTGACGATCGTTGTAACGTTTTTGCAGCTTCTCACATCAAGTTTTGCAGCATATTCCTTTGCTAAGCTTGATTTCAAACATAAGAACACATTGTTTTTTGCCTATATAGCAACGATAGCCATGCCCTGGCAGGTATATATGGTTCCTCAGTTCATAATGATGAGAAAGTTCGGACTGAACGATAAGCTGTTAGCTATTATCTGCCTTCAGGCATTTTCAGCCTTCGGTGTGTTTATGATGAAACAGTTCTACGAGGGAATTCCCGACGAGCTGTGTGAGGCAGCCCGTATAGACGGAATGAGCGAGTACAAGATCTATTCAAAGATCATGTTGCCTCTGTCAAAACCGGCCCTGTCTACACTCACCATATTTACATTTGTTAACACCTGGAATGATTATCTTGGACCATTGATCTATTTAAAGACCGAAACAAAGAAGACTATTCAGTTGGGCTTAAAGATGTTCATAAGCCAGTATTCGTCTGACTATGGTCTGATAATGGCGGGCAGTATGCTTTCCTTGATACCGGTACTTGTAGTGTTCCTCTGCTTGCAGAAATACTTCGTGGAAGGTGTGGCAAATACAGGACTTAAGGGATAATAGAATGTTGGACTACAATAATTATAAAACAATAACCATAAATGAAATCGATACTGCACTGGGATATTCTTCCGGTGCAGTTTGTGCGAATCTTGGTAAATTCACGGACAGGTTCCAGAAAGCTTACAGTGAGAATGGCTTCTATGAACCTATAGACAATAATTACTGGACATGCGGTTTCTGGACGGGAGAAATCTGGCTGGCATATGAATACGCCCTGACACATGACATCAAAGATGTCAGAGACGGAAAAGCTTATGTTAAAGACGCAGCGGAAAGGTTGAAGACCGCCGGATTAACACAGGTTGAATCCTTCAAAAGAAGGATTGAAGAAAAGATAGAAGTCGAACACCATGATATGGGATTCCTCTACTCACCTTCCTGTGTGGCAGCTTATAAACTCCTGAATGATGAAAAGAGTAAAGATGCAGCCATAATGGCAGCTGAACAGCTGATCGGAAGGTATCATCCCGTAGGTGAATTTATACAGGCCTGGGGTCCCATGGATGCCCCTGAGAACTACAGACTGATAATAGACTGCCTCATTAATCTGCCCCTTCTTTACTGGGCAAGTGAGATCACGGGAGACAATAAATACAGAGACATAGCAGAGAAGCATATTCATACTGCGGTAAAAACCGTTATACGAAAAGATTATTCTACATGGCATACTTTCTTTTTCAACATGGATACGGGCAAACCCGATCACGGAGCAACCTGTCAGGGTTACAGAGATGGTTCTGCATGGACAAGAGGGCAGGCTTGGGGAATATACGGAATGGCTCTTGCCTATAAATATACAGGCAGAGAAGAATATATAGACATATTCAGAAAAGTGACGGAATATTTCCTTGATCATATGCCAAAGGATCTGATACCTTATTGGGACCTTGAATTCACATCAGGGGATGAACAGCCCAGGGATTCATCTAGCGCATCAATTGCGGCCTGCGGAATGCTTGAGATGGTTAAGTATCTGGATAAGGAAGAAGATAAAAAGTATTATACGGATCTTGCCAAAAAGCTTATGAAGGCCGTATATGACATATGTGCCGTGAAGGACTATAATAAGTCAAACGGTCTCGTACTTCACAGTACATACTCCAATCATTCACCTTATAATACCTGCAATCATTACGGAGTGGATGAGTGCAATTCCTGGGGTGACTATTTCTATATGGAGGCGCTGACGAGACTCAGCAAAGACTGGAATCCGTACTGGTAGAAAGATCCGGCAGGAGATACAAATGAATAAACCGTTTTCATATGACAGCCCTGTATGGCAATTATTGGGAAGAGTGGGAGATGCATTCATTTTAACGATACTGTTTGTATTGACTTCTGTTCCCATTTTTACCCTGGGGGCATCTCTAACAACTGTATATTATGTGGCTTTAAAGCTTGCGGAGAATATGGATGAGCCCTTGATACCCATGTATTTCAAAGCATTCAAAAAGCTCTTTAAAGAAAGCCTTATTGTGAGTCTTCCGGTCGTTTTTGCAGGAGAACTCATGGCTTTTATTGGATTATATTTATTAAAGGTTCGCCCTAAGGGAGCTGAAGTTATTATAGGTATATACCTGATCGTGGCTTTGCTGTATGCTTTTTTTGTTAACTATTTTTTCCCTGTTCTTGCAAGATGTGCAACAGACTTTGCGGGATATTACCGGAATGCCTTTTATCTCAGTGTGAAATATTTTTCCTGGAGCATTTTGCTTCTGGTTATTCCGGTATGTATATATGCGGTGGGTATATTTGTGTTTTGGCCTCTGTTGCTTTTCTCACAGGGAGCAGCACTGATCCAATGTATCATAATAAAGCAGATATTTAAGCAATTGGGATGGAGTCGGAATGAAGATGAAGAACAAGCTTGAGACCAGAGCAGACTATATACGAATGATGGAGGATATTCTTGATCCTCTGCGTCCTCTCTATACAAAAGGCAAAGCCGGTATAGTGATAGGAGATACTGCTGCTCATTATGATAATAAAGCGGTATATATGGAGGCCTTTTCGAGGCCTCTCTGGAGTCTTGTACCTTATTTTGCCGGTAATAAAGAAAAGAATTCTTCTGACTGGGCTGCTCTGATAAGGGAGGGGCTTGCCAATGGTACAGACAGGCAGAGTGATGAATACTGGGGTGATTGCAAGCCATTCGACCAGAGATTTGTGGAGATGGCAGCAATATCCTATGGAATACTTTATGCAAGGGAGGATATATGGGATCCTCTTACAGAGAAGGAAAAGGATAATCTGGCAACTTACCTCGGTAATATCAATGACTACGAGCTTCCGGTGTGCAACTGGCTCATGTTTGCAGTACTTGTGAATATAGCACTTAGAAGCGTAGACAGGGAATATCGCCCGGACATGCTGGAGAGATATCTTAATGATTGCGAGACATTTTATCTGGGAAAAGGCTGGTATCAGGACGGAGATTCGGGACAGAAAGATTACTACGTATCTTTTGCCATTCATTTTTACAACCTTATATATGCTGACAGATGCGGCGATGTTGATCCGGAAAGGGCCAATAAGTTTAAGGAAAGAGCATTGCTTTTCGGTAAACAGTTCATGTATTGGTTTGACAGTGACGGGGCAGCAATTCCTTTTGGAAGATCTCTGACCTACAGATTTTCACAGGTGGCATTTTTCTCAGCCTGTGTGCTGACAGGTCTTGAACCCTTACCAAGGGCTGTTATGAAGGGTATTATCAGAAGGCATTTGCAATGGTGGATGAGCAAAGAGATATTTGACAGAGACGGTGTACTGACCATCGGCTACGGATACCCCAACCTGGTAATGGCTGAGAGATACAATGCGCCGGGATCGCCTTATTGGGCTATGAAGACCTTTGCAATATTGGCCCTGGATGATGATGAAGAATTCTGGCAGCTTAAAGAAGAAGAATATCCGGGTACTGTGGGCCTGCATCCCATGAAGGAAGCTGATATGCTCATATATCACTATGGAAAGCATACATGTGCCTTCGTGCCGGGGGTGTATTCTCCTAACGGACACGGACAGTTACCTGCTAAATATTCAAAATTTGCCTATGATTCAAGGTTCGGAGTCAGCGTGGCAAAGAGCCAGTATGAGATACATGAAAATGCACCTGATTCTATGCTTGCCTTTGTGATAAACGGATATGTATATGTGCGCAGGATCTGTATTGAGAGCAGAATTGGAGAAGATCATGTATATTCAAAATGGACCCCGTATCCCGGAATAGAAGTTGAGACGAGGTTGTATCCTAAGGAGGAGGGGCATGTCCGTAAGCATACAATCAGATCAGAAATCGATTGCCTGTGCTATGAATGCGGTTTCTCAATAAGCCGTGATAAGGAAAAATACAGAACGGATATATCCGACAATCGGGCAAAGGCTGGAAATGATTTTTCATCATGTTCGGTAATAACATATGTAAAGTCTGATAATGACAGCAGATGTGAAGGTGGTGAGATAATCAATGCCGATCCCAATACCAATCTGATATTCAATAAGACGGTGATACCCGCTGTTAAGATCCGCGTAGGGAACGGTGAAACAGAAATAGAATCTAAGATAGAAGCTGCATGGACCGGAAGACAGTAATGAGAATAGTGCAAGCATTAAGAGAGCCTAGAGGAGATAATAAAGATGATATCCATAAAAGTAATAAGGAAAGATGATTATACGAAGTTTGTGGCTCATGGTGAAAAAGAGGTATGCATGTGTGTCACTTCCGAATATGAAGAGGGCGACAGAATTGTGCTGGAGTACAACGGCGAGCCGGCTCAAGTGTGGTTTATGGCAGATGATGCCATACCGGAGACACTTCTTTTTATTAAAGGGAATTATGAGGTGAAAGTTCCTTTTGGTGAGGAAAGAAAAGGATATTCAGCTAAAGCTTTCAGGGGCAATTCCCATTATCTTCACGCACGTATGGCTGAAGAGCATGAGATATATTCATACAGAAATCTGGCTCTTAATCCATTGGATTCCCATACCAACAACACCGGCTTCCCTCATGCAACCGCAAATGTGGAGACAAGGAATGAAGCTGTTTTTGCAGCCAGAAATGCTATAGACGGAGTAAAGGCCAATGTATCCCACGGTGAATGGCCTTACAATTCGTGGGGGATAAACAGAGACCCTAATGCCGAGCTGAAGATTGATTTCGGCCGGGATGTAGTAACAGACAGGATAAGAATATATCTGAGAGCTGATTTTCCTCATGATAACTGGTGGAAGGAGATCAAACTAGAATTCTCCGACGGAAGTGATATGATACTTAATCCGGTGAAGACAGGAGAGGGACAGGATTTCAGATTTGACGAAAAGACAATAAGCAGTCTTGTGGTTAAGGATCTTATCAAAGCAGAGGAAGAATCACCATTTCCGGCTTTGACTCAGATAGAAATATACGGAACGGTTAAAAAATAACCGTTCCGTATATTTCTAATATGCATACCTTTGATACATATCTCTGCTATACAAAAGCCTTTAACTGGGCATCAAGCAGAGCCTGAAAGGCATCCCCAATCTCCTTTTTAGGCTGCTGCTTAGGCACATTTGTGTTTTCCGAAGGGTTTTTGTATTCGTTGGCAACCGAATTAATAATGAATAACTTGTTCTGTTCCAATAAAACGTTACGCATACTCTAATCCTCCTTGGTCTAAGTAATCAGGTTAATACTCCCC
>JAEEGL011795837.1_pt1 | contig 15146 bp, 14 predicted proteins | sample 9134231 | NCBI WGS metagenome assembly JAEEGL01 (sample SAMN16246548, study PRJNA631951) | gut metagenome | biome: gut microbiome; feature: rumen; material: fiber-attached | host: Bos | place: Iran: Karaj | collected 2018-10 | reverse complement strand
GGCGTCCCTTTCTGACTAACTGGTTAAATGTAGGCATTCTTCTCACCTCCTTTATATAATGTATACACGCGCACAAAAAAACCACACGCACGCCCAACTATTATACGCACATGTGGTTATCTTGTCAACAAAAATCTGATCTGAATCTGTCAGCCGAAATATAATCCGATTCCGGATCCGTCAGCCGGCATAAAACGACGGGATCACTCCGCCCAAGCTGTTCTCTGCAATATCATTCTCCAGTACAAGGATCTGGTTGCGTATGCTTCTCATACTCCTGGGATTGTAATCGCCGGGTTCAATGCCTCCGGCCTGAGCCAGTTCATCAAGTCTTGCCTGAAGTTTCTGAAGGCTTATGGCTCTGGCAGTAGCGATTATAACTGCTGCAACCAGTAAGATCATAAGGCTTGTTACCAGAAACAGATTGCTCTTAGATGCGAGAGTAACAGGAATATCGCCTGCTAACGCGGTAGCCGGCTCATTCTCAAGAATTATGAGACTGTATCCTGCATCACTTAAATACATATCGTGCACCTCCGAAAATATTATACACAGTCGAATGCATATCATCAACTTCAAAATATAAGACGTTTCAAAAGATCAAAAAGGTTCATATATAACTTTTCTTTTTAAAAAAATCTTGTATAATTGTTTATGAGCGCTGGTCAAGTCAGCGTTATATTTCGTGAGTACATTTATCAAGTTACAGAAAGGTGTTTCTTCAAAATGAATCAGAATGACAACGCGCCCAAGGACAGTCTGTCCGCTTACAGAGCCATCAAAGCCCTGGAATTAACACTTGTATTCATAGTCGGGATCGTATATCTGCTCATCCTCTTATTAAATAAGGCATTAAGAACCGCGGTCTTCACCAACAAACTGCTCTTCACCCTGTGCCTGATGATGTGGATAGCGTTGATCATTTCCTTTGTCTGCATGCTTATTGATTTTAACATGCTGAAGAATGCGGCTTCCGAGAATTCCGAACTGTCTCACACCGCATATGTGGACTCCCTCACGGGACTGCCCAACAGATTGTCCGTCGACCTTATGATCAGCATGCACAACTCGGAATCCACCATGCAGAAGGTCGGTTGCGCAGTGCTCAGACTTTCCAATCTGGTTGCCATCAACGACAAATTCAGCCACGAAGTCGGCGACTCCCTTATTCAGGATTTCTGTATCATACTCAAAGACGTCGGGGCAGCATACGGATTTGTCGGACGTAACGGCGGTAATGAATTCCTCGGTATATTCGAAGGCTGTGACGATGAACTGATCGTACAGTTCATATCAGATATGTACGTTGCCATCAACCTCTATAACATGTCGCATGTGGAAACCCCTATCGAGATCGAGTACGCATATGCTCTTAATGATAACGAACATGTTTCCAGACTGGCAGATCTGTTGATGGTTACATATCGTAATCTGGAGGAAGAGCCGCTGACATGAAAGGAGAGCTTGACCACAAGTACATATCGGGACTTGTTGTCAGACTTCAGCGCGGCGACATGGACGCCTTCACACAGATATACGGCTTAACATATAACAAAGTATATAATTATGCCAGACACTATCTGCGTGACGACTATCTTGCACAGGACGCCGTACAGGAAGTATTTGTCCTTGCGTACAAAAATATTTCCAAATTGAACGATCCTACGCTTTTTATCGCATGGCTGAATCAGATATCATTCCATGTCTGCCACGACATAAGCCGTAAGAATTCCAAAGATTACGGTGCGATCATAGACCCTGAACTTCTTGAGATCATACATGACGACAAGGAAGATTCCGATCCGTCCTTAAGATCCGAACACGTAGAAGAGATATCGGAGCTCTACGAAGCCATTGATTCACTCCCCGCCCATGAGAAGCAGTGCATCATCTTAAGATACTATAATGATATGAAGATAGATGAGATCGTTTCCATGGTAGGTTACAGTAAGAGTTCCGTCAAAAGATATCTTATCAGCGGTAAGGAACATATCGAAGAATATTTGAATAATAAAGTAAAATGATATTGCGTATCCGGAGATGACCTATGTTTAGCAGGAAAAAGAAATATACTCTGAAAAAAGAACTGGCATCGGAGACACTGGCCAGCGTGCTGGATGAGATAGAAAAATCATCATCCACTCCCATCGACGAAATGCTCACAACGAGGATTGACGCCGCCAAAAGTTACAGTAAATACTCGGCTCTTGTAATTGCATGCCTGGTATTTACTCTCCTGTGTCCTCTGATATTTGTGTTTACATCCAATTCCAAGCAGACAGAGACAGCTCCCGATATATCAATTTCAGACTATTATGTACAGGGCGACATGCTCTATATCGATCTTGACGGTCCGTTCATCGACTATACATCGATCTACGCCGTTTCCTCATCGGGTTCGACTGTATTTCCCACGGAATACAACTCCGGAACCGGACTTATTTCATTTATATATGATAAAACGGAGTGGAACATCTACGTCAGCGACTTAAATCATCTCACTGCGCACCTGCTCCTTACTCCTCCGCAGTAAGTAAACGGCGTTGTGTAAGGCGTTATGTTTAATTCAAACAGTACAACAAAGAAAATTTCATTATTGATATTATGCCTGATGCTTGCACTCTCCGGTTGCGGCTCGGCCTCGGTTTCCGAAGGCGGCGGGGTGATAGACGCAAGCGGTAAGGTCGTATCTTCGGATTCAGACAAGGATTCAGGCAAAGATTCGGACGGCAAGGAATCAAAGAAAAAAAAGAAGAAAAACAAAGATTCCGACGGATCCGGCAAAAAATCCGACGATAAATCCGAATCCGGCGAAGAATCCGGGGCTCCCGGCTCAGGTCCGGACCAGGCAGGTTCAGACTCTTCCGCAGATACCGCTGCGGCTTCCGAAAGCGAACCGGCAAATAACGGTCCTGGAAGCCGTGACAACACGCCTGTCATATTGGTTCCCGAAGCGCCCGGCATAGAGGTGTACGGCAACGATATGATCTCCATCGATGCTTCCAATGCCGGAGAAGGATATATCTGCGTCACTTATTTCGGTTCAAGCCCCAAGGTCAAGCTGCAGATCACGTGTCCCAACACGACAACCTATACCTATAATCTGACAGACAACAATATGCAGGTATTTCCGCTTACATCAGAAAGCGGAACTTATACGATAGGGGCGTTTGAGAACATTTCCGGTTCCGAATACTCAACCTGTTTCAGGGGTGATATCCCCGTCACCATAACAAATGAGTTCGGACCCTATCTGTACCCTAACCAGTACGTCAATTTTAACGCAGACTGCGAATGCATAGGCACGGCTCAGGATCTGGCCTATTCCGCCAACACGGATCTGGATGTTGTAACCAGTGTATATAACTATATGATCAACAATGTCGTCTATGATTCCGAGCTGGCCAACACCGTCGAGAGCGGTTATCTGCCCGATCCCGACAGGACCCTGACCACTAAGAAAGGCATATGCTTAGACTACTCGTGCTTAATGAGTTCCATGCTCAGGAGTCAGGGTATCCCCACCCATCTTGAGGTCGGATATGCCAGCACCGCTTATCACGCATGGATATCCGTATATCTGTCAGATATCGGATGGGTTAACGGTATAGTGGAATTTGACGGCAACACCTGGGAACTGATGGATCCCACCTTCGCAGCCAGCGCCAGTGCCGACGAACTCAAGGAGTTCATTGGCGACGGATCCAATTACGAGACCAAATATGTTTATTGATCCACATATATTAAACGATTCACGTATATTAACGAAAGGAAACTTGTGATGGCAAACCAAAAGAAACTCAGTAATGCAGAGCTGGCCACCTTTTTCGGTCAGCTGGCCATGCTCCTTGACGGCGGCATCTACTACCGCGAAGGTATCGAGATAATGATCAACGATACCAAAAACGGCTCCGCCAAAGACATGCTCACCCAGATCGTAAACGAATTAAATGAGCATGGACAGTTTGATGTTGCTCTTGAGAATACGGGGGCTTTCCCGGATCACGTTATCCGAATGGTCAGACTGGGACTTCGGGCCGGCGACGATAAATCGATCTGCCACTCCTTATCAGACTATTATTCAAGACAGGAAGCAATAGCCGAAGGGATCAAGAACGCCGTCACCTATCCTATGATCATGATATTCATGATGCTTCTGGTCATCATCGTACTGATCACCAAGGTGCTTCCGGTGTTCAACCAGGTATTTAACCAGTTAGGAAGCCAGATGAACGCCTTCTCGACTTCCCTTATGAAATTCGGGAGCCGCTTAAGTTCATCCTCTATCGTGCTTGTGATCCTGTTATGCGTTGTGATCGCCCTGTACATCTTCTTTGCCAAGGTACCTGCAGGTAAAAAGGCCCTCGGACGAATACTTGATACCATACCTGCCACACGCAAGTTCAATGACGCCGTTGCCTGCTCAAGATTCGCAAGCGGTATCGCAATGGTTTACGGCAGAATGGACACATATGAAGGCTTTGACCTTGTAGCCGGTCTTATAGATAATGAACGCATGAGCGCCAAGATCGCCAAGTGTAAGGAACTGCTTCTCGAAGGCAAGGATTATTCGGATGCCCTCAAGGAAGCAGGAATCTTCTCCAATATCCAGTCCCGCATGGCTTCCATCGGATTTAAATCAGGTAATCCCCAGCAGGCCATGAACAGGATCGCGGATGAATACGATCATGAAGTGGATAAGCGTATCCACGATATCATTTCGGTGCTTGAGCCTACGCTTGTCATCATCCTAAGCCTTATAGTCGGAATGATACTCCTTTCGGTAATCCTTCCTCTGATGGGTATCATGAGTTCCATCGGGTAAGAATGAATCGGATAAGGATAACTCAGGATCCGGAGACATTATATGAATAACAGATTTGAAACCAAAAAAGGTCTGATCCTCATAAAAAAGCTTACCAAGTTCCTGCCCCTGATACTCGGCGTTGCCATTATAGCCGTGTTCCTTCTCGGGGTGAACTATGTGAGCACTTCGTCTGTTGACGGTCAGTTAGAGAGTCTTGAAAACGCAATTTCAAGAGACGTTGCGCAGTGCTATGCCGTGGAAGGCACTTATCCGCCCAACATAGACTATCTCTATGACCACTACGGACTGACTTATAACGAGGATCTGTTCTTTGTGGATTACCAGTACATCGGGAGCAACATTTATCCCGATATAACCATTTTGCAGTTGAAGGAATAAGAACATGGATTTTCAAGGCGAAAAGAAACATATGGTAGACATACTCTTCGTGCTGACACTTTTCTTCGTGTTTGCCTTATCTGCTCTCACCCTTATCATACTGGGAGCAAATATATACCGCACGACAGTTGACCATATGGATGAAAGCTTCACCACCAGAACTTCATACGCTTATATAACCCAGAAGATCCGTCAGAACGACGAATCAGATGCGCTCGCAATCGGCAAACTCGGAAATGAGAACGCCCTGATCATGACCAGTGAAGTCAACAATACTATCTATAAAACTTATATATACTCACATGACGGCTATCTGTGTGAGCTTCTTGCCAGAGCAGATATGGATATGGATCCGTCGGCAGGCACCAGGATCATTGAAGTGGATGACTTTTCCATCGACCGGATAAGTCCCAATCTCTTTGATGTAAATATCACAACCCCAGATAACGACGAGCTGTCTTTTGTACTGAGCACGCATTCATCAAATGAAGGAGAGCAGATAATTGAAGAATAATTCCAAAACAAGTCTCTTCCTTATGGAACTCATAATCGTAATACTGTTTTTCTCAATTGCTTCCGTAGTATGCGTGCAGCTTTTTGTCAATGCGTATAAAACCAATCAGGCAACCAAGGATTCATCCCAGGCTACTCTTATCACCCAGAGCCTTGCCGAGGGATTCATGGGCTGCGGCGGAAATGTTGCCGCTATGGAACCGCTGTTTGACTCAGCCGTGATAAACGGAAACGAACTTAGTCTGTTCTATGACAGTGAATGGAATGCCATATCTGATAAGAGCAGCGCTGAGTATGTTGCCCGGCTTACCGCTGATAACACATCTGATGCTTCAACGGATCCTGCAGGCGGATGTATGATAGGCGCCGTTATATCGGTTTATAAAAATACGGATGATACTGCAGACGGAGCATCCTCCGAAATCCTGTCACAGAATGTCACTTACTATGAGCAGTACCGATTGGAGGACGTAAAATGAGTTCAAAATCCAAAACAACAACCGGAGTAAATGTCGGTACATCTTCGCTTCTGCTTGTGTTCGTAGTAATGTGCCTGGTATCTTTTGCAACCCTGGCCACCGTATCCGCCAATGCGGACATGAAGCTCAATTCCAAGGTCACCGAACGCCTGAGTCAGTACTACGACGCCTGCAATGACGCCAATTCACGTATAAGCGATATAGACAACACCTTAAAAAGCCTGTACGAAAGCGGCTTAAGCCGTGATGATTACTTTGCACAGGCAGGACAGAGCATTGACTTTGCCATCCCTGTTTCGGATGTTCAGTCGCTCAATGTCAGCCTGCGCATCAATTATCCCGCAAACGATACCGAAGGCTTTTATGAGATCACCCGTTGGAAATTAGAGACTGTCGGCACTCTGTCCGACGAAAAAGAAGAACACGAAACACTTAATCTGCTGTTCTAACCTATTTCATACACATATATAACGTACGGACTCTTTTCATGTGTATAAGTTCCGATAAGTTTAAGACCGTTATCATCGGCGTTACTTATGTCTATCCTTGAAAAGATATATCTGCAATCCAGACTCTTCAGCTCATCCATATCGACCACAAGCCGTTTATCTTCTATCTCAAGATTTCTTAAAGGCGCATAGGTATTCTCATCAGATCCGGAATACAGGCTCACTCTGGCGCCCCAACCGTCATAATATGATCTTAATGAAGGAGAACCCTCAAGTGCCGGCGCGATAACCTTACGCCATTTTTCCTTATAATCCTGTGAATACATACCAAGATAACCGTCAACCGTAGCTATACCGTTATAATTAAGCACAGCGGGATGCATGCCATACGCCGCCGACCACTCATCTGTATAGCCGATGTCCTTCTTGATATCATCAAAGAGCTCCGTGGAATAAAATTCATCATAATTGACCGTACTGGTCTCTTTTTGCTTGATTATCTTATATGCCTGATTATATACGGTATAGTAAAAATCGTTATAAACCTGGGGAACAAACATCACTATAATGACCGCACCGGTCACTATCACATTGGCTGTTATTCTACTCCAAGCCTTCCCGGCGTCATACATTCTGATACATACCATCAGCAGAAGTGCATACCACAGGAACGTATTAAAGTATGCGGTACGGGCAAATTCAAATCCGGTCAGCGGAGGAACCAGTGTCTCAAACGCATGTCTGAAAGGCTCATACTGATATAATCCGAAGATCAGAACATTGAATACGATCCAGAGGAATACAAGATTTACCGGATCGGTCATTATCTTTTTATACTCTTTCTTCCTGAAATGGATAATGTTGATGATTATGATCGCAGTTATAACTACCGGAAGCACCAGATATGTATGAGAATCCTCGCTGTGAAATGATGCGTCGATAAGCTCATCAAACGAAGTCTTAAGAGCCTGTCCAAGGGTAAGTTCGCCGTGATCCATGGTCGTCCTTATGGTGACCACATGTCCGAAGAGCATATCCTTAAACAGTCTGTATTCAAATGTGATATAGCCAAGCGAAAGAATAACTATCGACCCGAACACTCTCCCGGGGAATCTGCGGTCCTTCACCCACAGTATCACTACTGCCGCGCACATATAGCACAATATGAAGAATCCGTGATATGAGAAATATGATAACAGCGGATAACAAAAGACTGCGATATAGAGAATTATTCTGCTCTTAAGCGGAATATTTTGCTCCAGATGAATGCGCCTTAACAGATAAATGATCAGCGGAACGGACGTAAATGCGATCCCGTAAGCCGGAAATACCGGAATAAGCGCAAAAGCGCATGCGCATACCCATATCAGAGGCCTGTATTCTTCATATCGGTCCTTATATATATCTTTTGCAAGCAGGATAAATGAAAGTATCCCGACGGCGATCTTAAGCGCATATCCCGCAAGATACGACCACACTCCCGGGAGAATGATATACATGAGATTATATAAAGAAAACTCAGACCCGAACAGGTTCCTCGACACGCCATGCAGGATCGGCGCGTCTACGCCATGGGCAAACCAGAGATGCCATCTCTTAAGCATCTCATAATGTGCCATAAACAGGTCCAGATTATCATGTATCTGAAGATAACTGTTTCCCCTGAATATCAGAAAAACTGCTGCCTGCAACGCAAGCAGAATGTATACCAACCAGATATACCAGTTCTTTTTTAATCTGCTTATGCCCTGAACCACTTATCTTCTCCGGTCACGCCTTCTCAGAATCGTAATCTTCTCCAACCGTAAATCTCGGAACCCATTTCCCGTCCTTTTTCTCAAAGAGGTCCCGATTAACATATCTGTCTACGACTTCCCAGAACTCTTCTTCTGTTATGGACAGGTATTTGCACGCTTTGTCTATATATGCCTGGCCGCATTTGCCGTCATACTCGTTAACGTACCATTTGCCGCTCTCCCTGTCGAAACGGCCCTCGCGAATATCATAGCATATCTCATCAGTAGCATATCCAAACCCGAACTTCAGATATTTGATCATCTGGTTGGGAATCTGCAGGTCGGAATCAAGAGCGGTGTATCTTCTGTATCGTCCAAGCGCATGCAGGTCATCGGTTCTTCCTGTCAGTCCTCTGGCAACCGCAAAATCGGCGTTGGTCACCTGCGACCACTCTTTCACATAATACTGCAAAAAGATGGCCTTGATACCCTTGCTCTTCATCGTATCCACATCCGGTATCTTGTAGAAAAACAGATCCTTTTCCGTTATATTCTCGGACAAATCTATGAAGCTTTCGACTTTCTGCTGGCTTATGGTATCAAGCTGGGTTACGGAAAATGCATTGCCCGTAGGCTCCTGATTCTTAGCTGCGCCCAGCGTAAGCGCTGCATTTTCTCCCTGAATGATCAGCGGAATATCAAATCTGACCGCCATGATATAAGATGACGCCCACAGGCAATACTCTGATGCGGCTATTATATTGCCTCTTTCGAAAAATGACTTGCGTGCAAGCTTCTTGGCAACAACCGGATTAGGCCTGATCGAAACGATATCAAATCCCAGATTATTAAGGTTATTAAGATTCTTATTGCCGATCTCGGTTATCTCATCCGGCATGCAGTTGATGAGCAGCGGATTAAGTCCCAGCCTGTCGCGGGCATATAATGCCTGGAAAGTGGAATCCTTGCCGCCTGACACACCTATAATGCAGTCATAGATATTCCCGCGCTTAGCAGCTTCTTCCTTTGCTTCCTCTGCGATCTGCCTAAGTTCGTCTTCTCTTGCCTCCCAGTCGATGGTCAGCTTAGATTCTTCATACCTGCAGGCAAAACATATCTGCTCGTCATCCATTACAATATTGGGACGTGTATCCGGCTGAAGACATCTCTTGCAATATTTCATTTTCATAACAGGGGTCTCCCTTCGTAACATAGGGTATACCGTATATTGATATTCCCACGGAATGTTGAAAATCCTGATGATCAAACTCCATTAAGTATACTACCTGAAGTAATGATAAACAAGGGAATTCGCACAGGACTAAAACGTGATATACTAATAGCGAGCATAGAAATACATCCATGATATCTGAGGAGTAAACGTGTCACTGTCGTCAAAAAGCAAAAGCCGCATATATATATGCCACACCTATTATCACGTATATATGTCCGTGATAAAGGAGCTTGCTCTGCAAAAAACGATCCCTGACAAGGCCGATATCATCCTGAGCACAATGTCAAATGATTTTGAAACCCTGGATATGCGCCTCAAAGAATCCGGATTGTTCGATCAGATATTTACATATGACGAGCAGGAGGATGTGACATCTGACACAATAATGGAACACCACCGTGACCGCGGCAATCTGATTGCAAACATGTATCACAGGATCATCTATACAAGGATGCTGGGGGCATTGCAGCAGGAATATATCCCTACAGATTTAAAGGCTTATAAGGATGTGTATGTTTTCTGCGATTCGGATCCTATCGGCTATTATCTTAATTACAAAAAGATCCCCTATCACGCCATAGAAGACGGACTAAACTCAGGCAAGCTTGACGACCAGGCAAGATTATCAAACGCAGGTGCATTCAAACTCAAATGCCTGCTGGCAAAGACCGGCCTGATATTCATAGAATGCGGTTACAGCAGATACTGCATCGATTATGAAGTAAATGACATAAGTGCCAATCACTCGGTTCCGCCTAATGTAACAGAGGTTTCACACAAGAGCATCACCGACAGATTAGACAGCGAAGACCACGAAATGCTGGCCCGTATCTTCATATCAGACTGGGACGAGATCAGATCCGTACTTACAGGTGATAAGGATTCAAGGCCTTCGGCTATGATCCTTACGGAACCTTTGTGTGAATATGATGTCCGTAAAAAGCTGTTCTCCGATATCATAGATATGTATAAGGATGACTACAATATCATTATCAAGCCACACCCGAGAGATGAGCTTAAATATGATGAGATTTTCCCTGATGTCACCGTTATCCGTTCTCGCTTCCCTATGGAAGTCCTAAACGACATAACGGAGATCCGCATTAATCTGCTGATCTCCGTCATTACTCAAGTTGAAGATATCTGTTTTGCAGACCGCATAGTGTATCTCGGTCTGGATTTTATGGATAAATACGAATCACCCGAGGTTCACAGAAAATCGAATTTACTCGTCTGATGAATCCTCACCGTCTGTTACGGCTGCAAGATCCTCCTCAGTATTCTCCTGCGTGGTCTCTTCCGTCTCCATAACCTCTGCATCGATATTCTCCTCTGATGCAGGTGCTTCATCGTTCTCTTCATTCTCAGCGAAAGCGTCTTCCGGCATATTCAAACGTGCATCGGTGCTGAGCGCAACCTTGCGATACCTCTTCATACCGGTTCCGGCAGGTATCAGCTTACCGATGATGACATTCTCCTTAAGTCCGATAAGCGGATCTACCTTACCCTTGATAGCTGCTTCGGTAAGAACCTTGGTAGTCTCCTGGAAGGATGCTGCCGAAAGGAATGAGTTGGTAGCGAGCGCTGCTTTGGTGATACCCAGCATGATCTGGATACCTTCTGCGGGAGCCTTGCCCTCTGCAGTCAGCTGCTCGTTCATTTCCTCGTATTCAAGTACGTCTACAAGTGTTCCGGGCAGATAAGAAGCATCTCCGGATTCTTCTATACGCACTTTCTTCATCATCTGACGAACGATGACTTCGATATGCTTATCAGCGATATCAACGCCCTGGAGACGATAAACCTTCTGAACTTCACGGAGCATATAATTCTGAACAGCCTCTATACCCTTGATCTTTAAGAGGTCATGAGGGTTAACGCTACCTTCGGTAAGCTCATCTCCGGCTTCGATCGTATCGCCGTCATGAACCTTGATCCTGGATCCGTAAGGGATCAGATATGCTTTGGATTCACCGTCCTCGTCGTTGGTAACTACAACTTCACGTTTCTTCTTGGTATCTCTGATCTCAACATGTCCGCCGAATTCAGCGATTATAGCAAGACCCTTAGGCTTACGTGCCTCGAAAAGTTCCTCTACACGGGGAAGACCCTGTGTGATATCCTCACCTGCGACACCGCCGGCGTGGAAGGTTCTCATGGTAAGCTGTGTACCGGGCTCACCGATGGACTGTGCTGCTATGATACCTACTGCCTCACCTACCTGTACAAGCTCGCCTGAAGCCATGTTGGCTCCGTAGCACTTTGCACAGATTCCGTTATGGCTGCGGCATGTGAGAATTGATCTGATCTTAACTTCTGTCTTCTCTGCTGCGATTATGGCATTGGCGCGTGAAGGAGTGATCATATGGTTCTTCTTAACGATCACGTTGCCATCATTATCCGTAACTTCTTCACATGCGTATCTTCCTACTATACGGTCGCGTAATGCTTCGATCACAGCCTTACCGTCAGTGAATTCCTTAACTACAAGTCCGGGAATCTCTTCAACTCCTTCGCAGCAATCCATCTCTCTGATGATCAGATGCTGTGATACATCTACCATTCGACGTGTAAGGTAACCGGAGTCGGCCGTTCTAAGCGCCGTATCCGACAGACCCTTACGGGCACCGTGAGCTGAAAGGAAATACTCCAGAACGTCAAGTCCTTCACGGAAGTTTGATTTGATGGGAAGCTCGATGGTACGTCCGGTTGTATCTGCCATCAGACCACGCATACCTGCAAGCTGCTTGATCTGCTGATCGGAACCACGGGCACCTGAGTCAGCCATCATATGTATGTTATTGTATCTGTCAAGACCTGCAAGAAGCTTCTCGGTAAGCTGCTTATCTACAGTTTCCCAGGTCTTCAGAACGCCCTTATAACGCTCTTCTTCGGTACACAGACCGCGACGGAAGTTCATCTCGATCTTGTTAACCGTTTCCTGAGCCTCTTCAAGCATCTGCTCTTTCTCTGCAGGTACGGTCATATCGGATATGGAAACCGTCATCGCTGCTATGGTCGAATAATGATATCCCGTAGCTTTGATAAGGTCGAGTACCTCTGCGGTACGTACTGCGCCGTGTGTATTGATAACACGTTCAAGTATCTGCTTTAACTGCTTCTTGCCGACATGGAAATCCACCTCAAGCAGGTACTTGTTTTCCGGCTTGCTTCTGTCTACATAGCCCAGATCCTGGGGAAGTATCTCATTGAAAAGGAAACGTCCCAGAGTCGATTCAACAACAGCATACTCCTCATTGCCGTCTTCATCCGTGCCGTATACCTTAACCTTGATCTTGGAATGAAGAGCGATAGTCTTGTTCTCATAAGCCAGGATCGCTTCGTTTAAGTTATGGAAGGCCTTACCCTGACCTATCGAATCATCACGTTCCTGAGTCAGGTAGTAGATACCAAGCACCATATCCTGTGAAGGAACGGCAACAGGACCGCCATCCGAAGGCTTAAGCAGGTTGTTGGGAGAGAGCAGAAGGAATCTGCACTCCGACTGTGCCTCAGCTGACAAAGGAAGATGCACAGCCATCTGGTCTCCATCAAAGTCTGCGTTGAACGCCGTACATACAAGCGGGTGAAGTTTGATGGCCTTACCCTCTACAAGAATGGGTTCAAACGCCTGAATACCCAGTCTGTGAAGTGTAGGAGCACGGTTTAACATAACGGGATGCTCATGTATTACATCCTCAAGCACATCCCATACCTTGTCGTCAAGTCTGTCAACAAGCTTCTTGGCGTGCTTGATATTCTGTGATATTCCGCGGCTCACCAGTTCTTTCATAACAAATGGCTTAAACAGCTCTATAGCCATTTCCTTGGGAAGACCACACTGATATATCTTAAGTTCGGGACCAACCACGATAACCGAACGTCCTGAATAGTCAACACGCTTACCTAAGAGGTTCTGACGGAAACGTCCGCTCTTACCCTTAAGCATATCCGAAAGCGACTTAAGCGCACGGTTGCCGGGTCCTGTTACCGGACGTCCTCTTCTTCCGTTATCGATAAGAGCGTCTACCGCTTCCTGAAGCATACGCTTCTCGTTTCTTACGATAATATCCGGAGCGCCGAGCTCGATAAGTCTCTTAAGACGGTTATTACGGTTGATGATACGACGGTATAAATCATTTAAATCCGAAGTTGCGAAACGTCCGCCGTCAAGCTGTACCATGGGACGCAGATCCGGAGGAATGACCGGTATAGCGTCAAGGATCATCCATTCAGGACGGTTTCCGGACTCGATAAATGCTTCTACAACCTCAAGTCTCTTGATCACGCGGGCTCTCTTCTGGCCTGTAGATTCTTCAAGTTCCTTGCGCAGGAATGCATTCTCCTTATCCAGATCTATGTCCATAAGAAGCTCTTTGATGGCCTCAGCGCCCATACCCACGCGGAAATGATACCCGAACTGCTCACGGGCATCCATGTACTCTTTCTCTGTAAGTATCTGCTTGTACTCAAGATCCGATTCACCGGGATCAAGTACAACATAAGATGCGAAATACAGAACCTTCTCCAGTACTCTGGGAGACAGGTCAAGGATCAGGCCCATACGGCTGGGGATACCCTTGAAATACCAGATATGGGATACAGGAGCTGCAAGTTCAATATGTCCCATTCTGTCACGACGTACGCTTGACTTTGTGACTTCAACACCACATCTGTCACATATTACGCCCTTATAGCGGATCTTCTTATATTTTCCACAGTGACACTCCCAATCCTTGCTGGGTCCGAATATCTTTTCACAGAAAAGACCGTCCTTCTCAGGCTTAAGAGTCCTGTAATTGATGGTTTCAGGCTTGGTAACCTCACCTCTTGACCAGCTTCTGATCGCATCCGTGGATGCCAGACCGATCTTGATGGCGTCAAAGGTTATCGGCTGATAATTATCCTGTTTATATTGAGGCATGTCTCTTCTCCTTTACTCAATCGGCATCGTCAAAACTATCAACTGAAGCAAATTCATCGGCAGATTCAAAATCCTCTTCGGATTCGAATTCATCGGACATATCGGAATCTTCGTATCCGTCACCGTCTGATGAACTCTCTTCATAGGAATCCTGATCATCTTCACTTAACTCTCTTTCGGAATATCCCAGATTGCCGAGAGACTCATCTTCCTTGCGGTGTCCCTGAGTCCTTCCGTCAAGCTCATATCTGAACACGCTGTCAGAATAATCAACCTGCTCCTTGATCTCAACCTCGGAGCCATCGTCCTTCAATACTCTGATATCCAGACCAAGTGACTGAAGTTCCTTAAGGAGAACCTTGAATGATTCGGGAATACCGGGTTCAGGGATATTCTCGCCTTTGATGATCGCTTCGTATGTCTTGACACGTCCGATCACATCATCGGATTTAACGGTTAAGATCTCTTGAAGTGTATAGGCTGCTCCATATGCCTCCAGAGCCCAAACCTCCATCTCACCGAAACGCTGTCCGCCGAACTGGGCTTTACCACCCAGAGGCTGCTGGGTAACCAGTGAGTAAGGACCGGTTGAACGGGCATGGATC
>JAEEGL011146224.1_pt1 | contig 15146 bp, 12 predicted proteins | sample 9134231 | NCBI WGS metagenome assembly JAEEGL01 (sample SAMN16246548, study PRJNA631951) | gut metagenome | biome: gut microbiome; feature: rumen; material: fiber-attached | host: Bos | place: Iran: Karaj | collected 2018-10 | reverse complement strand
TTGTATTATTTCACGCGAAAACTGTCCTGTCATTTATTGTTCAAATCTGTCATATGTTAGTATAGCATAAAAACGTTAGTTCTTTAATCATTCACCACGCAAAAAACCTCCTTTGCCGTGGTAGACAAAAGAGGTTTCTTTGATGGTGGAGACATGGGGACTCGAACCCTAGACCTCTCGGATGTGAACCGAACGCTCTAACCAGCTGAGCTATGCCTCCGCGACAATCGGTATTCTAACAAATTTTCGGCGGATTGTCAATCTTTTTTCAAAAAAAGGCGCGGTCCCGCTCTTTCAGGAGAATTCCACCCTTTCGATCTCGATCTTTTCGTCATTTCCCGGCGAAAAAAGGCAGATCGACAGGCAGGCGTCTTCAAAAAGACCGGGCGTAAAAAAAACGTATTCCTCTTTCCCGGCTACGCGCGGAACGCCTCCCGGGTCGCTCATTCCCCCGGAGCGGGCAAACGCGCTCAGTCCGCCTCCCGCGCACTTTCCAAAACTCTCTCGCAGGGTCCACACCCTTGTAAAGGCTTTCGCCCTCTCCTCCGGAGAAGCGAAAGAATAGACGTATCCTCTTTCTTCCGGGGTGAACAGACGCCGGCAGACCGCCTCGCGTGGAGGCGCGATCATCTCGACGTCGCAGCCGACGCCGGTGGCGGCCGTCACGCAGACGGCGTATTTTCCCGCGTGGGACAAACTGAAATGAAAAGACGGGAACCGCGCAAAGGTCGGCTTTCCGTTTTTTTCGGTCGCCGGTTCCTCTTTCGCCGCGTCGATCCCGTTTTCACGGGCGGCGATCCCGAGCAGCAGTCCCGCCCCCAGACAAAGACTTCTTTCCTCCGGGGCGCGCGGACGGAGCGCCCTTGCGGCGCGCAGGGGAGAGACCTCTTTCAGTTTTTCGTTGAACAGGGTTTCCGACCGGGTCAGCGGCCGGACGTCCGCGCAGTAGACCCGCATGTTTTGCCTCGCTTTCGGGCGGATGTAAAGTCTTTTTCTTCTCAATGATACCCCTCGCGCGCCGTTTCGTCAACCTTTTTTTGACAAAATGCCCCCGCCCGATATTGCTTTTTCCCGCGAAAAGATGTATAATGCGGGAAAATCAGACTGTCAATCAAGGAGCGAAAACCATGCACGACGAATTGACCGAAGTGGATATACAAAAAATGAAAGAGGAGTTCGATTACCGCCAGACGGTCCTGACCCCGAAACTGATCGAGGCGCTCCGTCACGCGCGCGAACTCGGCGACCTCAGCGAAAACGACGAATACCGTTCCGCCAAGCGCGAACTGTCCGCAAACTACGGACGGATGCGCTATCTGTACAACATGATCCAGACGGCGGTCGTCATTTCGGTCGAGTCCGAAGCAGACAGGGTCGGTCTCTTCGATCTGGTGGAGGTCCTCAATACCGAAAAAGACACGGTCAACAAGTTTCGCATCGTCACCACGCTCCGCAACGACGTCCTCAACGGGCTCATCAGCAAAGAGTCTCCCTTCGGGAAAGCCGTTCTCGGCCACCGCGTCGGGGACGAGGTCGAGATCGTCGTCAACGAAACGCATTCCTACAATGTGCAGATCCTTTCCATAGAGAAGGGAAAAGACGATCCCTCCATTGATATCAACCGCTATTGACCGAAAAGCGGGCGGGAACTTTTCCGCCCGCATTTCGTCTTACCTTCAAAGACGTTCACCCTCAAAAAAAAGGAGCAGGCCGAAATGAAAAAAGTTTTGCTTTTCTGCGTTGAACTGCTTTTTCTGGTCCTTCTCGCTTCCTGTTCTTCCGCTTCCGGCGCGGAAAAAAACGACCGCCCCGGGACGCTCCCGTCCGGAGAGGTCGACCCGCCCGTTTCGCCGCTCCCCGGCGACCCGGCGGAGGGGGAGATCCTTTCGGCTTTTTCGGCCTCTTTCCTCTCCGCTCTCTCGGAAGGGAAAAAGGACGAGAATATCGCTTTCTCCCCCGCCTCTCTGTATCTGGCGCTCTCCATGGTATCCGAGGGCGCGGCCGGCGGAACGGCGGAGGAGTTTTCCGCCTTTCTCCGTGTTCCCGAAGGTGGAAGCAGTCAAAAGGTCTGCGCCGCTCTGTCCAAACTTCTGGACCTTTCGGGCGGCGGGACTTTTCTGACGAGCGCGAACGCCGTCTGGATCGACGACTCTCTGACCGTCCTCCCGTCTTTTTCCGGCGCGCTGAGGTCCGGCTATTCGGCCTCTTTTTTTACCACCGACTTTTCTCTTCAAAAGTCTGTCGATGAGGTCAATTCCTGGGTCAAAGAGACTACCCGCGGCAGGATCGACTCTCTCCTCGAGCGGCCGGACGCGACGATCCGCCTTCTTCTCGCCGACTCGATCTATCTCAACGCCGAGTGGGTCACGCCTTTCCCGTCCGGGATGACGGTGAAAAAGCCCTTTCGCGGCGCGAGGAAAACGGCCGACGTCCCGACGATGACCAACACGCTCACCGCCGGTTATCTGTCCGACGGCGATGCCTTCGCCGTCTCTCTCCCCTACGCCGGCAGCGGGCTTGTTTTCGTCGCGGTCTGCCCGAAAAACGGACAGACGCCGGCGGAATATTACTCCGCGCGTCCCGATCTTTCTTCTCTTCTTTCGCGTATGTCGAAAGGCGAGATATTCCTGTCTCTGCCGAAGTTCGAGCAGGAGGCCAAAATGGATCTGACGGACCTTCTTGCCCGATCCGGCCTTGCGACGGCGCTCTCCCCCGCGGCCGATTTCTCGGCGCTCTCCTCCGAACCGCTCCATATCGACGAGGTCCTGCAAAAGATCTGCGTCCGCGTCGACGAAAAAGGCACCGAGGCGGCGGCCGTGACCTCCGTGGTGATGCGCAAAAACGCGCTTGCGGCGGGGTCGAATGTCGAACTCGTTTTCGACGCTCCTTTCTTCTGGGGGATCGTCGACGCAAAAAGCGGGATCCCGCTTTTTGCCGGAGTGATCAACGATCTCGGCTGAGCATTTTTTCCCGCGGCACTCGTACCGTCGCGGGTCTTTTTTTGTCTTTTTTATCCGGGTCGATCGGTTGACGAAAACGGCAAAATGTGTTAAAATATTTTTTTGGGAACAGCGTACTTGTTTCCGGAAAGAGAAAGCGGGGAGAGGAGGGGGAAAAGACGGCATGACGCGAAACCAAAAATCGGCAAAAAAACGGTCTTCCGTTCTTTTGCCCGCCGCCGTTTTCATCCTGGCGGTCGCTCTGCTCACCGCGCTCACGCTCATCCTGCGCAACCGCGGGGCGGGGGAGAGCGCGCCGGCCGAAGAGACCTCCGCCGGTCCCGACGCGTTTTACTATTCGACGCTCCCCGCGAAGGGAAAAGAGCTCTATACCGCTATTCTCGACGCGGCTCTCGCTTTTGAGAGCACGACGCCGGTCCTTCTCCGTTCCTACGACGCGAACGATCTGCCCGACGTTCTCACCGCGCTCGAGGCCAACCGTCCCGAACTGTTTTACGTCGACTTCTCCTCCTGCGAATTGCAGAGCGATCTGTTAAAGAGCCGTCTTTCGATCGGCTACCTCGCGGGGAAGGACGAGATCGTCACCATGCAGATGAACGTCGAGGCGGTCGCCGCGGCGGCCTCCGCGTTTATCGGCGGAAAGGGTTCCTCTTTCGAAAAAGAGGTCACGCTTCACGATTTTCTTATAGGCCTCTGCTCCTTCTCCTCCCGAAGATCGCCGTTCTCCGGCACGGTCTACGGCGCTCTGGTCGAAAAGTCGGCCGACGGGGAGGGTTACGCGAAGGCCATGCAGTTCCTTCTCCGCCGCAACGGCGTCTCCTCCATCCTGGTCCGGGGAGAGGTCCTTTCTTCCGGCGGGGAGCGGAAGCCCCACGTCTGGGATCTTGTCCGGCTCGGCAACGCCTGGTATCATCTTGACGCCTCCTGGGACGACGCCGACGCCGGTTTTTCCGGCGAAGAGCCGGTCTTTCACGCCTATTTCAATCTTTCCGACGAAGAGATCTCTTCCGACCACGTCCTTCCCGGTCTTCCGGGTCTTCCCGCGGCGGAAGAGGGCGGCGACTATTTCACGGTCCTGTCTCTCCGTCCCGCCACGCTTGAGGAACTGCGCGATACGGCTGTCGGGCGGATGCGCGAAGTCTTGGATTCCGGGGGCGCGTTTTTTGAGATCGCCCCGTCTTTCGACTGCGACGAAGAGTCTGTCCGCATCCGGATGCTCGAGGCCGTCGAACTGCTCCGAAGGGAAGGGCGCTCTCTGCGTTCTCTGGTCCGCGTTTTCTCCTCCGTTCCCGGAAAGAATATCTTCTCTATACAGGTCTACCCCGGGGAGACGGCTCTTCCGCCGGTCTCCTGATAAAATAACGTTCAGAAAGGATGAACGACCGCCATGATCAATATCGCTGTCCTCGGATACGGCACCGTGGGAAAAGGGACGGTCACGCTGCTTACGAAAAACCGCCCCGTCATCCGCGAAAAGACCGGTCTCGACCTCTTCGTCAAATATATCGTCGATCTGCGGGATTTCCCGGACGATCCCAACGCCTCCAAACTCGTCAAGGATTTCAATGTCGTGCTGAACGACCCCTCCGTCGGCGTCGTTTGCGAAATGATCGGCGGTTCTCATCCCGCCTTCGAGTTTTCGCTCAAGGCGATGAACGCGGGAAAAAGCGTCATAACCTCCAACAAAGAGGTCGTCTCCAATTTCGGAGTCGAACTGCTCGAAGCGGCGAAAAAGAACGGCGTCTCCTACCTTTTCGAGGCGTCGGTCGGCGGCGGCATCCCCGTTTTGGAACCGCTGGCGAACTGTCTTGCCGCCAATACCATCCAAAAGATCGACGCCATCGTCAACGGGACGACGAACTACATCCTCACGCGGATGTTCGAGTCCGGCGTCTCTTTCGAATGCGCCCTTGACGAAGCGAAGAAAAAAGGATACGCCGAGGCCGATCCCTCCGCCGACGTCGACGGCGTGGACGCCGCGCGGAAGATCGTCATCCTTTCCGCCCTTGCCTGGGGCAGACTTTTCTCTCCCAAACAGATCCACGTCGAGGGCATCCGCGGCGTGACGGACGAAGACGTCAAAGCGGCCGCCTCCGCGGGCTGCCGCGTCAAACTCATCGCCCACGCCTCTCTCGGCGAAAACGGTCGGAAGAACGTCTTCGTCTCCCCCTGCTTCGTGCCCGATACGCTCCTGCTCTCGCAGGTCAGCGGCGTCTTCAACGCGGTCGCCGTCAAGGGCGATTTCGTCGGGGATACGCTCTTTTACGGACAGGGCGCCGGGGCCGAAGCGACGGCGAGCGCCGTCTGCGGCGACGTCATCGACGCGGCAAAAGACCCCTCCCCCCGTTTCGCGTGGCAGACCGCCGGTCTCTCCGGGCTCGTCCCCTACGAAGAGATCCCCTCGGTCTTCTGCAAGATCGAAGACGGCGGATCGTCTCTCACCCCTTTGACGACGCTTGCCGAATTGAAGAGCGCTTCCCCCTCCGCCCGTTTTTACAGAGTGCTCGCCGGCTGATCCGATCCTTTCCGTCAAAAAAAGTCGCGGCATTTCCGCCCGCCGGATATGCCGCGACTTCTTTATTTGTCCCGATCTTTCGATACGGTTCTTTTTTCCGGTCCTTCGCCGGCGTTTTTATTTTTCGTAATAAGGCAACTGCTCGTCGAACCGCTCTCCGCCGTTCTTGTAATAAGCGATCACGTGGCGGATCGCCTCGCGCGCTTTCGCGGCGGCCGCCGCGTCGGAATTGAATCCTTGATGCGGCTGCACGTAAACGTTTCCGGTCCTGTCCAAAGCCATCCGCAGCAGGGCGAGGGCGGCTTTCCCGTTCGCGTCCTTCGGTTCCTTTCCCGTCAGCGAGGCGGCGAATGCGGCTTCTCCCGAAAATACGTCCAGCCCGATCCCTTTGATCTTTCCCGCGTTGTACATCGAGAGGAGCGCCTCTTCGGACGCGATCTCGCCGCGGGTGACGTTGATGAACATGACCGGTTTGTGAAAGGTCGAAAGATAATATTCCGAAAAATATCCCACGTTGTAGAATCTGCTGTTCTCGTCCCGCGTCAGACTCATCAGATTGAGGATGATGTCGCTTTTTTCGGCGGCCTCCTCTTTGGAGACGAATCTGACCGAATCGCCGTAAAGCGCGGACAGTTCCTTTTCGCGGATATCCACGCCCAGAACGTTCAGCCCGTTCGCTTTCGCCAGGTCGTAGGTCTTTTTCCCGATCCGCCCGACGCCGAAAACGGTCGCTGTGCGCGTCTCGTTGAGTTCCATAAAAGACGGGACGTGGTCGCGGTCGAACGAGCCGGCGTTTTTCGTGTAGCGGTTCATATAGCCGCAGCAGTTGTACATGAGTTTGACCGCCGTCTGCGCGACGGCGTTGACGCAGTATTCCCGCAAAGAAGCGATGTTGGCGGTCTCCTGCAGATGCTCAAGGTGATCGTATCCCGCGGAACGCGTCACCACGCTTTTCTTTTTCCCCTTCCCGACGTAATCCGCGGGAAGGACGGAGTGCGTCTTCACGGTGATGATGTCGGGCAGGACCGTATCGGGATGCGCGGCGAGATAATCCTGCAGGTCTTCCTGCACGTTGACGTAAGTCATTTCTTTCGGCAGCAGACCGGCGCGCTTGGCCGCCCGGATCTCCCGGTCCAGATGCCCGGTCTCTTCTCCGAGCGCTTCGAAGTTCATCAGGTCGTACGACGGACGTACGTTCATTTCCAATTTCCTCGCTTTCTGAATATCGTCGCAATTATAATCCCGCTTTGCCGTTCTGTCAATCATAAATCTTGGCTTTTTCCGTTCCGCATTGTATAATATTTCGATTTTACCAATAAACGTTTTACAAAGGAATGAAGGATCATGCCGGAAAATCATCTGATCATCGTCAAATTCGGGGGAAGTTCCCTCGCCTCCGCCGAGCAGTTCAAAAAAGTGGCGGACATCGTCAGGGCGGACCCCGCGCGCCGTCTCGTCGTGCCTTCCGCGCCCGGAAAGCGCTTCCCGGGCGATCCAAAGGTCACGGATATGCTTTACGGCTGTTACGGGATCGCCGAAATGGGCGGAGAATTCGACGCCATGTTCGAACAGATCTGCGACCGCTACCGCGACATCTTAACGGGGCTCGGTCTCTCCTTCTCGCTGGAGGAGGAGTTCAAGACCATCCGCGAGGCTTTCGCCGCGAAGGCCGGCCGCGATTACGCCGCCAGCCGCGGCGAATACCTCAACGGCATCCTTCTCAGCAAATACATCGGCTTCGACTTCGTCGACCCGAAGGGGCTGATCCTTTTCGATGAAAAAGGCCGTTTCCTTCCCGAGGAGACCAACCGCCGTCTTTCCGCGGAGCTGGAAAAACACGACTCCGCGGTCGTCCCCGGTTTCTACGGTTCCACCGCGGGCGGGCGGATCGTCACCTTCTCCCGCGGGGGATCGGACATCACGGGGTCGATCGTCGCCCGCGCCGCCTCGGTCGACGTGTACGAGAACTGGACGGACGTTTCAGGGTTCATGATGGCCGATCCGCGCGTGGTCAAAGATCCCCGTCCCATCGGCGTCATCACCTACCGGGAACTGCGCGAGCTCTCCTATATGGGCGCCACCGTCCTGCACGAGGATTCGATCTTTCCCGTCCGTCAGGCCGGCATCCCGATCGTCATCAAAAACACCAACGACCCGAAGGCGGCCGGTACCCGCATCGTCCCCGCCGCCTCTTCCGATGACTGCGACTGCGTCATCACCGGGATCGCGGGGAAGACAGGCTTCTGCGCCATCACCATCGAAAAAGACCAGATGAACTCCGAACTCGGCGTCGGACGCCGCGTCCTTCACGTTCTGGAAGAGAACGGCATCCTCTTCGAGCATCTCCCCTCGGGCGTGGACACGATGTCGGTGGTCATCGCCGAAAAGGAGCTCGAGGGCAAGAGCAAGCGGATCGTCGACGAGATCTGCCGCCTCGTCGAGCCCGATTCCGTCACCGTTGAAGAGGGCATCGCCCTTCTGGCGGTCGTCGGAAGAGGGATGATCAACGCCGTCGGCACGGCGGCCCGCGTCTTTTCCGCCGTCGCGCAGGCCGGGATCAACATCCGCATGATCGATCAGGGCTCGAGCGAATTGAACATCATCATCGGCGTCGGCGAAAAAGACCTGCCGAAAGCGATCTCGGCCATTTACAAAGAATTTGTCGGATAAAACCGGATAAAAATCGATTTTTTTGCTCAAAATCGCCTTTGGGGTATTGCAATCGTCGGCTTTTTATGATATAGTGTAATAGAAAATAAATAGTAGTATGATGGAAGAGTGGTTTTGCCGCTCTTCCATGATTTTTAAGTTCCGGAAGGTCTTGCCGGACGGAACGGAAAGGATGACTTTCATGGCGGAAAACACGGTCGAAAAACTCGAGTCTCTCCTTCGTCCGACTGTCGAGTCCTGCGGCGTGTCCCTCTGGGACGTCGAGTTCGTCCGCGAGGGCCCGTCGTTCGTTTTACGGATCACCATCGACAAAGAGAACGGCGTGGATCTCGAGGACTGCGAAAAGGTCCACCATGCCGTCGATCCCGTGCTCGACACGGCCGATCCCATCGAATCGGCGTACAACCTCGAAGTCACCTCTCCGGGTCTCGAAAGGACTTTGCGAAAACCCGCCCATGCCCTCCCCTGCGGCGGCGAAAAGGTCGAGGTCTCTCTTTTCGCCAAAGTCGGGGACAAAAAGAAATACGCCGGCCGCCTCGCCGCCTATGTTCCGGGCGAAGCCCTCACTTTAGAGACCGACTCCGGCGCCGTTGTCCTGCCGCTCGACAAAGTGGCGAAAGCGAAAACGGTCTTCGACTGGTAAATGATAATACCCGATATACACATCTATCTGGAGGATGGCGTCCGTCCCGACGCCGAAAAGAAAAAATGAGCACAGAATTTTTCGACGCGCTGAACGATCTCGAGAAGGAGAAGGGCATCCCCGTGGCCTATATGCTCGAAAGAGTGGAGCAGGCCCTGATCAGCGCCTACAAGAGAGACAAAGACGGGAACAGCAACGTCAAAGTCGTCATCGACCCCGAAAAGAAGACCATCAAGATGTATCAACTGATGGACATCGTCGAAAAGGTCGAGTCTCCCCAGACGCAGATCCTTCTCGCCGACGCGAAGAAGATCAGCAGAAAAAGCGCTTTGGGCGGCGTCTGCGAAGTCGAGCTGAAGACCAAAGAGTTCCGCCGCCTTTCGGCGCTGACCGGCAAACAGGTCATCATCCAGGGCATCCGCGAAGCCGAACGCGGCATCACCATCAAAGAATACGAGAGCAAAAAAGAAGAAGTCATCTCCGCCAGGGTCGAACGGGTCGATCCCGTGACGGGGAACGCCGCGCTCGACACGGGGACCAGCATGGTCACCCTTCCCAAAAACGAGCAGATCCCCGGCGAAGTCCTTCACGTGAACGACTACGTCAAAGTCTACGTGCTCGAGGTAAAAAAAGAATCGCGCGGTCCCATCGTCACCCTTTCCCGCACGCATCCCGGCCTGGTCAAACGCCTTTTCGAGCTCGAGATCCCAGAGATCCAGGACGGAACGGTCATCATCAAGGGCATCATCCGCGAGCCCGGTTCGCGCACCAAGATGTCCGTGCTCTCCCGCGACCCGAAGGTCGACGCCGTGGGCACCTGCATCGGCGCGCGCGGGCAGCGCATCAACGCCATCGTGGAAGAACTCCGCGGCGAAAAGATCGACATCATCCAGTACAGCGAAGACCCCGAAGAATACGTCAAAGCCGCGCTTTCCCCCGCCTCCGTCCGCACGGTCCGCATCTCGGAGGACGAGCACACCTGCAAAGTGCTTGTCAACTCCGACCAGTTCTCCCTCGCCATCGGCAAAGAGGGGCAGAACGCCCGTCTCGCCGCCAAACTCACCGGGTACAAGATCGACATCAAGACCGAGATCTGATCCCCGGCGCGGAGAGAACGCAAAAAAGCGAAAGGACAAAAGATCCGCATGCAGGAAAAAAAAGTCCCTGAAAGGAAATGTCTCGGCTGCGGCCGCCCGTTTCCCAAAAAAACGCTTCTGCGGGTGGTTCGCTCCCCGGAGGGAGCCATCGCCTTCGACGTGACCGGCAAAATGTCCGGCAGAGGCGCCTACGTCTGCAAAAAACTCACCTGCCTGAAAAAAGCCCGCAAGGTCAAAAGGCTTGAACGGGCTCTCGATTGCGAGATATCGCAGGAGATCTACGACCGTCTCGAAGTCGAGATCACGGGGATCGAGAAAGAGGGTGAGTCCGGATGACGCCCGACAAAACCGGAGCGGCGGAAGAAAAGAAGAGATATCTCGGTCTGCTCGGTCTGTCCATGCGCGCCGGGAAACTGGCGTTCGGGACAGACCGCGTCACCGACGCGGTGAGGGCGAAACGTCGGGCGGCCCTGGTCTTCCTTTCGGCCGCGGCGTCCGAAAACACAAAAAAACGCGTTCTCAACTGCTGTTCCTACCACGGCGTGCCGTGCCGCCTGATCGGGGAAAACGGCGAAGAGATCGGGCGCGCCATCGGCAGGACCGGAGAGATCAGCGCCGTGGCGCTGCTCGACAAAGGATTCGCGAAAGCGCTCTCGGCATACGGCGTCCCGCCGGATCAGTCCGCCGGGGAAAAGCGAAACATTGAAGGAAAGGCGGGGAAGCAAGCATGAAACTTCAACTACCCGAAAAATACAGGATCAATCAATTTTCCAAAGACATCGGCCTCAAAAACAAAGAGGTCTCCGAAACGCTCGTAAAATACGGCTCGGCGGCCAAAACGTCCATGGGCGTTCTGGAACCGAGGGAGTTCAACATCCTTCTCGCCGTTCTGACCGCCGGCTGTCAGATGGATAATATCGACGGATATCTGAACGGCGACGTCTGGATCGAGGGCCACAAGCACGAGGATATCCCCGTGCCGCCTCCCGCGCCCAAGAAAAAGCCGGAGACCCCCGCGGCCGAAAGCGCGAAAAAGCAGGAGACGCCCGCCGTCAAATCGCCCGCCGGCGCGGAAGCCGGCAAACGGCCGCAGGCCGGGGAGCAGAAGCCCCCCGTCCCGCAGGGCGGGAAGACGGCCGTCAATCCCGGGCAGGCGGCCCGCGCCAAACAGAAACAGAAAGTCAAGCCCGCGCCTCAGCAGCGCCAGTTCCGCCAGGAGATCAAGGTCAATCCCGTGTACGATCCCGGCAAAGAGAAGGAACGGGTCGCTCAGGCGAACGCGGGCTCCAATATGAGCGGGACGCGCGTCGTCGACACGCGTCAGACGCATGTTGATCTTTCCCGTTACGACGAGCGGTTCGAAAAACTCGCGCCCGAGGACAAAAAGATCCAGAACGCGCAGGACCGCCAGAAAGTCAAAGGTCAGACCAGAGACCGCAACCGCGAAAAAGAACGCATGGCGCTCGAAAAAGAGAGACAGAAACGTCTCGAATTCGAAAAAGCCAAAAAACTCCCGGTCGCCGTGCAGATCCCGGACGAGATCACCGTGGGCGAGCTTGCCTCCCGTCTGAAGGTCACGGCGTCCGAAGTCATCAAAAAGCTCTTCACGATGGGCGTGATGGCAAACATCAACCAGGTCATCGACTACGACACGGCCTATCTCGTCGCCGACGAATTCGGCGCCCGCATCAGCAAGGAAGTCGTCGTCACCATCGAGGACAAACTCTTTGAAAAAGAAGAGGTCAACGAGGCCAACCTCGTCCCGCGCGCGCCGGTCATCGTCGTGATGGGGCACGTGGACCACGGCAAGACCAGTCTGCTTGACGCCATCCGTCACACCAACGTCACCGCGGGCGAAGCGGGCGGCATCACTCAGCACATCGGCGCCTACCGCGTCCGGGTCAAAGACCGCGACATCACCTTCCTCGACACGCCCGGACACGAGGCCTTCACCGCGATGCGCGCCAGAGGCGCCCAGGCGACCGACATCGCCATTCTGGTCGTCGCCGCCGACGACGGCATCATGCCCCAGACCATCGAGGCCATCAACCACGCCAAAGCGGCGAATATCGACATCATCGTCGCCATCAACAAGATGGATAAACCCTCCGCCAATCCCGAGGCGGTCAAGCAGGCGCTCACGCAGTACGATCTCGTTCCCGAGGAATGGGGCGGCGACGTCATCTGCGTCCCCGTTTCCGCCGTTACCAAACTCGGTATCGACGAGCTGCTCGAAAACGTGCTCCTCGTCGCGGAAATGCGCGATCTCAAAGCCGACCCGACCCGCCGCGCCAAGGGCGTCATCATCGAGGCGAAGCTCGACAAGGGCCGCGGCCCGGTCGGGACGGTCCTCGTCCAGAACGGTACGCTCAAAAACGGAGACGTCGTCATCGCCGGGACTTCGGTCGGGCGCGTGCGCGTCATGCTCGACGACAAGGGCAAAGTCATCAAATCGGCGGGTCCTTCCGTCCCGGTCGAGATCGTCGGCCTTTCCGAGGTGCCCTCGGTCGGCGACGAATTCAACGCCGTCGAGGACGAAAGAATGGCCCGCACGCTCGCCGAGCAGCGCAAGGCCAAGGCGAAAGAAGCCGAGTTCAACGCCGGCGCGAAGGTCAGTCTGGACGACCTGTTCGCCCAGATCTCGGAGGGGGCAAAAGAGCTCAACGTCATCGTCAAAGCCGACGTCGGCGGAACGGCCGAAGCCGTCAAGACCTCTCTGCAGAAACTTTCCACCGACGAGGTCAAGGTCAATATCATCCACACGGGCGTCGGCGGCATCACCGAAAGCGACGTCATGCTCGCCTCCGCTTCCAACGCGCTCATCATCGGCTTCCACGTCCGTCCCGACAAAAACGCCATCGACACGGCCGAACGCAACAAGGTCGACATCCGCACCTACAACATCATTTACGAATGCATCGCGGAAGTCACGGCCGCCATGCAGGGCATGCTTTCCCCCGATTACAAAGAGTCCGTTCTCGGCCACGCCGAGGTGCGCAAGACGATCCACGTTCCCTCGGTCGGCACCATCGCCGGCTCCTACGTACAGGACGGGAAGATCACGCGCTCCTCGCAGATCCGCGTCCTGCGTGACGGGGTCATCATCTTCGAGGACAAGATCTCCTCGCTCCGCCGCTTCAAGGACGACGTTCGTGAGGTCGCGCAGGGTTACGAATGCGGCATAGGTTTGGAAAAATTCAACGACATCAAAGAGGGCGACGTGCTCGAGGCCTTCGAAATGATCGAGGTCGCCAGAACGCTCTGAGCCCGGCCTTGGATCAGCCGGTCCGCGAAGGAAAGGAGACGGGGAAAAAGATATGGACGGCCGCTTTTTGCCCCTGACGCGCGCCGAGATGGAAGCGCGCGGCTGGGACAGACCCGATTTCGTTTACGTCTGCGGCGACGCTTACGTCGATCATCCTTCTTTCGGCGCGGCCATCCTCTCGCGGATGCTCGAATCGCAGGGCTTCCGCGTCTGTATGCTCGCCCAGCCCGATTTCCGCTCCTGCGCCGCTTTCACCGAATTCGGCAGGCCGAGGCTCGGGTTTCTCGTCTCGGCGGGAAACCTCGATTCGATGGTGGCGCACTTCACCGTCAACCGGAAAAGACGCTCCTACGATTATTATTCGCCGGGCGGCAGAACGGGTCTCCGTCCCGACCGCGCGGTCATTGTATACTGCAACCGCGTCCGCGAGGCCTACGGCGACGTCCCGATCATCATCGGCGGGCTCGAGGCTTCGCTCCGCCGCTTCGCTCACTACGATTACTGGAGCGACGGCATGCGGCGCAGCATCCTGCTTGATTCCCGCGCCGACCTTCTCTCCTACGGGATGGGAGAAAAGTCCATCTCCCGGGTCGCGTTCCTTCTCGACAAGGGCGTTCCGGTCTCGAAGATCCGCGACGTCCGCGGGACGGCTTTCGTGGCTCCCGCCGGGGAGACGCCGGCCTATCCCGCCGTTTCCTGCGGCGAGTACTCCGCCGTTTCGGAAGGCGGAAAGGCCTACGCCGAAGCTTTTCGCGTCCAGTACGCGGAAAACGATCCGGTCCGCGGCAAAGCGGTCGAAGAATATTACGGCGGGCGCAAAGTCGTCTGCAATCCGCCTTTTCCGCCTCTAGAAAGGGAAGAGCTGGACGCCGTTTACGCGCTCCCGTTTCAAAGGGCTCCCCATCCGTCCTACGACAAAGACGGGGGCGTCCCCGCCATCAGCGAGGTCCGTTTTTCGCTCACACACAACCGGGGCTGCTTCGGCGCGTGCAACTTCTGCGCCATCGCTTTTCATCAGGGGAGGGAGGTCCGCTCGCGCAGTATCGAGAGCGTCGTGCGGGAGGCGAAGATCCTGACCGGGCTTCCCGATTTCAAAGGGTATATCCACGACGTCGGCGGGCCGACCGCCAATTTCCGCCATCCCTCCTGTCAGAAGCAGCTGTCGGAAGGGATGTGCAAAAACAGAAAATGTCTTTCCCCTTCTCCCTGCGCGAAATTACGGGTCGATCACGCCGAATATCTCGCCCTTCTGCGGGAGATCCGCGCCTTGCCGGGCGTCAAAAAAGTCTTTATCCGCTCGGGGATCCGTTTCGATTACCTTCTCGCCGATCCGGACACGTCGTTTTTCCGCGAACTCATCGCTCACCACGTCAGCGGCCAGCTCAAGGTCGCGCCCGAACACTGTTCGGACGCCGTTCTGCGAAAAATGGGCAAGCCCGGCATATCGGTCTTCAACGCCTTCGCCGAACGGTACAGGCGTTTCTCCGCCGCCTGCGGCAAAGAGCAGTATCTCGTCCCCTACCTGATGTCCTCTCATCCCGGAAGCCGTCTTTCCGACGCGGTCGAACTGGCCGTCTACCTGAAAAAGAACGGCATACGCCCCGAACAGGTCCAGGATTTCTATCCCACACCGGGAACGGTCTCGACCGTGATGTTCGCCACGGGGCTCGACCCGCTGACGGGGGAGGAGGTCTACGTCCCCCGCGATCCCGAAGAAAAGCGGATGCAAAGAGCTCTGCTCCAGGCCTCGCTGCCGGAGAACCGCAGACTCGTCAGAAAAGCCCTTCTCCTCGCGGGACGGGCCGACCTCATCGGGCGCGGACGGGACTGCCTCGTCCCTCCCGAAGAGAGCGCGCCGCGCGGAACGAAGCGCGCGCCGGAAAAAGAAAACAAACAAAAAGACAAAGGCCGAAAACAAAATGCCGCCGATCCAAACCATTCTCTCAAACGATCCCCTTCAAACCGAAAAGGCGGGGGCCGATCTGGCAAAAGTCAT
>JAEEGL011075232.1_pt1 | contig 15146 bp, 23 predicted proteins | sample 9134231 | NCBI WGS metagenome assembly JAEEGL01 (sample SAMN16246548, study PRJNA631951) | gut metagenome | biome: gut microbiome; feature: rumen; material: fiber-attached | host: Bos | place: Iran: Karaj | collected 2018-10 | reverse complement strand
GGATAGCCCTGAGGATTGTCCAGGAGTATTATACGACGGTAAATATACGGATTTGGCTCAGGGCAAGGGTGATAATTCTATGATCGACTTCTGGAGAGATGTTTCTGATGAAGAAATCAAAGATGAGTATTCTAAGTGGGTTGTAACCCAGGAGAAAGAAGTCCAAGGTAATAGTATAGATCTTTATGTGGACTGGGTTGGGTGAGGTTATATTAGTATGAAGAGATATGTTAGATCTGCAAACTCAACAACTGGGCTTTCTGGTGAATACATCGGTGGTAGATTATATGATTTACCGGATGAATTTTGGTTTGATGAGTCATCTCCTTGGATTAAGCGTTTTGAAGATCAAGATGCATATGTAAAGAATTTTGCTAGCAATTATGTTATCTATAGACCCCAATATAATAGTTTTGAGTTGTCTACTAGTAATTCAGATCCTTTTATGGAGTTATCTGATACTATGGCGATCAAGGATGGTGTAGATGTTGTAGCATATCCCGACCATTTAGAGTTTATTGCATATAACGGTAGTCAGCAGGAAGTTGCGTATCTCTATCCTATTTCTGATAGTAAATTTAGTGAGCTTTGGGATCTTATTGATAATTCTGATTTTTCTCAATCTATTACTATTGAGAATGAAATAGCTCAATATGCTTGGAATGGTGCATCTGTAGAAGATGTTCTTAAGTCTTGGAAGTAATTAAGGAGGAATTCAAATATGGAAATGTCCTATTATGAAATTGATGGTCTTATGGTAATGATACTCAACGTATTTGGTGAGTATGAATACTATGTACGTGATGGTGCTAATCCTCACGATTATTTTAAGTTTGCGTTTGGTGCAGAAGATGAGTTTACTGAAGAAGAACTTCAGACAATGACAGACTATCTTTGGAATTGTAATGGGTAATACTGATAGCACACTTTATGGGATATATGAAAAAGTTAAACTTACAATTAAAGGAGATAAAACTATGAAGCGTACATTTACTGTAGATGCAAGTAAGAAGGTTCAGGCAGCAGAAGAGGTTGAAAACCCTAAAATGGAACAACTGGATGAGTTGCATGACAGAGTTGAAGATGACTTCGGTTATGTAATTGCTGGTATTGAAAGACTTGGTAGAGAGGGAATGCTTGATGAAGCACTTAGCCTTTTAAACACTCTGGCTGATACACTTAATTCTGCGATCAGCATTATTGGTGATGATTTTGATAACGGTTCCGATATTACAGAGGAGATCTGATATATGAAGCGTTATGTTAAAGCCACTCGTTATTATGTTACTAATGAGGACTTAATTCCATTAAGAGCACAACCTGAGGATGGTTATACTAAACTTGAGGCTATTGCTAGGGCGCAACGAGAAGTTGATGAGTGCGTAAAATTATTTGGTGGCAAGCCTGAAAATTACACTTCAAGTTTTCATATTATGGATGATAAATGTCATTACTGCAAAGAGTTGGATTCTGCGATTTAATATTTAAGGAGAATATCAATATGAAAAAGTATGTTAAAGCCGCTCGTGTAGGCCGACAGAAAGAAGTATATGTAACTCAGGAGTATGTTCCGGATTATGGTTGGGAAGACATTTGTGTTTATGATGATACCTCTAGGGAAACCTTCAAAGAGGCGAGTGCAGAGGTTCTGTCTTATATAGAGAACGGATATGGAGCAAGGATTATTAATCGTAGAATTCCTAATCCTGATTATGTGGAACCTACAAATGAATTAACTGACCAGATGATTAAAGATTATTTCACAGGAGATAAAGAATCTCTGATACTGGATACTCCGTATACATCTGGGAAAGTTAATTATTATATCGGTTATCCTAATGATTATCGACACAGATGCCAGGTCTTTGTAACTGATGAGAATAAAGTGTATGTCTATAATATTAGCACCAAGAGATCAAAGCAGGTTTATACATTAGATCAACTTGAGTCTGCTATAAATAAGGTTCTTAATGGTTGAGGTACTAGTTTATGACACATGAAGAATTTGAAAAACTGGCAGGGTATGAAGTAAGTCTTGCTGACTATCAAGATATTATTGAGCCGATGTATATGGCTACCAATCTGAATAAACTGGATTTTGTAGAATGTCTTAATAAAAAGAGATTTGCTTTAGTTCCGCTTAAAAATCTTATTAATGATATGAGAGAATGTGCGGCTAGTCTTAAAGAATCTTGTACCCACTATATAGATAATGAAACTCAGGAATTCCTTGATAATCTGGTCGAGCAGTACATTGAAAGACGCTACCCTAATTTACCAGTATCTTATAGCTACGAAGATGAACAACGACAGTCTTGCTATTATCCGGTACGAGTAAATATCGGTAATCGTAAGACATATAAGACTTATGAAACAATAGAGTTATTTTAATTAATACGATTCTTATACTTCAGGAATGAGAAGACTAGGCATACTTTATGAAATTAATGCATACCACAACAACGACATTAAATACTAAGGAATTTAATAATCTTTCCGATAGGATTATTGGTTCCTTATTTGCTTTAAATCCTGACATTAAGAAGTTATACGATATTCATATTAACTTTATTAAGGATTCCTGGCAGATAGATTTTTTGCCTTTGGTTAGGGGTATTCCTGCAATTAAGGCTGAGGGTTATACTGAATATAATAATCGTAACATTGAACTCTTACGTATAAAACCGAAAGATTTGACAGATTTCCCTAAAAATTTAAAACTGGGTGATGATAACAAAGCATATGATCGTTGTTTGAACTATGTTACCATATTTGAGTTTGTTTTAAGTCTATATGACTTTGAATATAAGTTATAAGAGGAGACATTTATGAAGAAGTATATTAAATCATCTCGCTGGTATTACAGAGAACCTATGACAGAAGAAGAATTAAGATCTTTGGAAACAGATATTTTAGCAGTCCCCGGATGTGATAAGGTTGAGATTGATACTCATGGTATGGAAGAGATGGGGCAAATTTGTGTATTACCTCATTATGGAGATATCCATTTCGATGATTCTATAGATCGTTATGCATCAGTCGCTAAATATTCTAGAGAGCAGAAAGAGATGCTGAATAACGTTTTAGATGTAGCAAAAAAGCATGGACTTACTAGGACTGAAGACAGTATAGAGGACTATGGTAGTTGCTACTACATCGTATTTAATACTAATAAACCGAAAACTGATAAGTTTGATGAATATTAATCCCTATAATATAGGATTAATACCTAAAATATTTTAACCTTATATATTATCAGAAGTGAAGTTTGTACTTTTTCCGACTGGTCATCGGAGAAAAACAAATTTTTTATTAGGAGGCAAACAGAGTTATGGCTACTATTACCATTACTTACACAGCTCCCGTACAGTTCACAAACGATAGTGCTACTCAGCAGATCTTTGGTGTATGGAATCCGGCATCTACGGCTTCCGACAATGCACAGTTCGAGGGTACATACTATGACACTAATGTTTGGGATAACGGTGAGTTCCCTTATGCAACATCCCTTCAGGCTTTCCTTGATTCTCAGGTAGCACACCCTGGACTCATTGCTGCTCTTAGAGCTGCAGTTAGATCTGGTTCTTATGCTTGGGAAGCAACAGATGCAGACCTTCTTTATGTTGAAGAACTCGCACCTGCACTTGCTGATCAGGGATTCACATTTGGCGAAGGTTCTAGTTCCGGTCAGTAATTACCATTTCAGGTAGGTAATTTCAATTATGACGATGCAAGAAGTAGTACAAGAAGTCAGTTTTAAGCTCGGTGTTCCGTCCAACGAAAACGTTGAGGAGTTGAGTGTAGAAATGGCAGTACAGGTTGCATTTAGAGAATTGAAAAGATACATGAAGACCCCGGTAGATAAAACCGTACCTTTTCAACACAGATTAGATCTGGTTAAGCTCGGTATTAATACTAAAAAGGTTTTAAATGTACAAGCCTCCTACCCAAGAATTGGTTTGACAATGAGTTCAATCGATAGTGGAAATGTATTCCAAGTGGCTGCCGCCGTTAATACCTATTCAACCATAGGTCAGACTTCATCAATTAACATTGATCCGATTCTTACCGAAATGGCTATGGCTCAGGTGCGTAACACTTTAACTACAGATTTCCAGTGGAGATACGATATTGATAATCAAGTCGTTTATTGTACTCACAGAGATCCGGTACCAGCTGCCGTTACAATCACTTATACCCCTGATTATCAAGATGTAAGTGAGATTCAAAATGATACTTGGATCGATTATTTACTTCGACTTGCCGAAGCTCATATGAAAAAAGCATTAGGCAGGTCTAGAAGTAAATATCGTATAGAAGGATCTAATGTATCAAATGATGGTGAAATGCTTTTGCAGGAGGCCAATACAGAGTTAGAAGCTATCCGTACAGAGCTGGAAGCCAAGAAAACAAAATTAGTAGTTCTTAATTAAGAAGGAGAAAATCACATGAAGTACACAAAGACAGTTAGAGCAAGCAGAAATGTTCGCCCGGCTCGTTCCGTAAGTGCATCTCATGCAGCTCTTCGTAGAAGAGCAGTCAAGGCTGATGATGAGATTGATGAAGAAATCGTTGATCTCCCTGCCCCTGCTGATGAGGCACCGATTGAGGAGGCTGAGGTTTCCGTAGATCCTGAGGCAACAGAGCTTCTTTTCGAGGCAGAGGATGTTGCTGAACTCGTTTCTGAAGTTTCCGGTCAGCCTGTTGACGTAACAGTTGATGAAGACGAAGTTACGTTTACAGTAGGTGATGATGTTTATACGGTTACACCTGAGGGTGATGAAGAGGTCGTTGAGCAGTCCAGAAGAATGACAAGATCCGCAAGATCCGTCAGAGCTGGTAGACAGATTTCTCGCAGAGAAGCACCCGCTGATAGAGTTTCCGCTGCACGTAGAGTTGCACCGGCTCGTAGAGTTTCTGCTACACGTAGAGTTTCTGCTACTCGCAGGACTCAGAAGTAATTTTAATTACTTACAAGTTAGAGTAACTTAATGCCCTACAGGTAGTTTATAACCCATACCTGTAGGGTTTATTTCTTAAAACTGGAGTATTTATATGGCATCAGGTGGTATTTTATCTAAACTTCTTGGCGCACTTAAAAGTTTCTTAAAGAGTATGACTTCCCCTTTGGGTGGTTATACTATTCAGGATGCTAAGGTAAATAGTAAAGATGGTGAGTATTCTGTTTTATATCAATTTGCAGGTAAAACAGTTACACAAGGAAAAAGTGGGGAAACTAAAGAGGTAGATAATGCTCTTATGACAGAGAGTGGAGATGCATTGACTGACATATCAGGTAATGCTATCCAATTAGATGTTTTATTATCTACTGTTAACGTAAAGACCGCTATTGGTCCATTGTTATCCGGGTTAAATGATATAGGTCAACTTTCTAATAGTAATCCTAAGGAAGCAAGTAATCTGCTTTGGGTTTTACTTGGAGAAGGTCGTGAGAGTGGGGATGATGAGGCAGATCAAGATCCTGAATATATCCCAGAATCAACACAAATTTCCAGTGATTTGACATCAGTACATGCCGTATCGGATAATTCTTTGGCGTATGCACAAAGCAAGGGTACGGGTTTATTAGGTGAAAATCTTGCAAATAATGATGCATTATCTAAAGATACAGTTACATTTGATGGTAAACCCTGGTCTTGGGAAAAGATTGCCGGGGAGTATTTAAAGTATTCTTTAGAATGTGCTGTACCGGATCAAGATTATGGTACTATTGAGAATGTTACATTAAGTCAGTGTTCCTCTCTTATTGGGGAATACCTTGTAAGAATGAATATTATTCAGAATAAGGATGAGGTTAAGATTGATGTGGTTAATCTTGTACGACCTATCTTATTAAGACTTCAATCCGATTTGGCTGATTATTATAATGCTGCATATGAGAAGTATAAAGAAATAAAAGATGTAAAGGATACATCTAAAGAAGATAAGGCAGAACAGGAAAAAGCAGACAAAGAGAAAGCAGCTAATAAAGATGAAAGATTAGTTTTTGATCAGAACGGTCAATCTACCGGGGAGTATGTAGATATGTCTACTCCCGAGGGGCAGGCGCGTTTAAAAGAACTTCAAAGTCAGGGGTACGATATTATGGAGTCTAAGAGAATTACCGCTAAGTTAAGAAAAGTTCAAGGTTCAACCGATTTTGAGTTATTAGGACTTAAATCAAATTATAGCCCTAAGGAAACTTTAGATGATCTGGATGATATTATTGTTCAAGAGGAGTTTATCAATTCTCTTACAGAAGAACCCCAGTCGTTTATGATTGATGTAGATGATGAGGGATATGATATTGATGTTTGTGAAGATTGGGAGATTGGTCCTTGTGATAGCTTGGGTGAAGTCTTAAAGGCAGGTATTACATTCTATCGTAATCTTTACATTCTTCACTGGATGGCTAAGGGCAACGATATGATGAAGTTGCACTTAATGACAGAAGAAATGTATGGAGAGCTTATTCAGGAGATTGATACTCTGGGTGAGCTTATGGTAGAACAGTGTGGAACCGTAATTAGTCCGAGTTTCGGTTGTGATTACTTGGCGATCAGAAGTTATGAGTTCCAAGAAGGTGTTCATATCATTGAAGATTATATCCAAGGATATATCAACATTATTGATTATGCATATCCTAACCAGACAAGTGATGTTCAGAGTACACTGGATGAATGGTTGAGATATTGGAACAAGCAGATGAAGTATTTTGTTATGAGACAGGAGGATTAAATATTGTATGGCAGTTACAGTAAAACAAATCATTGGACTTACTCTTATATGGAATAAGGTAGAATTACGTGAATCTGTTGGTGAGGGTGAGAGAGTGCTTATCCCTGCTACAAAAGACATTGTATATGATGACTACGCAGATGAAACTGTAAGATATATTACGCCTAGCGGCTCTACATTAATTATTTGCATTTAATGAGTGTTTGCAGATGAATTATTTTGTTATGAGGTAGGAAGATTAATAGGAGTTACTTATGGGTGAATACGGTTGTGGGGTGTCATTAACTCAGGCTTTTAATTATGATAAAGAAAGATTATTAAAAGCTCTTGATGGTCAGTTGATGTGTGGTGAAACCGAAGATGGTTTTGAATATTGTGATGCTCCAGCAGATGAGTGCAGAGCCTTTATTATCCAAGTATTCGATAATGCGGTTTATCACGCTTTGCAGGGTTATGGTAGTGGCAGAGTAATGGAAAAGGTTATGTCTGCTAATGGTATAGATCCTACTGATAATCAGATATTCAAAGATTATATGCACTTTCATACGCTTGCAGAAGTTGAGCAGTTAGAGAGTGAAGAACAGTATAATTATGGTGATCCTGAAAACCCAGATGATATTGAGGACTAACGTATATGAGTAGAACATTTACGAAATACCCGGCAGATTATGTTCAAGCATCTATAACTGATCCAGTCAGTCCGAAAGACTTGTCTAAAGAACGGTTAGAAACGATTGCTTCTTCTATTGTGAGCATATTAAATGATACCGAGATAAGTTCATCTAATCAGTTATTAAAGATCCTTAAAGTTTGTGAATACTATAATCTAGTTTAATTTCTTATGGCATTAAATTATAGTCCACATTATCAAGACTTATGTAAACAAATGAATCCTTATCTTGCTGTAGTACACGTAGCTAAGGAAGCACGAGGTATTAGTAAGTCTTTAGATAATAGGATACCTAGTGCTACGGCATTAGATTATGCTGCTAGAGCAGAATTACCTAATCCTAAAGATTACCCGGATCATAGATTAGATCGAGTAAAAAACTATGTGGTATATATTGAAGATATAGAGGTTAGATCTGCTATTGTTGCCTCATATGAACAATCACTTCATAAAAATAACCTTGTATATGATTACAAGAACATTGTTGATGAGTATAGGCAAGTAAGAGTTCGTATAGTTATGAATATCTTATGGGATAACCGACCACATAAAGAAAAATAAAGGATTATATACGTATGCCTGGTAGAATAAATCAATTTGATGAGTGTGCTAAAAAGGTTAGAGCGATTTTGGAGTTATTGTTGGAAACTCCTGAGGGTAGTAAGTTCTGGGGAAAATTGGCAAACCACCCTATCGAGCAGATTCCGGCTTATTTAGATGGTGCTAGTATCATATGTGAACTTTGGAATCTGGATATTCCAGGAATTATAGAATTATATAACCTATATATGGAATACGGTAATATATTCCTTAATGTTATTCGTAGAAGATCAGAAGTTTTATAAATTATAAAGGAGATACATACATATGTTAGAACTGTTGGACTTAATGAATGATTATCTTGATGGTAATATTGAATGTGAAATTTACGATTATGCTACTAGTGATATCCTTTACACGGGAAATGTCTTTGGGGCATTAAGGAAGTTCCGTATGTTTAGAGATAGAGATGGTGCTACATACGAAGTAGCAACTTTTATGGAAATCGAACCTACTACAGGTAAGTTATATATCCCAGTAGAACCTATAGGTTAAAGATCTGGGTCATCAGAAAATATTAAAAGGAGAAACAGTATGGCTAAGAAGAAAGTAACTGAAGAAGTTGCCCCCGAAGTTGTAGAAGAAGTCAAAGAAGCGGTAGTTGAAGAAACACCTAAGACTACTAAAAAGACAACTGCAAAGAAGTCTACGGCTAAAAAGGCAAAGACCCCTGTAGCCGAGGAAGTTGTAGTTGAAGAACCTAAGGTCGAAGACCCCAAGGTTGAAGAACCTAAGGTCGAAGAACCGGTAATCGAAGAGGTTAAGGTTGAAGAGCCTATAATCGAAGAACCTAAGTCTGAGGAATCCGTAGTTGATACTGCACCGGTTGCTGAACCTGTGGTTGAGGAAAAGCCGAAGAAAGCTAAAAAGGCTAAAATCGAGAAGATTGAAGAACCTGCTCCCACAGAAGAGATTGCAACAGAAACACCTAAGGATATCCAGGAATCTACAGTTGTTGCAGATGCAGTGCCGTATAAAGGTAAGGTAGCAGCTACGATGATCTTTAGTAGAAAAGGTCCGGGATTGAATTATCATACTGTTCGCACTCTGTATAAAGGTGCTATTGTAGTAGTTTCTGAAGTCGTTGGAAACTGGGGTAAAATCAGTAGAGATACTTGGGTTAATATCAACTATATTGAGAAAATCTAACATCGCTCTGTCTTAGATTTCTTATTCAGATAAAAGCATCCTGAAATATGGGTGCTTTTATTTGTTGCAATATATTCTTACATATAGTAATCTGTGGAAGTAATACATAATTATAAGGAGATTACTATGGAAAAGAAGGATATTGCGACATTAAACGTAAACATAGATGCCGACTTGTTTCAAATTTTAGGTAAAGTCAGTAATCTTACAGGAAAAACAAAATCATCTTTAGTAGAAGAAGCTATTATAAACATAATTTCCCCTTATTGTATGTATGATTATGCTGCCGATGGTAAGACTATAAAGAGGACTTTTGAGGCTATTCCGGCGTTATATCAGAGTGAAGATCAGAGTACCCCAGTAGAGTGTAAAATACTTGGGTATACTGCAATGATGGGGCAGAATTATACAAAGATTTACAAAGATGGTCAGCTTATGTCAGTACCAGAAATTAGAGTGAGCCCCTTGTAAAAATGGAACCTTTTATATAAGTGTTATATAATATTATTTCTTATAAGTAATCGTTATTATATGTGTAAATTTGCGTTTTGAAGGAGGTGATGGTTGCAGGATGAAACATTTTGGAGATATATGTAAAATCAATGGTGCTGAGGTGCCTATGGTTGACATTATTACTGGCGGTTCACCCTGCCAATAGCTCTAGATCTCAGTGTAGCGGGAAAAAGAGCTGGTCTTGAAGGTGAAAGATCTGGTTTATTTATGGAGCAGATGCGTATCGTAAAACAGATGCGTGAGGCTAGTAAACAGAAACTTATTTCAGAATTTGGTGAAGACTACGACAAAACCAAGGTAAGTCCGAGGTATATGGTTTGGGAGAACGTATGTACTATTTTTGATACTCTTGTTGAGACATCAAATGGACTAAAGAAGATTGGAGAAATCCAATCTGGAGAATTAGTTCGTACACATGACGGTACCTATCATAAAGTAGTTCTTACCCATAAGACTGAAATGCAGCCCACTATTAAGGTTAAATACCAAGGTGGTGAGTTAGTATGTACTCCTAATCACCCCATTTTGGCGGAAGATATGACATATAAACCTGCTTGTGAATTTAAAGTAGGTGATAGAGTAGCTTTCAAAGTTGATGAACCTGGAACTAAATCTATCGGTATGCCTATTGCTTATGCTTTTGGTAGGTGGCTTGCTGATGGTAGCGTTGCTATTCGCAATGATCGTAGAACTAAGCATAGGATTTTTATATCTACTGGGTATAAGAAGTATGAAGACTTAAAATCAGAATTGTCTAAACTTCCTTATCGTATTAATGAGCATAAGATGGATTGGGCAATCAATTTTACTTTTAGCTCTGATGAGTTTGGTGAGCTTACTGATAGTGCCGGATACGGTGCAAGAAATAAGCAAGTGCCTGAATGGGTATTTGAACTTATTGCCGAAGAACAAGCAGAGGTACTTCGTGGGTATCTTGCGGGTGATGGCTATCAGAGAACTCGTAGTGAGAATCATAGTGAGTGCATTTTTACTACATCATCTGAAAAATTAGCTTATGGTATCGCTAGACTTGTTCGTGCCGTTTATCATGTTGGAGTTTCGTTATCTTATAGAGAGGGTAAAGGTACTACTATTATTGATGGTCGTGAAGTAGCGGCTCACGATAGTTGGCAATGTTCATTTTCTATACCGAGTAAGTATGAACATAATATACAAGGCATAGCAGGTGCATCTAAATTTGAAAATGGCTATGTCTGGTGCAAAATTAAAGAAGTATCAGAAGGAGAAGTACAAGATGTCTACAACCTCTCAGTCGAAGACAACAACACCTTTACAGCAAATGGAATTATTTGCCATAACTGCGGAGCCTACAGCTCCGGTACCCCAGAAGGAGCAGATTTTCAGGCAGTCCTGGAAGAAATCGCAAGAGTCGTCCTCAACGAAGTCCCCACTATTCCTATCCCTACAGATGGATGGCCTTATGCTGGGAACCTCGAAGGTGTGGGTGAAGAAAGTACTCCCTTCAGTATTTGCTGGAGAACGCACGATGCCCAATACTGGGGAAAAACCGTCATCGACAACTGTGGAAGAGTGGTCAAGGCAGGCACACCCCAACGTCGTCGTAGAATCGCGCTTGTCGCAGATTTTGGAGGCTCAACCGCACCCGAAATATTGTTTGAGCGCGAAGGCTTGTCAGGGAATACTGAACAGAGCCGAGAAACGAGGCAAGGAACTCCCAGAGCAACTAGAGAAAGCGTTGAGAAGCCAGGCACAATCGGATTCCATTTGACACAAGATCCTGTAAGTAGTGTCGAGAAGTCTTATGCGGTTTCCTGTGGAAGCTCAATGCACGGTCAGTGTGTAAATGGTGTTTTGACTTGTGAAGATGTCATTTCTGATCCAGTACAAAAGACATATAAGAAAGATGCTCACGCTAAGACATCCGAAGATGGTCAAGGCTGGGTTGAAACAGATATTAATGATACTTTAAACGCTTTTGATAGCGGAGAAACAAGGACTCCTACATTAGTAGTCAATGATTCCGCAGCAGAACCTATTCTTTTAGAGAGCAATCAGAATCATGCTACTGTTCAGACTGATGGTGTATCTACTACGCTCCCTGCATCTATGGGTGAAGGTGGCGGATATGTGCCTATGGTAGTAAATTCTGCGGAATCATCTAGTTCTGAAGTGTGCTATGGTTTTGAACCTGGTGTAGCTCAAAGAGTTGATCCTGAAAACAGATTTTCAGAAGAAATATCACCTACATTACGTGCTAAGATGGGGGATAATCAGGCTTCCGTTGTTTATGGTGTATGTTCATATGATTCTAATGCTATGAAGTCTGATAACCCACATAGTGGCATTTATGAGGCTGATACCAGTAGAACATTAGATCTTAATGGTGGAAATCCCGGATGCAATCAAGGTGGTATGATTGTATTAGAGGGTAATGGTTCAAGACCCTCTCATAAAGGTGATGGTTATAGTGAATCAGAAACTATGTATACTCTTAATGCTACTGAACAACATGCTGTATGCATTGAAGAGCCGGTTGCAATAGAAAGTCATCCGCAGGATAGTCGAGTAAAAATTAACTCTGAGGATATTAACCAGACTATTTCTTCAAATATGGCGCATGATGCTTCTAATGGTGGTTTGGTATTACAGAAGACTGTTGCACCTATTAAGGAATCTACTAAATCCTATGGTGTTACTACTAAGGGTAATGGTGATGCTTTTATCTCTGAAGAAAGACATACTTCATTATCTACCGGTGGTGGTGAACCCGGACAGGGGTATCCTTGTGTACTTACAGAGCAAGCCGCTCCAGTAGGTTGCCTTAACCCTTGGGAGCATCAAGGTAAACATATTCAATCTGAAAATGGTGTAGCAGAAACCCTTTATGCAGGGGAATCTCGCTATGGTGGTGGAGAATCTTATGTAATGCAGACTCAGACCTATCAGGATGTCACTGTGTTTACGGATACTGGATTCCAGGATATATGCCAAGATGATGTAGCATTTACCTTAAGAGCAAGAGATTACAAATCTCCTCAGACCGTAGCTATCGATATGGATGGGGGTAAATCCGGATGTGGTATATCTGAAGAAAAGGCACCTACCCTTACTACTACTCATGGTGGAGAACCTGCTGTATATGGATTTAAACCAGATCAGGGTTCTAAAGCACACGGTATGGGATTTGAAGAAGAAAAATCACCTACTTTAAGTACATGTAATAACGCTGGTGTATTAAGTATCGAAAATCACCCTAATGATAGTCGTATTAAGGTTAGAGCTGATGGTACAGTACAGACATTATCTAGTCGTATGGGTACTGGAGGAAATAATACACCTATGGTTATGGAAAAGAAGGAGAATTTCTATGCAGCCACACGAGATACGATATTGTGCTTATTGTCACAAACCTATGGAGAGAAAGAGATTATCCAATGGGGAGTTAATGTCTTGGCTTCATTACAACAAGCAGAAATATTGCAACAAGGCGTGCATGAGAGCGGCATTTCGGGCAAAACCCAAGAAAGGTACGAGTTGGATGACTGTTCATTACCACGCCCGGAACTTGTTGCCTACTGGCTGTTGCGAGATATGCGGGAGCGAAAAGAATGTGGATGTTCATCACAAGGATGGAAATCCCCAGAACAACTCAATAGAGAATCTTCAGAGATTATGCAGAAGTTGTCACAACAAAGTTCACAGACCTGCAAAAACTTGTTCGTTATGTGGAGCCAAGGTGAAGGGGTATGGCTACTGCGAGAAACATTATCAAAGATTCAAGAAATACGGAAATCCTCTAATGGTCAAAGACAACCAATTTACACCTGTGCGGTTGTCCGACGATTAACCCCAGAAGAATGTACTTTACTTCAAGGATTCCCTAGAGGTTGGTGTGACATAGGGGATTGGGTAGATACTAAAGGTAAAGTGCATAAGGATTCAGATAGTGCGAAGTATAAGGCCCTTGGCAATAGTATTGCGTTACCTTTCTGGGATTGGATGGCTGGAAGAATGTGTGATCAGTTGCGTCAATCTGGGGTAGAACATCCTACTATGGCATCCCTCTTTTCAGGTATTGGTGGATTTGAATTTGTTTATAAGTTGCATGGCTGCGAACCTATTTGGAGTTCTGAAATTGAAGAATTTCCTATTGCTGTTACTAAAAAGCATTTTGGTGATGATGAAACTGGTACTATAGGTGATTTTGATCAATATGTTAATAGTAGTACCCCAACTTGGGTTCAGGATACTAATACTTGTTTAGCGTTAGATCGTGCATCGTTTAATCAAGGACAAAATGCCAAATATGATTTTTCTGTCGAATCAGAATTAGCTCAAACATTAATTAGTCGTGGTCCTGGGGGGGGTAATGACACTATAGGTGCATTATGTTCTTCAGACTATAAAGGAATTAGAAATCAGGATATTGATCAAGCAAAATATGTAATTGAGTTTAGAGATGAAAATAACTAACGATGTTCAATTAATATGGAAACCTACATTTGTGTTCCCTAATTATTATTTAGTATCTAATGCTGGAGATATTTATAGTATCCGTAGTCATAAGATACTGAAATATAATATTGATAAAGATGGATATTGTTACTATGTTTTATGTGTAAATGGAGAACGTCATACGATTAAAGCACATAAATTAGTAGCAATGGCATTTATCCCTAAACCTGATAACAAGCCGGCTTTGGATCACATTAATGGTATCCGTACTGATAATCGAGTTGAAAATTTGCGTTGGGTCACGAATAAGGAGAATTCGAATAATCCTTTAACATTAGCTAAACTACAAAATAATGCTATAATTAATAAGCCAAAATTGCACAGAGCTGCGGTTAGTCGTAATTTTGGCAGAAAATCCGTAGCAGTATATAAAGATAACCAATTATTGCAGATATTTGAATCTCAAAAATCTGCTGCGGATTTTACTTGTGTTTCTGAGGGTAAAGTTTCTCAATGTTTGTCCGGGCAGAAACCTTCTTGCAAAGGTTATGTATTTAGATGGAGATCTGTTTGAGTAATAAGCCACAGTAGCTATTATAAGGGTATTCGGAATCAAGATATTTCTGATAATAAATATGTATTAGAAGATTGAGAGGTATTTATGGAAACATTTAAAGTTGGAGATATTGTAACAATTTCATCCGAAGCTACATATTATACCGGCAGACCGATTTCCCCTTTGATAAAGTCTAAACGCTGGGTTATTTCTAGTATCTCAGGTAACAGAGTTTTATTAGGGAAATCTGATGATGGGTATTATACTTTAAATGCTCCAGTAGATGCAAAATATTTAACTAAAACATCTGATTAGTTCATTATTTTTCCTACCTAGAAAGACTCCTGATCTTGTTTCGGGAGTCTTTTACATATTTACAGCATAATCGTTATTATTTATATAATATTATATTGAGGATATACATATGAAGGTATTAGAATTATTTGCAGGTACAAGAAGTATAGGTAAGGCTTTTGAAGCGAG
>JAEEGL016682217.1_pt1 | contig 15147 bp, 9 predicted proteins | sample 9134231 | NCBI WGS metagenome assembly JAEEGL01 (sample SAMN16246548, study PRJNA631951) | gut metagenome | biome: gut microbiome; feature: rumen; material: fiber-attached | host: Bos | place: Iran: Karaj | collected 2018-10 | reverse complement strand
TTACTTAAAGCTTGGCACTTGGTCGCGTGTGACAGCGATGGGCGAGGTCATCCATTCTTTCAAGAACTCCTCGGTGTTGTATGCACTGTTGATGTAGGGAGTACCATTAGCATCCTGTCCATACCACGGCATAGCCCAGCTCCAGAACGCACCGTCGGACAGCATGTTCTTCCATCCGGGCATCGCGTCACCCTCACTGAAGGCGATGATTTTCTTACCTCCTGTGATATTACGCAGTGCGTCGAACTGTTCGCCAAGTGAAGCGTGATACTCATTCGTCTTATCTCCATGATAGTAGTCGCGCGCGATAATATCTACATACTCATCACCAGGATACCAATCGCTGTCATCACCTGCATCCGGGTCATTGGGGTCAATACCCTCTGATGTCCACACCCAAAGCACGTTGTTGACACCTTTCTCCTTGAAGCGGTCGAACATCATCTGCCACAGTTTCTTAAACTGTACCGGGCCACTTGAACCCCACCAGAACCAAGCCGTTCCAGCGCCTCCGTATTTGCCATAGTTACCACGGGCCTCGTGGAGGGGACGCCACAGCACAGGAATACCTTTCTCCTGCAACTGCAACAGATAGCCAGCAATGATGTCGATGTCGCGCAGTGCATGCGTATATTCCCATCTGTTGGAACGTGTAGCGTTTCTTGCAGTGAAGTCCGTCTGGTCAGGTCTGATGACATAACTGTTGTAATTATTCTCTTGAGCCTGTGATGGCGGTACATTCCAATGCCACATACACGACACGATGCCGCCTTCGTTAGCCCAATCCTCCACCACCTTCGTATTGGTATAATCAATCCAATTTGAAGGATTCAGCGGTTTACTGAAATAGAAGTGAATGAAGTCGAAGGTGTTGATGGCCGGGTATTTTCCTGTGATTTGATACATGGCCTCTGCATTCTCCGTATTCCAGTTTACGTTGGCAATAGCAGCAGTGAGCATCTTCTTACCGAAGTTCTCCTTGAGGTAGTTGTAGAGCGCCACCGTTTCGGAAGTAGCATTGGGATTGACAGGGGCCTCAGCGATATTGAAGAGCGTCGGGTCAAACGCATTGACAATCATCGTTGAGAACGAGAATTTATAATCGCTGGCGAAGTCGTATAACTCATCGCGCACCGAAGGTTTATGCACTTGGACGGTATAGGTGGTATTTCCCTTCAGTTCATAAGGAATAATCAGCTGATTACCCTCGGCCCTCACCTCCACATCTTCATCGAGGAAGACACCGTTGACGCTGATTGTAGTATGAGGCGGAATGAAGATATTTTTGTCGTATGTGACAACAATCTGTTTGAGTGTATCGACATCCACGGCATCAGCCTCCGGGAAAGTGGATACCACTTGTGGTGCCACGCCGGTAAACCGTGTGGGGTCATATCCTGCTGCTTCGCCCTTATCATCGTCGCCACAAGCGGTGAAGAGCGTCATGGCGAGAGCGGAAAGGAAGAAATATTTGATCTTTTTCATGATGCAATGATATTTTAATATTGTTTCGGTTCGATTCTGAATTGTCCCCATGCGTGGTCAACCGTCCAGGGCGATTCACCATCGACGGGATTCGGCTGTAGCACAAACTCAAGGCTCACCCATGCTTCTTCAAGTGGCAGCTGGTGGTTTTCATCAAACATAGAATTGAGCGGCATCGACACGGTCATCCAGTGGCCATAGGTATTGGTAATGCCAAATTCGGAGATGGGGTCGTACTGGCGTCTTGGGTCACCTCCATTCAAAGTGAGGCAATAACCGCCGTTTTGAGCACCATTGAGTCCGTTGTCGCCATAAGAGTAATAGGGGTTGTTGGAATTGGTCCACACTTCGAATTTCATCACATAATTCTCAGGATGCGCAGAGGCATCTAACCAGCGCCAGTTGCACCCGAATCCCGTAGAATTCCAGTCCCAAGCGGCAAAGGTGCCCGTCACTCTCAAGAATCCGAAGCCGAGATATTCCGGTCCGCCGTTTCCGCCGGTGGTTACGAGTGATTTACCCCAATCGTTCCACCATCCCAGGTCGCCGCTGAAATCGCCGAACATGAGTTGGTCGGTCATCCGATACGGAATGGTTTTGGAGAATTTCTCCCCCTTTTCAACCCACGAGAAAGTGATGAGCGAGTTGTCGGGGCAATCCTCGGGAATGATGATACCCGTATAGCTCTCCGTACAAGAGTCCGTCTTGATCACCTCTCTATATCCCGCCGCTTCGTTGGTAATGGTGATAGAAGCCGTGGAAGCGTCAGTGGTGTCGTTAAACTCGTAGAGGTCGAAGAAATCGCCTTTGACCCTCACCTCATTGCCTTGAAGCACGAACTCATTTTCCAAGCCTTCCAATTCCAGATGAGGAATCGTGACATTGAAATCGACGACAGCTTTACCCTGTTCCGTCTCATATTCCAATTTTCCTGTTTCCATCTCAGGTACCACCCTTGGGATGCGAATCCATGAAGAGTTGCTCTCAGCATAGATTTGTCTGACATCAACATCGATACCATTGATCACCACTCTCTTCGGATGGCTGAGGTTCTGTCCTTGCACCCTGATGAACTGCTTCAACACCGCCACATTGATGGGTGTTGATTGGTCCGCATCGGGCATGGCATCATAAACGGCAGCGATAGCTGGTGCTCCATCGTTGTGGAAGAGGTCTTCCACACCATCCTGATATTTCACGACATCGCTACAAGCCGACATCAGCGCAATAGCGAGCACCGCGATTGAACATATACTCAATATTTTTGTTTTCATAATCATATCGTTGAAAAGGTGAATTAGTTCCATCCAGGATTATTTTCAGTGATATTGGGATTAGCCACCATTTCCTTTTCAGGAATGGGATAAAGAAGATTCCTCTCCGTGCGGAGTTTGCTGTTGCCGGCGTCATCCTGGTGGTTTTCCTCCGGTGTGCCCTTATTGACCACGATAGCATTCATTGCATCGAGATAGATACCCCATCTGATGAGGTCCCATCTACGGTCGCCCTCACAAGCGAATTCTTTGGCACGCTCCTCAATGATGGCGCTTCTCAGTGCCGTTTTACCCGGAGAAGCACTCATGAGCGTAGCGTTACTTCTCTGTCTTACCTTATTCAGGTAATTGACGGCCTCTTCATCGTTTCCGAGCTCATTCTCAGCCTCGGCATAAATGAGCATGACATCAGCGTAGCGGAGGAATGCCCACTGCGAGTCAGCATAGTCGGTCGATTTGTTCAGCACATCATCATACTTGGTGGTGAAAGCCAGGCACTCCGACGATTGGTTGTATTGGTATGACAAGCCTGTAGCCTTGTACTCCTCAGCCTGTTCCACCCATTCTCCCATCTGCGTGACGCCCTGCACTTTCTCCGACCAGCTCTGCGGATAGTAGAAGCAACCGTTGTATTCCTCTTGATAGTAGTATCGCCAGAAGTGCCGCACACCCTGCGTGATGCGATAGTCTTGGTCATCGAAGAGCGAGTACCAGTTGTTGGTGCATCCCACCCATCCACCAGACTGCAGGAAATTGGGGTTAGCGGTCGTGCTGTAGCCCGAGTAGAACGAGTGAATCTGAGTACGATACTTGGTGTCGCCATCAAGGCTTTGAATAGCCCACATAAACTCAGACGCATCTCTGTTTGAGCGTTTCCAAAGGTTGCTGTATTCAGATAGTTCGTAGGGTCCGTATTGTCCGTCGATGACTTTTTTCGCCCATTCAGCGGCTTTAGCATAGAGGTCTTGCGCATCCATATTCTCATATCCGGCAACCGTCTGTTTGTTGAACGTCTCGGCTGTAGGAGCGCGATAGATTTGCACGGATTCGCCTTGGTAGGTGACATTCTCATAAGGAGCGCCCGTGCGAACGGTAACTTGCGTGCCAGCGGGCATGGCAGCCGAAGCCATCGTGGCATACACCTTGGCCAGCAGTCCAGCGGCTGAACCTGCAGAGACGTGACCCGGTTGGTAATTGGCATTGTCCCTGTTATACATCAGTTGTGCAGCCTCGGTGAGCATCTGTATGATATGGTCGTAAATTTCTGCCACGGGCACCCTTCCTCCATACGCATCTTCGCCATTGGCCACATCAGTGGACATGTAGGGAATGGGACCGTATGCCCTGACGAGGAGGAAATAGCAGAATGCCTTTTGGAAGAGCAGTTCACCGATGGCATTGTTCTTATACCCTTCATCGACGCTCGTCATCTGTCGGATATACCTCTCGGCCACATTCGCATCGTTAATCAGGTTATAAGGTCCGGCCCACATCTTTTGCAGCGACTCTTCACCTTGGAAGTTGCCGGCACCGAGTTTACCGAGCAGCCATGAGGGTCCAGAGATATAGTCGGCGTCGAGTTCGAGCACACGCGGGAACTCACCCCAGCAGAACATATCGTAGAGCCAGTTGCTGTAAACGCCGTTAATCCATTCGTCCACTGCCTCTTTGGAATCACCGAGTTGGTCCGGCCCGATGAAGCTCTTTGGTTCCTCTTGCAACCAGTCATTGCAAGATGTGGCGGTCAATGCCCCGGCAGTGCAAATTAATGCTGTATAAATATATTTTTTCAGTTTCATAGTTGAATCACATTAGAAAGTTACACCGAGACTAAAAGTAAAGGTACGTGAAGCAGGATAGGAGTAAATATCTACACCTCTACGAGAAGAGTCGCTACTACCGAAAGCATTCACATCGGGATCGTACCAGCTGTAGTTGGTGATGGTGAACACATTGGTTGCAGAAAATGAGAAACGCAGTGCGTCAATCCCTTTAAGCGGTCTGATCCAATTGTAGGTCAGGCTGATGTTCTTCAGTTTGAGATAGCTGCCATTCTCCACATATCTGTCACTGAGCAGGAACGTACGTTGGTTGCCATAAGACGGCATGGGCCATTTGGCGCTCTCGTAGTTGTCGGCCGTCCATCTGTGATCATAGGCGTCGCGTGGGATGTTACCGATATTACCCAGCGAGATGTCCATGAGGTTACCATTGAACATGTCGCCGCCTTGTGAGCCTTGGAACATGAAGCTGAGCGTCAGGTTCTTCCAAGTGACATTGTTGGTGAAGCCATAGACAAAATCGGGGTTGGTGTCGCCGATGATGGTTCTGTCGTTCTCGGCGTCAATCCTGCCATCTCCGTTAAGGTCGCGGTATCTGATTTCACCCACGATATTGGTACCACCGGCACCGAGTCCGGGGTGAGCCACGGTCTCTGCTTCCGTATCATAGAATCCGTCTTCCACATATCCATAGATGGCACCGATGGGGCATCCGTTACGTTGGATGAAAACCTGGTCTGCACCATACCAGAGCGTATTGGCGAACTGGTCGCCTTGGAGTCCACCGATTTCATTCTTGTTGAACGAGATGTTGGCATTGAAATCCCAGTGCCAGTCGCTGGTGTCAATCACCTTATAATCCAATGTCATCTCCAATCCCTCGTTATACACGTTGCCGCTGTTGGTGATTTTATTGGAGAAACCCGTGTGCATCGGGATGATGACGTTTTGCAGCAGGTCACGAGTCTTCTTATGGTAATAATCAATGGTGAAGGTGAGTCGGTTGTTGAAGAATCCGAAATCGATACCGGCATTCCACTGTGCCGTCGTTTCCCATTTCAGGTCAGGATCAACGGGTCCTCTCCACGACTCTTGAGCCGCGCCACTGACGAGCGACCCGTTGAAGGGATAGTTGGCTGTGTCGAGATGTGGCAGTGTGCTGTATGCGCCAATGCCTTGGTTACCCGTCTCACCATACGACACACGGAATTTCAAATTGGAGAAGATGTTGAGGTCTTTGATGAACTTCTCCTCAGAAGCACGCCAGGCGAGCGCCCCTGAAAGGAACGTAGCCCATTTGTGCTTGTCAGTAAATTTAGAAGAGCCGTCGGAACGCACACTGACCGTAGCCAGGTATTTCTCCTGCAAGGTGTAGTTGACACGTCCGAGGAAAGACACCAGTCTCTGCTCACCGATATCACTTCTTGGTTCATCGACAGAGAGCGCCCTGCCCACACTGAAGTCCTTGGTCAGGTCATCGGGGAAATTGGAGTATCCCTGTGAGAAGTTGTCCCACTTACCCGTCTCAAAGGTGAAAGCACCCATGACATTCAGTTTGTGAATATCACGGAAAGTCTTGTCGAACGTGACAATCGACTCAGCTGTGAGGCTTTTCCATATATTGGAAGCCTTGCTTGCCTTACCGTTGGTCGGCGACTTACCTTCCTGGGTGTGACGGTCGTAGTAACTGCCACGGTGTGAGTCATTGTAAGAAAGACCGAGGTTCTGTCTGAACTTCAGGAACGAGAAGGGTTTCACCTCGAAGAACGAACTGCTGAACCAGTTGATGGCGTCGAGTTGGTCTTTGGTGTTTTTCACATAAGCTGCGGGGTTGGCAGCGAGCCAGTTGAGGTCATCAGCCTGTGTGGTATCCATATTGGGCCCATAGGTGGGCGGGAAGATGAGTGCCGAGCGGACGACACCCGTATTATAATTAAGTGTGTTGGCGAATTTTGTAGTAGAGTTGGTGAAGCTGGTGTTGGTACCGATTTCCAGCCAGTCATACACCTTCCGTGCGATATTCACACGGAGAGAGTAGCGCTCATAACCAGAGTTTTTGATGATACCATCCTGGTTGGCATAGTTTCCGGAGAACGAATAGTAGCCCTTGTCGCTACCACCGCTAACGCTGAGGTTATAGTCTTGCGTCCAAGCCGTTTGGAAGATTTCATCCTGCCAGTCGGCGATATCGATGAGTGTAGAGTTGCCATACTCATCGTAGAACCACTGAGAATGAGCGTAATCCTCCGGTGCCCCCGTATATTTACCCGTGGTATAATCGATGTGGCCGTTGAGATACTGATAGCCCCACTTACCTGGATACGCCGGGTTGGTGTTCTTCGAGTTCTGATAGATGGCATCATTTTCGATTTGCTCATTCTGGTATCTCGCATAGGTGACGGGGTCGAGCATATCGATTTTCTTTGAGATGTGCTGGACACCCCACGAGCCGTTGAACTCAACAACGGGTTTTCCCGTCCTACCCTTCTTGGTTGTGATGATGACCACACCGTTAGCGCCACGAGAACCGTAGATAGCCGTGGCCGAAGCATCTTTCAGGATTTCGATGTTCTCGATGTCATGCGGGTTGATGAAACTGAGGGGGTTGGACTGTTGTTCCGAACCTGTGGCCGTATTGCCGGGTGTTGAACCCGTCTCAAAAGGCACACCATCGACGATGAACAGAGGCTGCGATGAGGTGGTAAACGAGTTGGCGCCACGCACCACGATACTCATGCCACCGCCCGGAGCGCCATCGCTTTGCTGGATATTGACGCCGGCCACCTTACCCTGCATACCGTGAGCAAGGTCGAGAGCACCACCCTTCATCAGGTCATCACCTTTGAGTTGTCCGAGCGCTCCGGAGAGGTCGCTTTTCTTCATCGTACCGTAACCTACCACCACCACTTCATCCATGATATTGGTGTCTTCCTTCATGATGACTTGGACGTTGGATTTTCCGGCTACGTTGACCGTTTGTGATGTGTATCCCACGCTTGAAACCACGATTCGTGTTTTCCCGGCAGGCATCGTGATGGTAAAGTGACCGTCGATGTCAGTCACGGTGCCTGTCTGCGTACCTTCCACCACAATGGTTGCCCCGATCATCGGCTCATTGTTTGTGGCACCATCAAGGACAGTACCCCTGAGCTGCGTCTGGGCAAAGAGCTGGCAACTCATGAGGAGTGCCGCCCATAGCATAATGATTTTTTTCATGTTTTTGGTTTTAGGTCTTATTTAAGAATTAACAGTTTGTATTCAAATTGCGCTGCAAAGTTAATGCATATGAAGGAGAAATAATGATACTTTTTTAACAATGTTTATTAAGATTTCTTTTCACCTTGTTGTTTTCCAATGTTTTTCATGCGTTCCACCTCATTTTTGATGACTTGCAGGGTGGTAGTATCAGAAGCGAAGACAGAATTCAGTCCCTGCGCCTCTTGTGCGGGGTCGCCGGTATAGTCGTCGCCCACCTGCCATTGCTCATGTTTGGGTTGAGCGAATCCACCCCATCCCCAGAAATTACATCCTGCGAAGTAGCCGCCACTCTCAGCGTTATCGCCTACGAGCGAGAAGACAAACCGGTAATACCCGTCGCGTCCCTTCGTGGGTGTGCCGATGTCGAATACGAATCCGTCGCGCGGATAGCCGAACTCCTCCATGACCAGAGGTTTTTTGAGTCGTGCGCAGATGTCGAGATGGCGGTCGATATAATCCTTGGTATTGACGCAACTGGTGTCAAGGTCCTCGATGAGGTGGTCTTTTCTTGCCCACGACCAGTTGTAGGGCCAGAGGTGGATATTACAATAGTCGATGTTCTTGTCGGCACAGATGCGCTCATAAGTGCCATAATCGTTCTCGCACCCCCATGAGCCCTCACTGCCGATAGAGATGAGGTGGTTGGGGTCGAGGCTGCGGATGAGCGCCGAAGCCTCGGCGAGCCATTTCTCGAAATCGGGAAGCGCCTCTTTCGAGAACGCTCTCGGTTCGTTGCCAATCTGCCACGACATGATGGCCGGGTCGTCGATATACCGTGTGTTGGTGTAGCGGTTGGTGCGTCCCAGGATAAATCGCACATAGTCGTAGAACAGTTCGTGCGCCTTCTGGCATCCCGCATATTTCGACACAAAGCTCATGTATGCTTGATAGCCATCCTCGTTGGGTCGCGGCGCCTTTCCTTCGCCTGCATGCTCGAGGTAGAAGCCGTAGCCCCCACTCCACTCCCAGGCATTGTTGAGATAGAGCACCGCCACCATGTCGCGTTTGCCCATCTCCATGAGCAGGTAGTCGAGACCAGCCAGAATGGTGTCGTTATAGACGCCCGGTGCCTCCTGCAGCGTCGGTTCCACCTTGGTGGTCACTCCCCGTTGTCCGTCAGAGCCGACGAGGATGCGAAGGTTATCAATGCCCATCTCTTTCATATAGTCGAGTTCACGGCAGAGTCGTTGCCGGTCTCCCCCCTGCCCTTCCGAGCCGAGGATGGCACCATACCAGAAATTAGTGCCTACATAGTAATAAGGCTTCCCATTTTTCACGAAATGTCCGTTTTCCACCTTCACGAAAGGCTTATTGTCGGCTTTTTCGCCCTGTTTTGCACATCCTGCAATCAAAGCACTCAGCATCATCAAAAGGAAAAAATATTTTTTCATAAGAAGTTTGATAGATATATTTTATATATAAGGTGCAAAATAAGCAAAAAAAAACAAGTTAGGATGACACTATATTTACTTTTTTTTGTACAAATTTGCTTTTTATGCAAAAAAAGAGGAGCCTCGATTGAGACTCCCCTTGAAAAGGATATTGTATTTTACCTATTGAGATTACTTCTGTATAAACTTGTGACCGTTCTGGATAACCACGCCCTTAAATGTAGCGTTGACACGCTGGCCGGCGAGGTTGTAGATGGCACCGTCTTTGACTGTGCTTTCGGCTTTCATGTCGTGAATACCCTCTGTGTCGGCATATTTGTCAACGATACCGTTGGTTGAGATATAGTCGGCAGTAGCCACATAAGCAGCAGCAAGTTTGTACTGTGTCTCAGCCGGACCCTGGATATACACCTGTTTGGTATGATCAGCACCGGGAGCGAGGGGAACCACTTTTACAAGGCAGCTCACATCGAACAAGCCATCGTCGCCATTGCTACCAGCTTCACTCTCCACGACAACCTTGCCATTAGCAGTTGTAGCCTCAGCAAACTCAATGACCACAGCACTGTAGTGTGAGTAATCCACATCACCGAGCCACCATCCTTTACCCGACCAGTCTTGGCCGATCGTGATGGTCTTTGTTGCGGCATCATATGTGGAATCGCCCCAACCAGAACCAAGGTCGGACAGTGTCAAATCAACACGCTCGGGAATTTCAGGAGCGTTTCCAGCGAGATCAGCCTGATACTCATCTTCCGTTCCGGCATAGATTTCGGCAATCACCATTTTACAACCGGCCTCTTTGCTTTGCACCCAGAATTGAGCCACCTTATCAGAGTGGTCGGGATTGAGGTCAACCTTGATAATCTTTGAACCCGGGATGATGTTTTCATTCACGGTATCCCAAGCGCCCTCAATATCGTATTCAGGATTACCATTTGCATCCACAGTACCTTTGGGTTTGCCATACTGAGCACAGATTTTCATTGAACCGACAGTGGGTTCAGCGAATTTGAGCACGATGCAGTCGTAGTCAGAGAGGTCCACATAGTTGAGCCAGTTGCCGGCACCTTTCCAAGCCTCCGAGAAAGTAATGGTCTGAGTTGTCGCGTCACATTCGCAACCTGCTCCCCACGGATTAAAAGCAAAGGGGATAACCATCTTAGCACTACCGACAGCGGCAAAGGCTATCAAAGCCACAAAAAGCGTAAAAATTTTCTTCATATACATTGGTTTTAGTTAAAAAATAAAGATATTCAATTAAGATGCTGCAAAGTTAGTACTATTCTTTGAAAACAAGTAATACTTTATTAGTGAAAAATAATACTTTTTTGTTTTTTTAATTATGTTGATAGCAATAATTGTGCAATAAGCGTTAACTTTGTGGCGTTAATTCAAGAAGTCTCCCCCGTATCCCCTCCCATAGAGGGGGACACAAATGGAGAAAACAGTTCATAATTGGGAAGAAAAAGAAACCATGAGAAGGATAATTATATTGATAGTCCCTGTGATGATGGCGAGCATGTTGAGGGCACAGGAGTTGCAAGCGAAAGTGACCATCAACCACCAGCAGATACAAGGCACCGACGCGAGTGTGTTCGAGGCCTTGCAACAGTCGTTGGAACAATTTATCAACGACCGTCAGTGGACGAACCTCCAGTTCCAGATGAACGAGCGCATCGTATGTAATTTCAACATCACCGTGACGAAATACGATGCCTCGACCAATGTCATCACCGCCAATGCGCTGATACAAGCAAACCGTCCCGTCTATAATTCCGCTTATTCTACTACCTTATATAATAATAAGGATAATGACTTCAATTTTGAGTTTTCACAGTTCGACCAATTGGAATTCAACGAAGAGATGGTTGACAATCAGTTGACCGCACTCATCGCCTACTATGCCTACCTGATTATCGGGTTGGATTTGGACTCATTCTCTCCCATGGGTGGTGAAGATGTGCTGCAACGTTGTATGAACCTGACCAACAATGCGCAGAATCTGAATTTCCCCGGTTGGGCCGCCTTTGACAACGACCGCAACCGTTTTGCGCTCATCAATGATTATTTAGACGGCGGCATGGCCCCCTTCCGCCAGTTGCAGTACGACTATTACCGCAAAGGACTTGACGAGATGGCGAATAACGCTGACCGTGGCCGTACGGAGATAACCACGGCATTGGAAAACGATTTGCAGAAATGTCATGAGAACAAGCCGTTGAGCCTCTGGCCCCAAATCTGGACCGACTACAAGAAAGATGAGTTGGCCAATATCTACAAGGGCAAGGGCACCCAGAAAGAAAAAGAGTCGGCCTACGACATTCTCTTCGGTATCAACGCCTCGCAAAATAATGCTTGGGAGAAGATCAAGGAGAATTGAATGAAGAATGACGAATATTGAATGTTGAATGTTGAATTGTCGCTTCGCGATGAAGAATTGAGAATGAAGAATTGAAAATTGTGAATTGTAATCATGTTACAACAACTATATATTAAGAATTTCACGCTGATTGATGAGTTGGAGATGACGTTTCATCCTGGCTTTTCGGTCATCACGGGTGAGACGGGAGCCGGCAAGAGTATTATCCTCGGCGCTATCGGACTGTTGTTGGGACAGCGGGCCGACAGCAAGAGCATCAAAAGCGGGCGCGACCGTTGTGTGATAGAGGCGCATTTCGATGTGAGCCGTTACGACCTGGCGGCATTTTTTTCTGAGCGCGACATCGACTACGATGCCACTGACTGCATTATGCGCCGTGAGTTGACTGCCGCAGGCAAGAGCCGTGCGTTCATCAACGACAGTCCTATGCCGCTCACCACAATGCGCGAATTAGGTTCACAACTCATAGATATCCACAGTCAGCACCAGAATCTGCTATTAAACAAGGAAGACTTCCAATTGGAAGTGGTCGATATCTTGAGCGGCAACAATGAACCGCTTCAGTCATACCGTCTCTCCTTCGCTGATTACCGGAAGGCTGTGCAGTCGTTGAACCGTCTGAAAGATGAGATACAACGGAGTCACGAGAATGAGGACTTCATGCGGTTCCAGTATCAGGAGTTGGATTCCGCCCAGTTATCCGTTGACGAGCAGTCGGAGTTGGAACAAAAGAGCGAGACGATGAGTCATGCCGAAGACATCAAGAGTGCTCTGTATGAAGCCGATGAACTGATGTCGGGTGAGGATGGTATCGTGAGTAAGTTGCGCAGTGCCACATCGGTGCTTGAGGGGATAAGCAGTGTCTATCCAGCTGTGCGAGAGTTGGCCGAGCGGTTGGAGAACTGCCATATCGAGTTGAAAGACATCAGTGGTGATGTGAGCCGCTATACCGACGCCATCGATTTCGACCCCGCCGAATTGGAGCGTATCAATGAGCGTTTAGACACCCTCTACCACTTGGAAAAGAAATATCATGTGGAGACGGCAGCCGAGCTGATCACCATCCGTGATGACCTGCAACGTCAGTTGCGCCAGATAGACAACAGCGATGAGGCCGTGGCCGAGCAAGAGAAAGAAGTGAAGCGTTTGCGGTCGATATGCGAGGAGCAAGCCAAAGAGTTGACGCGCCTCCGCACCCAGTCAGCCCGTCAGGTCGAAGCGTCGATGCGTTCATACCTGATACCCTTAGGCATCCCCAATGTGCGTTTCGAGGTCAAACTATCCCCGAAAGAACTGTCAGCCGACGGTCAGGACCAAATCTCATTCCTTTTCAGTGCCAACACCAGTACCCCGCTCCAGCCCATTGCCCAAGTGGCCTCGGGCGGTGAGATAGCGCGTGTGATGCTGTCACTGAAAGCGATGATAAGTGGCGCGGTGAAACTGCCCACCATTATCTTCGATGAGATAGACACGGGTGTGAGTGGCAAGATAGCCGAGCAGATGGCTCATATCATGCGTGAGATGGGTGACCACGACCGACAGGTCATCAGCATCACCCATCTGCCCCAGATTGCCGCCTTAGGAACCACCCATTATAAAGTGTACAAAGAAGAGGGCGCAGAAGGCACTGTGAGTCATACACAACAGTTGAACGCCGAGGAGCGTGTGCATGAGATAGCGCAGATGCTCAGCGGTGAGAATGTGACCGAGGCAGCCATCAACAACGCGAAAGAGCTGCTGAAGGTAAAAGTAAAAAAGTAAAAAAGTAAAAAGGTAAAAAAGTAAAAAGGCCAAATAGTAATTTTTAAAGATATGAGATTTTATATATTATCATTTTTGATGCTCTTTTTAGGCCAGCGGTTGTTGGCACAACCTTCAGCGGTGAAGAATGCAGGAAAAGCAGTGTTCACCCTGACCACGTTTAAGGCTGACGGCAGTCTGTTGGGTTCCTCTCACGGCGTGTTTATCGACAATGAAGGTCATGGTGTGAGCGACTGGACACCCTTTGCCGGTGCCGACCATGCCGTTGTGGTGGATGCCAGCGGTAAGAAGATGGACGTGGTGAGCATCACCGGCGCCAGCGACCTCTACGACATCGCCCTCTTTCTAGTTGAAGGCAAGACAACAGGCGTCACGCCAGCCAATGGTCAGGTGACCAAAGGCAACAAGGTGTGGTTGATGAACTACGGCAAAGGCGGCGGCACAGCGTTGGAGATGACCATAGATAACGTGGAGACCTTCTCAGGCAAATATTTCTATTACATTTTGTCGGGTGATGCCCCCGACAATGCTGTCAGTTGCCCGTTTATCAACAGCAACGGTTTGGTGATTGGTCTGATGCAACGCGCCACGACCTCGAATGCCATCCATGCCACGGATGTCCGCTATGCCGCCGATTTCAAGTCCACGGGACTGACCGTGAGCGAACCCTTGCTCCGCAAGACCAGTATCCCTGTGACCCTGCCGAAAGACAAGGACCAAGCACTCTTGTCCATGATGCTGACCGCTCAGCAGAACGACAGTGTCAAATACATGAAGACCATGGCCTTGTTCACGCGTCATTTCCCCACGGCCACAGAGGGATATACCGCACAAGCCCAAGCGGAGTCAGCCCGTGGCGACTATGCCGCAGCAGCCCGCACCATGGAGAGTTGCATCAAGAATGCCTCGGACAAGTCGGAAGCCCATTATGAGTATGCCCGTCTCATCTATCAGAAAGAGGCATACCATGCTGATGCACCCTTCGCCGCATGGAGTTTAGACAAAGCGATGCAGGAAGTAGAAGAAGCCTACCGGCTCAAGCCTCTCCCACTCTACCAACATCTGCAGGCGCAAATCACGTTTATGCAAGGCAATCACCAACAAGCCTACGACCAGTTTATGACACTGACGGGCACCGAATTGCGCAACCCTGAGTTGTATTACGAGGCGGCGCAATGCAAGCAGCACTTACAGGCCCCCCAAGAAGAGATTCTCGCCCTGCTTGACAGCGCTGTCGCCAACTGCCGTGAGCCGTTAGGTCCCGAGGCCGCGCCCTATTTCCTGGCCCGCGGCGCCGCATTAGACCAAGCCGGACAATACCGGAAGGCCGTAGCCGACTACAACCAATACGACTCACTCTACGTGGGTATGCGGACTGCCGAATTTTTCTATCAGCGGGAACAATGCGAAGTGAAAGCCCGGATGTATCAGCAGGCGCTCGACGACATAGCGCGTGCCATCTATCTGTCGCAGGGTGACCCGATGCTGATTGCCGAGATGTGCTCCTTACAGCTCCGTCTGAACCTGACCGATGATGCGTTGAAGACCTCCGAGTTGTGTATGAAGGTAGCCCCGGAATATGATGAGGGTTATCTGCTCAACGGTCTGGCGCTGATTCAGGCGGGTAAGAAGAAAGAGGGTTTGGAAGCACTGCAGAAGGCCAAAGAAATGGGTAACCAACAGGCGGGGGAGTTAATAGAGAAACATAAGTGAAGTATTAGAGGTAAGGGGTTAGGGGTAAGAGATATGCTTAGAACCCTCATCCCTAAACCCTCAACCCTCAGCCCTAAACCCTCAACCCTCACCCCTACACC
>JAEEGL016335024.1_pt1 | contig 15147 bp, 10 predicted proteins | sample 9134231 | NCBI WGS metagenome assembly JAEEGL01 (sample SAMN16246548, study PRJNA631951) | gut metagenome | biome: gut microbiome; feature: rumen; material: fiber-attached | host: Bos | place: Iran: Karaj | collected 2018-10 | reverse complement strand
GGACGGCTCCGCCTTTTCCACGCCCGCCAGCGCCTCCAGCGCCTTTTTGACGCGGCCTTCGCAGTGGGCGCACATCATCCCGTCGATCTTCACAGTTTTCGTCATTGTCGGTTCCTCCTTTATTTCTGGCTGCAGACTTATCTGGATCGCTTCCACCGTACGGCGGAAGGCGGTTTCCTCTATCAGTTTTCCGGGCTTGTCGCGTCCGGCGTCATGCACACGCAGCAGATTCAACCGCAGCGCGTTGCTGACGACGCAGACGCTGGAAAGGCTCATGGCCGCGGCGCCCAGCATTGGATTGAGCGTCAGACCCAACTTCACGAACACACCGGCGGCGACGGGGATGCAGATCACATTGTAGAAAAATGCCCAGAACAGGTTTTCATGGATGTTTCGCAGCGTGCCGCGGGAAAGGCGCACGGCAGCGGTCACATCGGTCAGGCGGGACTTCATCAGCACCACGTCCGCAGCGTCGATGGCAACGTCCGTCCCCGCGCCGATGGCGACGCCGATGTCCGCCCGAGTAAGCGCCGGCGCATCGTTGATCCCATCGCCGACCATGATGACCTTGCCCAGTTCCTTCAGGCGGCGGATGACGCCCTCCTTCCCGTCAGGCAGCACGCCGGCCACCACGTCGTCCACCCCGGCCTCCCGGCCGATGGCGGCGGCTGTTCGGGCGTTGTCGCCTGTCAGCATCACAACGCGGATGCCCATATTCCGCAGCGCAGCGATGGCCGCGGGACTGTCCGGCTTGATGACGTCCGCCACGGCGATGACGCCGAGGAAGATCCCTCCCCGGGCAAAGAGCAGCGGGGTCTTCCCCTGCTCCGCCATCTGTTCGGCCTGCTCCCTCGCTGTCGCCGGCAGCGGCAGGAGCGAGCCGATATACTGCATGCTGCCGCCGGTCAGCTTCTCACCGTTCAGCGCGGCGGTCAGCCCGTTTCCGGGCAGCGCTTCAAAGTCCGTGACCTCCGGGCATGCAAGGCCAAGCGCCTCCGCCCGTTCCACGACCGCCCGGGCCAGCGGGTGCTCGCTCTTCGCTTCCAGCGCGTAGGCCGCCGTGAGCATCTCCGTTTCCGTCACGCCCGGCGCGGGCAGAACGTCCGTCACCTGCGGCGCGCCCTCGGTGATGGTGCCGGTCTTGTCCAGCGCGACGATTTGGGCCTTGCCGGCCTCCTCCAGCGAGACGGCGGTCTTGAACAGAATCCCGTTTTTCGCGCCGACGCCGTTGCCCACCATGATGGCTACCGGCGTCGCCAGCCCCAACGCGCAGGGGCAGGAGATCACAAGCACCGAGATGCCCCTGGCCAGCGCGAACGGGAACGGTCGTCCGATCAGCAGCCAGATCAGCAGCGTTGCGGCAGCGATGCAAATGACCACCGGTACGAAGACGCCGGAGACCCGGTCCGCGATCTTCGCGATCGGCGCTTTCGTCGCCGCCGCGTCCGAGACCATTCGAATGATTTGGGATAGTGTGGTATCTTCACCGACGCGCGTGGCGCGGCAGGTCAGAAAACCGCTGCGGTTCACCGTTGCCGCCGAGACGGTATCCCCCTCGGCCTTATCCACCGGGATGCTTTCGCCGGTCAGCGCCGATTCGTCCACGGCGCTGCTGCCGGAGACCACGACGCCGTCCACCGGAATGTTCTCCCCCGGACGGACTGCAAACAGATCTCCGATCCGCACCTGCTCGATCGGGACGGTCTGTTCCACACCGTCGCGCAGAACATTCGCCGTCTTGGGGGCCAGCTTCATCAAGCCCTTGAGCGCATCGGTCGTGCGGCCTTTGGAGCGGGCTTCCAGCATCTTTCCGACGGTGATGAGCGTCAGGATCATGGCGGCAGATTCGAAATAAAACTCGTCCATATACTGCATGACGGCCATGTGATCTTCACGGACAACCGCGGCGCTCATCATGAACAGCGCATAGACGCTCCACAGGAAGCTGGCTGCTGCGCCCAGCGCGACCAGCGTGTCCATGTTCGGCGCGCGGTGCCACAGACTTTTAAAGCCCGAAATGAAAAAACGCTGATTGATCACCATGATAATCGCGGCCAGCAGGAGCTGCACCAGCCCCATAGCCACATGGTTGCCGTCAAAAAAGCGCGGCAGCGGGAAACCAAGCATCATATGGCCCATGGAAACGTACATCAGCACGATCAGAAAACCGACCGACGCGATCAGGCGCCGCTTCAGCTTTGGCGTTTCGCGATCGCGCAGCGCCTCCTCCGCATCTTCGGCGGAAACTGGACGCTGATCCGCGCCCTTGAGTGACGCGCCATAGCCCGCGTTTTCCACCGCGGCGATGATCGCCTCCGGCGGCGCCGTACCCGTCACGCCCATGGAATTGGTCAGCAGACTGACCGCGCAGCTCTCCACGCCCGGCACGGCGCTCACCGCCTTTTCCACGCGGTTGCTGCATGCCGCGCAGGTCATTCCCGTAACCTGGTACTGTTCCAATGCATTCACCTCATCAGCTGTTCCAGTGTTTTCATCAGCTCGTCCGCCACCTCGTCCCGTCCGGCGCGGATGTCGCGGATCACGCAGGAGTGCAGATGCGCCCGCAGCACTTCCCGGCTGAAGGCGTTCACCGCCGCCGAGATCGCCGCGGTCTGAATCAGCACGTCGTTGCAGTAAGCGTCGCTCTCGATCATTTTTTTCACGCCGCGCACCTGCCCCTCCAGGCGATTCAGACGGTTCATCAGCTTCTTTTTCTGCTCCTCCGAGCGCTCGGTCAATTTGACGCACACGGGGCATTCGTTTTCATTTTCCAGCTTCATCGTTCTCCCTCCTATATACCCCTCCAGGGTATTATTATCATAGCGCATAGCAAAAGATTTGTCAAGCGGATTCGCCCGTCATGCAAAAAAGACACCGCCGCAAGGGCGATTTGATAAACGAACGAACAGAAATGCAGGGAAACGGCATGCAATCTCTTGCCGTTTCCCTGCATTCACCGGGAATTCCCGGTATCCGTCCGGATTCTTAGGAATGATACGCTGATTCCGTGACGCCGTCCTGGTCGAGAATCACCTTGCAGCGGGAAGCAATCTGGAGCATGGTCTGGTCCTGCCAGGTATACGTGCCGCTTTTCTGGTTCGTCCTCGCGTCCGCAGCGCACATAATCCGGCGTAATGCGGCATCCCGGACCGCGCGGTCTGTCAGCGCAACAGCTGCGTCCAGCTGATCATTCAGGCGGAAGCGCTCCGCTGTTGCAATTTCGTGATATGCAAGCTGTTGTTTTTCTTCATCCGGTATCTTTCGCGCCGCTGAAAGCGCCGCTTCTCCGTCGCGAATCGCCATAACGACAGACAACAGTTCTTCTCCGTCACTGATCTGCCGGATCGCCTCATTCCGGGCTGAAGAATTGGTATCCGGATCCTTTGCCACCCGCAAAAACGCTTCATGCGCCGCATCCTTGTCATCGAGATGCTTTGCGGCAAGCAAGCGGGAAGACGGTTCGGCGCGGCTGACAAATTCCAGCAGATCCGTCTGCGCCCGATCATATTCGTCCAATACCGTTTCGATCGCCGCGATCCGGTAATAATCCGATTCTGTTTTTCCCTGTATGATATCGAGCGCGATCGGCAGCCTCTGGCTTCCGTCTTTGATCCGCTTCAGCGCGGCGATTCTGACGTCGATCGACCGATCATTCTTTGCCGCATCGATCAAAAACTGTTGGTCGGCAATCTTTTCAATCGCGAGCATACGAATCTCGTACTGCGCCGCTTCGAGCGCGATCCGCTTTAAATGCCGCTGATTGCCGATTTTTTCAATTTCCGCCTGAACGCGATGGAATTCCGCTCCGTAGTGTGCTGTGATCCATCTTTTTTGAAACAGCATATCCGTTTCCCCTGTAAAACCTCTGACGATTCATTCCATTATTTCCTGCTTGATCGAGGTGTCTGACGTTTCTTCCGGCTTCATTCCTTGCCGGGCTGTTCTGTCATGTTGGCAATCAGGAGATACTCCAGCAGCAGCAGCACCGCCGCCGTGACGCCCAGCAGAACGTTCTCCGCCGTGCCGCGCTCGTCAAAAAGCGTCGCGACGTTCAGGTAAACGGCGAGTCCCACCGCGATCAGCGCGCGTCCGCTGTGCCCCGCGCCGAAGAAATAGGTCGTGATGAAATAGAACGCGGCGGTGGCGGCGGTGACCGCCAGGATCTCGGGCGCGAAATTCCAGAGGACCGGGTCTTCGGAGTTGAGTTTGTAGCAGAATACCATCCAGAAACAATAAAACAGCGTGATCACGACCGCCGCGCCGCGCCCCATGGGCCCCGCGCCGCTGCCTTCCTTCTTCCCGAACAGGAAGGGAATCGAAAGTCCCGCGAGGATGCCGAACGCGCCGAACAGCCGCTGTGCCAGCGGATAACGGTTCTGTCCGGCGGAAAACAGCAGGATGCAGGACGCCGCCGCAAACGCGGTGCACAGGATCCAGCCGGCGATCTGCGGAACGATGCTGTCGCAGCACAGCGCGGTTTTCGCATCCGCGCTGTGCCCGAAGCGCCCGAGCCACGCCAGCGTCACGACGCAGAGGCCTGCGGCGACCAGAACGCTGTATATCACGAAAACCACCGTCGTCCCCGCGCCGGGGATGGGGAAGCCGGTCTCCTTGTCAAAGGCGTTCATCGTCTGAAGCCAACGGAGAAACGCGCCGAAGATGCCGAGCACCAGCGTGCTCACCGTCAGAGTCAAAGCGGTTTTTCGCATAATCTTCCGTCCATTTCAATACAGATTGATGTGAGGACATTCTATACCCGGCGCCGTCTTCCGTCAAGTCACTGTGGACGGCGCGGGCGCAAAGGAGGACGGCGCAGTACAATGAAGCAGATCTTCCTCTTTTCCTGCTTTGCCGTCGCACTGGCATTTCTTTTGCCGCTGCTGCTGTATATTCCCGGCCGCGGCGCGCCGGAAGCGCAGGCGCAGGCGGAGCCGTCAGAGCCATTGCCGACCGCCGCTCCGTCTCCCGCTGCAGCCGATGCGGCGGCGGGGCCGATTCTTGATGAGAGCATCCTGCTCACCCTTTTGACGGATGAAGGCCCGGTGGAGATCACCATGGCAAATTATCTCCCGCTGGCGCTGTCGGGAGAGATGCCCGCGTCCTTTGAGCCGGAAGCGCTGAAATCGCAGGCGGTCGCGCTTCGGAGCTATGCGCTCTATTATCGGGCGCAGCGAAAAAGCGTGCACCCGGATGCGGACGTCTGCAGCAGTCCCGGCTGCTGCGCCGCGCTGGCGGATGACGCCGCACTGCGGGAAAGCTGGGGCGCGCGGTATGCGCAGTACGCGCAAAAGCTGACCGACGCAGTCCGGGAAACAGACGGACAGTATCTTGTCTGGGAGGACGCCCCTGCGCTGACCGTGTTTCACGCCTCCTCCGTGCAGCGAACTGAGGACGGCGCGGCGCTCGGCCTGGACAAGCGCTATCTTGTCAGCGTTGAAACGCCGGAAACGGAGGGCAGCGTCCGGAATTTGAACAGCACTGTGGAAGTCTCCGCAGAGGATTTCGCCGCCTCGATCCGTATCGTTGCCCCGCAAGCGGATCTCTCCGGCGCGCCGGATACCTGGGTCGGCCCCGTGCGGCTGGACGCAGCAGGCCGGGTCGACGCCGCGGAGATCGGCGGTGCGGAGCTCAGCGGGCTTGCGCTGCGGCAGCTGTTCTCCCTGCGCTCCACGGACTTTACGCTCGCCTGGGCAGAGGGGCGCTTCCTGTTCCGTGTCCGCGGTTACGGGCACGGGCTCGGTATGAGCCAGTACGGTGCCAATCTGATGGCGCTGGACGGGGCGGATTATACCGCGATCCTGCGGCACTACTATCCCGGCACGACGCTCGTCATCGCGGTGCAGAATTAGCCCTTGTTCTTTTTCCGCGACGATGATATATTGTGCTTAAGAAACCCGTGTTCGGATCTGAATGAGGTGCCTTCCGTTGAACGAACGATTCTCCCTGAGAAAACTGATGAAGCGCCACCCGGAATTCTGGTACTTCCTCTTTATACCCGGCTATGTCCTGTGCTTTTTCATCATGGAGCATCTCGTGCCGTCGGACTGTGATTACTGGGTTTCCTACTGCGTTCTGGACGACTATATCCCCTTTCTGGATTTCTTTGTGATCCCCTATGTCCTGTGGTACCCCTTCCTGCTGGTCGCGGGGCTCGGATTGATGTTCCGGGATATTCCGGAACTGAAGCGTTACGTCTGGTTCATGATCGCCGGCTTCGGATTTTCGATGCTGTTCTGCGTCGTTTTCCCCAACGGCCAGAATCTGCGTCCGGCCTCCTTCGCGCATGACAACTTTTTCACCTTTCTGCTGGGGCGTGTCTACGCCGCGGACACCAATACCAACGTCATTCCCAGCATGCACGTCGTCGGCTGCGTCGCCGCATGCATCGGTGTGTTCCGCAGCAGCGCGCTGCGGCGCTGGCGCCTTCCGATCCTCCTTGCCGGGGTCCTGATCTGCCTCTCCACGGTCTTCGTGAAGCAGCATTCGATCCTGGACATTTTCGCGGGATTCGCCGTCTGCATCCCCCTATGGTTCATTTTCTATTTCCGAAGACCGCACAGCGAACAAAAAACCGGCTGAGGGGCAAACCCCTCAGCCGGTTTTTCGTTTTCATGTAAAATCCGTAAAGAGGATGTCCATGTCCACGCGTCCGCTGATCCCGCTGACATAGCCGCTGCAACCGTACTGCCACATCTGGTAGTCATACTGATAGTTCGTCACATCCACATAGTGCGCGAGCCATTTCGGAAAACGTTCAAGCCGCGCCAGATCAAGATGCAGATAGGCCAGCGACGGATTGAAGTAGGCCATCGGGGTATAGCCCGCCGCAGTCACGCCGTCGCAGAAGGCGATGATGCAGTCCGTAACGGCCGGCCAGTTCGGCGATTTTGTCCGGGATCCGGCGTTGAGCATCTGTTCCCAGTCAAAGACCACCGGAAGCGTCACGTCCCAACCGGTAATCAGTGCCAGCACGTAATCCAGTTCCTCCATCGCCTCCGACACGTTCAGTGCCTGCGAGAAGAAATAGACGCCGACTTCAATGCCGTTTTCCAGTGCGCCGCGGATGTTGCGCACAAAATACTCGTCCTCGTTCAGCGTCCCCTTGGTATAGCTTCGGTAGCCGCAGCGGATGAACGCAAATCCGATGCCGTCCGCGGCGACTTTCGCCCAGTCGATCTCGCCCTGATACCGGCTAACGTCGATGCCGTAGCGCACCGGCAACGTGCTGTCCAGATAGACCGTCCGTCCGTTCCTGAGGGTGAAGGCGTCCGGGTCGTAGGGATTGAATTTCAGATCATAGTTGATCGGGATCCGCTTGCCCGCGTAGAGGATCCACGTCCGGGCAACGTAGTCCTGTACGCGCACCAGCACGGCGCAGATCTCTGAACGCCGCAGGCGGTCGCCTCCCTTGAACACGCGCACGCCGCGTTCGTCGTCGCTGCCCTCCATGATCCCGGCGGCATAGAGCTTCAGGGCGCTTGCCCGCGTGCTGTCGGCGTAAGGATTCGGCTGCGCCTGTACCGTCAGTTCCAGCGCTGCGGCGCAGAGATCGGCCAGCTCGTTTCGGGAGATGGGCGAGTCCAGATCGCCGACGCTGCCCTTCTTCAGATAGCCTGCCTTTTCCGCAAAGGCCAGATAACCCGCCGCCCAGTGGGGTGCCGCCTCCTCCTTTTCCGCTTCCGGCGGGTCCTGCGCGGAGAAGCCGGAGGAGAGCAGGATCAGCTTCAGCGCTTCGCCCCAGGTCACGTTGTTATCCGGGCGAAACGTGCCGTCCAGATAACCGTTCACGACGCCGGAGGATGCAAGCTGTACCACGTAGCGGGCAAACCAGTCTCCCGGCAGAACGTCGGGAAAACCTGTCTCGACCGGCTCCTCCGGCACGGACGGCTGCGGCGGTTCGGCCGGTTCCTCCGGTTCTTCCGGCTCGGTCGGTTCCTCCGGTTCTGCCGGTTCTTCCGGTTCTGTCGGTTCGGTCGGTTCTTCCGGCTCGACCGGTTCTTCCGGCTCGGCCGGCTGCGGTGGTGTCGCGCTCCATCGCGCCTTGAGATTCAGATTGCCGGCGACCTGATCCGTCGCCAGCAGCAGCACGCCGTCCTCTTTTTCCCACCCGGCAAAATACCATCCGCTACGGCTGGCGTTCGGCAGTGTGCCGTACGGCTCCCCCGTTTTGTAGACCGCGACGTCGCTCAGCTCATTTTCCCCGCCGTTGGCGTCGAGAATGATCCAGTTCCAGCCCAGATCCGCGCCGTAATGCGAAAAGTCATAATCGTCATAGAGAAACATGTTCGCCTCCATGATGCGGCGCTTCAGCGCGACGGTATTGACCGCGCCGCCGACGTGGCACCACGCGGCGAATGCGGAGGCGATCTGCTGGTCGGTGTATTTTTCGATACCTGTCTTAAGATAGGTTGGGAGACGGTTCCCTGCGTTCATCCACGACGTCCCCAGTGCGTAACTCATACCGATCATGGCATCGAACTGTCCCTGCGTCACGCGGATATCGTACTTTTTCAGGAAGCGCTCATTGATATAGTCGGCGAACTGCTGCATATAGCTTCGCAGCAGAGCGTCTGCCCCCTCCTCCGTGATGCCGTTGGGGTAGTCCGCGGGATTGACCGAGCAGCCGTAGCCGATATACCATCCGGTCCCGTCGTGGAAGGCGCGCTCTGAGAAACCCTCGCCCAGCTTGACATACTCCACGACGCCGTCGGAAAAGTGCATTTCCGTATAGGCGCTCCGCGCGGCGGGACAGACCCCGGCGAGAAGCACAATCGCCAAAATCAGGCAAACCCACTGTTTCTTCATGCCTTTTCTCTCCTTTGCCACCCAATTAAGCACAAAAATGCATCATATTTCCCCCACCATGTGCGGAAAGGGCGGCCGTCTCCGCCTTGCATGGCCGGAAAAATCTGCTATAATGGCAGATGAACGAAGAAATGGAGCCGTTTCGATGAAAAACCTGACTGTGGGCATTCTCGCCCACGTGGATGCGGGAAAGACCACGCTCGGCGAGGCGATGCTTTACCGCAGCGGACAAGTGAAAAAACCGGGGCGGGTCGACCGCGGAGACAGCGCGCTGGACACGCACGCGCTGGAGCGGCGGCGCGGCATCACCATCTTTTCCGCGCAGGCCGTCATCCCGTGGCGCGGCGGGGCGATTACGCTTCTGGACACGCCTGGCCATGTGGATTTTTCCGCCGAGATGGAACGGACGCTCGTCATCCTCGACTGCGCCGTGCTCGTCATCAGCGGCAGCGACGGGGTACAGGCGCATACGGAAACGCTCTGGCAGCTCCTGCGCCGCTACGATGTGCCGACCTTTTTGTTCGTCACGAAAATGGATCTCCCCGCCGCCGACAAGGCGAAGCTGCTTGCTGACCTGACCGCGCACCTGGACGGACACATTCTGGATTTTACCGCGCGGCCATCCGACGAGGACCTCGCCATGTGCAGTGAAGCGGCGCTGGATCGCTATTTGGCGCTCGGCGCGCTTTCCGACGACGACGTGACGGAACTGATCGCGCAGCGGGCTCTGTTTCCCTGTCTGTTCGGCTCCGGCCTGAAGGCGGAGGGGATCGACGAATTGCTCGACGCGCTGCTGCGCTATGCCCCCGTCCCCCTGTTCCCCGCGGAATTCGGCGCGCGCGTCTATAAGATCAGTCACGATCCGTCCGGGGTACGGCTGACGCACGTCCGCGTCACGGGCGGGGCGCTCCGCGTCCGCCAGACGCTGCGGCTCATCGGGCGCGACGGTGCGGAAACGGAAGAGAAGATCACCGGCATCCGCATCTATTCCGGCGCAAGGTTCACTGCGGCCGAACAGGCGGAGGCGGGCGGCGTCTATGCCTTTACCGGGCTGAACACCAGCTATGCCGGGCAGGGGCTCGGTTTTGAGCCGGATCTGCCGGCACCGGTGCTGACCCCCGCGCTGACTTATCGACTTGTCCTGCCGGAGGGCGTCGACGACAAGACCGTCATGCCGCTGCTGAAGCGGCTGGAAGAGGAGGATCCGCTCCTGCGCTTCGGCTGGGACGCACGCGCGAAGGAGATCCGGCTTTCCCTGATGGGTCCGGTCCAGATTGAGGTGCTGGAGAGTGTGATCTCCGAACGCTTCGGGCTTGACCTGCTTGTGGACGCGGGACGAATCCAGTATTGCGAGACCATCGCCGCCCCGGTAGAGGGTGCAGGCCATTTTGAGCCGCTGCGGCACTATGCGGAGGTCCACCTCCTGCTTGAGCCGCTGGAGCCGGGGCGGGGGCTGGAATTTGAGACCGACTGCCCCACGGATCTGCTGGATCTGAACTGGCAGCGGCTGATCCTGACCCACCTTGCGGAAAAGCAGCATCTCGGCGTGCTGACCGGTGCGCCGCTCACGGACGTGCGCATCACGCTGCTGGCCGGGCGGGCTCATCTGAAGCACACCGAGGGCGGGGATTTCCGGCAGGCAACCTATCGCGCGGTGCGGCAGGGTCTGATGAAGGCGCAGAGCATCCTGCTGGAGCCGTATTACAGCTTCCGCCTGGAGGTGCCTGCCGCGCAGACCGGACGGGCGATCAGCGATCTTCGGACCATGCACGGCGATTTCACCGTGGAGAACACGGAATCCGCCGCCGTCCTGGTCGGGCGCGCCCCTGTCTCCTGTCTGCGGGATTACAGCGCCGAGGTCGCCGCCTATACCGGCGGACGCGGGCGCCTGAGCTGCATCATGGCCGGCTATTACCCCTGTCACAACGCCGCGCAGGTGATCGCCGACGCACAGTATGATCCCGAGGCGGATCTGGAAAATACGCCGGACAGCGTCTTCTGTTCCCACGGCGCAGGCGTCACGGTCAAATGGGACAAGGCGGATGAATACTGCCACGTGGAGACCGGACGCGGGCGCGCCGGGGACCGGATCGCGCCGCGCCTCCGGATGGGAACGGTCAGCATCGACGAAAAAGAGCTGGAAGCGATCATGGAACGGGAATTCGGCCCGATCCGCCGTCCCATGTACACCAGCCCCGTACACGTCGGCGCGGCGAGCGCGAAGCCGGTTTTCCGCGAGCGGAAGGAGCTGCTCGTCATCGACGGCTACAACGTCATTTTTGCCTGGGACGAGCTGAAGGCGATCGCCGGGGAGCATCTGGAATCGGCCCGGCACCGGCTGGAGGAGATCCTGATTAATTACCACGGTTTCACTGGCAGCGACGTGGTGCTGATTTTCGACGGCTACGCGGTCCGTGGCAATCCAGGCGAAAAGCAGGGCGACAGCGGCATCCGTGTCGTCTACACCAAAGAAAACGAAAGCGCCGATCTCTATATTGAGCGCCTGCTCCATGAGATCGGCAGAAACCGCGCCGTCCGCCTTGTGACCAGCGACAACCTTATCCGCCTTTCCGCGCTGGGCAGCGGCATCGCCCGCACCAGCGCCCGGGAATTCGGGAACGAAATGGACTGGGTCATGGGGCAGATCGGCGATATTCTCCGAAGAAGCGCGGAGGGAAGCCACATTGTGACCGTCCGCGACGGAAAGCTGTGAGGTCTCGATGGAAGATGATCTGATCCGCCGCGCGGAGGATCTGGCCGCGCGCTGCGCGCGAACGGGAAGCATTTCGCACTCGCTGTTTCTGACGCCCGCGGAGGTGTTCCGGATCGAGCAGTGGGCGCCCCGGGGTGCGGAATGCGCCGTGCTCCTCCACGGGGGCTATGACGGTGCGGAACGCCGCATCGCCTTCTTTCTCCCGGAGTGGGAAGCCGAATCGGAGTTCGATCCGTCGGAAAGCATCTGCGCGCTGGAGGGCGTCGCCGCCTTCGGCGCGCCCGGCCACCGCGACTGGCTCGGCGCTGCCCTCGCGCTCGGCATCGGGCGGGAGTGGCTCGGCGACATCCTCGTGGAGGAAAACCGCGCCGTCCTGCTCTGCCTGTCCTCGGTGCGGGAGCATCTGCTGCTGAATCTGGAAAAGGTCGGGCGCTGCGCCGTGAAGCTCCGGGCGATCCCCCTCGACGCGATCGTGCCGCCGGCGCGGGAGATGGAGGAGCGGGTGTTCAGCGTTCACTCGCCGCGTCTGGACGCGGTCTGCGCCGGAACGTTCCGCATCAGTCGCGGCGCTGCCGCGCAGGCCATCGCCGCAGGGCTGCTGTCGCTGAATTATGCCGTCTGCCTGAAAGCGGACGCGCCGGTTCGCGCGGGCGACATCCTCTCCCTGCGCGGAAAGGGCAAGGCCGTTGTGCTGGACGCGGGCAGCCATGAGAGCAAAAAAGGCCGTCATTTCGTCAAAGCCGGTCTTTACCGATAACAAGCGAAGAGAACAAGCGAAAGGAAGGTCCCTTATGAAACTGACGTTTTTGGGTGCGACCCATGAGGTCACGGGCAGCTGCACGCTGGTTGAGGTCAACGGGCGCTATGGTCTGGTGGACTGCGGCATGGAGCAGGGCATCGACGTGTTCGTCAACGTCGACCTGCCTGTCTCCCCCGCCGAGATCGACTTCATTCTGCTGACGCACGCCCATATCGACCACTCCGGCAGGATTCCGCTGCTTTACAAACTCGGCTGCACCGCGCCGGTCTACGCCACGGCGGCGACCTGCCACCTCTGTGAGATCATGCTGCGCGACTGCGCCCACATCCAGGAGAGCGACGCGGAGTGGAAATCCCGCAAGGCCCGCCGCGCCGGCGGGGAGGAGACCGCGCCGTACTACTCCATGGCCGATGCGGAGGCTGCCATCGCGAAGCTCCGGCCGGTGGACTACATGCAGGAGGTGCATATCGCGGATGGCGTTATAGTGCGCTTCATCGACGCGGGGCATCTCATGGGCTCAGCGAGCATCGAGGTCTGGCTCACCGAGAACGGCGTGACGAAAAAGATGGTCTTCTCCGGGGATATCGGCAATCTGAATCAGCCGCTTATCAACGACCCGCAGTATATTCACGAGGCCGATTACGTGCTCACCGAGAGCACATACGGCGACCGCAATCACGAAGCGGCGGACGTCAACAACATCCGCTATCTGGCCGACTGCATCCAACGGGTGCTGGACCGGGGCGGCAACCTGGTGATCCCCTCCTTCGCCGTCGGCCGCACGCAGGAGATCCTCTATTTCATCCGCGAGATCAAGGTGAACGGTCTCGTCACCGGTCATGGGGATTTCCCCGTTTACGTGGACTCCCCCCTGGCCAACGAAGCCACCGGCATCTTCCTTCAGTGCGACCGGCAGTACTTTGACGCCGCCGCCGCGGCGATGCTGGATCAGGGGATCAATCCGCTGATGAGCCCCGGCGTCAAGCTCTCCGTCAGCAGCGAGGAGAGCAAGGCCATCAACTTTGACCGGGAGCCGAAGGTCATCCTCTCCGCCTCCGGCATGTGCGAGGCCGGGCGGATCCGCCATCACCTCAAGCACAATCTCTGGCGGAAAGAGAGCATGGTGCTTTTCGTCGGCTATCAGGCGGTGGGCACCACCGGGCGCAAGATCCTGGACGGTGCGAAAACGCTCACGCTCTTCAACGAGGAGATCAGCGTACAGGCGGAGGTCGGCTTCCTCCCCGGCAAGAGCGGCCACGCCGACCGGGACGGGCTCATCCGCTGGATCACGGCCTTCGACCCCAAGCCTGCCATGGTCTTCGTCAACAACGGCGACGACGAGACCTGCAAGGCCTACGCCAACACGCTGGCGAGCGAGTACGGCTTTACCGTCGGCGCCCCCTATTCCGGCGCCGTCTTCGATCTGGCACAGGGCGTCTGGATCAAGACGCCGGAGGGCGTCCCCATCGAAAAGAAGAGCCCGAAGACGGAGCGCGCCGCCGCAGCCTACGCCGCGCTGGTCGCCGCGGGCGAGCGCCTGCAGCAGATCATCGCCGCCTGCCGCTCCATCCCCAACAAGGAACTGGCACGTTTCACCGGGCAGATCAATTCGCTCGCTGAAAAATGGCAGAAGTGGACGAAAAAGTAGATACGCAGGTTTCCCGCGAAAAGCAGCGGCGCCGACGGCTCGAAAGAGCCAGACCGGCGCCGCTGCCACGTTCTATCGGACGGAAATTCAGGATTATGAATATCATATTGTCGAATCCCTGTAAAGGCGAAGAAGAATCAGAGCCTCTATCGCGGGGATTTCTCATTCGGCGCGGCACTGGCCGTCTGGGTTGCCGGATTCGTTTCGGGCACGATGATGCTCGGCTTCTCCGAAATCATCCGCCTTCTCCACGAAATCAACAGCAAGACGCCTGATTGATTCAAAACGTCGGAAGGGCGCCCAGAATGGGCGCCCTTCCGGCTTATTTGTCGATGCAGCTTACTTGTTGATGAGTTCCTCCAGGAAGCCCGCGATTTCGCCGACGGTGGTGAGCTCGCGCACGCGCTCGTCGGTGATGATGATGTTGTACTCGTTCTCCATCTCGGTGAGCATCTCCACGAGGTCAAGGGAATCCGCGCCGAGGTCGTCGATCACGTTGGATTCAGGGCGGATCTCGCTGCGGTCAATACCCAGCTGGTTGGACAGAAAATCACAGATCTTATCGTAAATCATGTCCGGCTCCTCTCTTTTTCGTTCTCAGGCCCACTCGCGGGACTGCGGCTTGTTCGACGTGGTTTCGGGCTTTTCGTAGGTCACGACGACGCGGCGGTTGGGCTCCACGCCCGTGGACGCCGTCGAAACGCCCTCATAGTTCTGGAGCGCAGTGTGGATTACGTGGCGCTCATAGCTGTTCATGGGTTCCAGTGCCATGGACCGCTTGTACTTGACGGCCTTGGCCGCCATCTTCTCCGCGAGGTGGACGAGCGATTCCTCCCGCTTGCTGCGGTAATTCTCCGCATCCACGCTGATGTGCATCTTCTCGCTGCCGCGGTTGACGGAGTAGTTCACCAGATGCTGGATGGCGTCCAGCGTCTCGCCCCGGCGACCGATGACAGCGCCCATGGCCGGACCGCTGAGATTGGCCACCAGTCCGCCGGTGGGGCGCTCGGTGATCTCAATGTCGGCTTCGATGCCCATGCAGTCCAGCAGGCCGCGGAGATAACGTTCCACGCGGTCGCGCCGGGTATCCGTGACCTCATAGCTCAGACGCACCACGGCATCCGTGCGGCCGATGCCGAGCACGCCCTTTTTCGAGCGCTCCACGACCTCCACGGAGACCTTGCAGCGGGTCTTTCCGAGCTGTTCCAGGCCGGCGGCAAT
>JAEEGL016181512.1_pt1 | contig 15147 bp, 13 predicted proteins | sample 9134231 | NCBI WGS metagenome assembly JAEEGL01 (sample SAMN16246548, study PRJNA631951) | gut metagenome | biome: gut microbiome; feature: rumen; material: fiber-attached | host: Bos | place: Iran: Karaj | collected 2018-10 | reverse complement strand
GATTTACTTATTATAAATCCGACTATAGAACCTCCTATTATAGGTAGTAACAAATAAAATGCCTTTTTAATTAACTTTATAATACATCCTTCTTTCTAGTAATTAGAATATGCATTATTATGAAAAATATTATAAATAAAAAAAGAGATTATTAATCTCTTTTTAATTTTAAACAATAAGTTCTTTTTACATAACTTAAGAACTCATCAACACGCTCTTCATAAGCTTTCTTTTCTTCATCAAATAACTTTCCAGTAATTTCTAAAGCTTCTTTGTTTTTTGTAAATAGGATATCAATTAATTCTTTAGCAATACAGTTAGCTTCGTATTCCATTTCAAGACCATCATAGTATTTCATGTATGCATCATAATCTTCACTTAGGATGCGATTTTCTATTTCAAATAGTTGATGCTGATGACTTGAAAAAAATGTTCTTTTTCGATATTGAAGTGAATGGGCAAATTCATGTAAAAAAACATATATTGTAGTATAGTATTTTTCTTTATCTTGAAAAGTTTCATCATTTATATTATATAAGTTTATTTCACAAGAATTAATTTCGTTACTAGCTAGTCCATATATTTCTCCAGTAGCAGTTTTTTTCTTTTTGGAATCAAGTTTTACACAAATATTATTTGCTTTTCCAGAAGTTATAATTGTAGTTATTAAATTTAGAAAGGTTAGATTACGATTCTTAGGGGTATCAGTTTTTTCTTTCGGGAACTTAGTAAAATAGTTATTCATTAAGACAACTAAATTTTTATCTTTTTGACGTAAAGGAGCTATGTTAGATAACATTATAAATGCATCTTCAGCAAATTCACGTTCTAAGTTAGTAATAGGCTGGTTAGTGGTAATTTTATTAATTATTTTATCTAAACATTTAAATATGTAATTTATTATTTCATTATATTCATAGCTTTTATATTTTTTTTGCTGTTTTAAAGATTTCATAAACGTTTCTTTAGCTTCATTGTTATTATATATATCAACAATGAGCTGTTCTATTTTTTGATAACTAACCTTTCTTTTCATAGTAATAACCCCCATAAATGTGCTGCTTATTATATAATTTTTTGCGTATTTTGTCAATTTATAGGTCAATATTAACTATTTGATCAAAGTAGATATAAGAAGCATCATCAAAGATTATTTTTTGATTAATTAAAATAATTTTAAGTATTCTTTTAGTAATTTTAAACAATCTATTACTTTGAAAAAAGGTGATTTTAATTGGAATATTTTCGTGATAAGCATGAAACAAGTCGGTTTCTAAATTGTTTTTTTGTTCATCAGTTAAAATAGGTTTAGAAATTTTACTTCTTTTAATTAGTATTTCTTGTTCTAATTCTTTAGAAGAGTAGACTGAATCAAAAGGCTGCCATTTTATCATTCCACGATCATTCATGGTGACCTCCTATTTTTTCATTTCTTATTTTAATAGTAGAATCTTCTAGCAGACTAGAACCTTTAAGAAGAATATTTTTTCCATATTTATATTTAATATTGTCGATAGTTTTATTTAATTGTTCTTGTTCTTTAACGTCACTAAAAGAACTAAATAAATCTAATTGAACTCCTTTTTTATCTTTTAAATTACCAAGAGAAATACCTATTAATCTAATTGGGGCTCCATCGGTGTAGTATTTATCAAATAATAGTTTACATATATCAAAGATAGTTTCTGGATTGTCAGTTGGACTTTGGATTTTCATATTATGATAAAAGCCACCGCCATAAGTTTTAGAATATCCAATTCTAAGTCCTATAACGCTAGTTTCTTTGTTATGACGCCTTAATCTTTCAGTTAATACTTCAAGCATTTCTTCAATAATAATTGGAGCGTTATATCCATAATAATTTTTAAATAGAACTTGACTATGACTAAAAGAATAACTTTTTCTTACTTTTTTCCAATCTTTTATTCTAGATAAATCAATACCATTGGCATGGTTCCAAAGTTCTTCTCCCATAATACCAAATTTATCTTTTAGGATATTTTTATTATAATTGGCTAATTCTCCAACAGTATATATTTTTAATTTATTTAAATTTCTTTCCATATTTTTACCAATACCCCACATACTAGATAGGGGAGATAGTGGCCATAGTTTTTCTTTAACATCAGCATATGTCCATTTTGCTATAAAAGAATCATTTTTCTTAGCTTCAATATCCATTGCTAGTTTAGCAAGAAGCATATTAGGACCTATACCGCATGTTGCTGTAAGACCAAGAGTGTCTTTTATATCTTTTAAAATAGTTAAACCAAGTTCATAATCACTTTTTTTGTATAGTTTTAAATAATCTGTAACATCTAAAAAGCATTCATCAATAGAGTAGATGTGTAAATCTTCAGAGGATACATAATTTAAATATATTTCTACTACTTGTTTACTTTTTTCTATGTAAAGGCGCATTCTAGGATTAGCTATTATATATTTTACATTACTAGGTATTTCATATAATCTACCCCTAGATTTAACTCCTTGTTTTTTTAAATAAGGAGTTATTGCTAGAGTAATAGCACCATTTCCTTGTTTTTTATTGGCTACAACTAAAGGAGTAGTAAATGGATCTAAACCTTTATCAATGCATTCACAAGAGGCAAAAAAACTTTTTAAATCGATACATAAAATATTTCTTTTAGGTAGTTCCATAATTACTCCTTTCTAAAACATTTGTTCGATTAAATTATATCTCTTGTTTTAGAAAATAGCAATATTAAAATAGTGGAATTTTTTGTCAAGTGACACTCTCATTTTTTGACTTACTACATAATACATTATATAATTATTATGGATGGGAATGACCAGAATGGATTTTATCATATTAATAATTGGTAGTGATATAAATGCTTATTATATGGCAAGATGTGCACATGAAGCTTATCGTGTAAAGCCTTATATGCTTGCCCATAGTAAAATGGCTTTTACAGCTAATTCTAATATAATTAATATTTTTTATAATGATAAAATATGGGATGAAAAGGAATTTATTAAAGCTATAAACAAGTTTAGTAAAGAACATTCTGATAAGAAAATCATTCTTATTAGTTCTAATGAAACTTATGCGGCATTTTTAGTAAATAATAAATTACCAGATAATTGTATTTACAATTATCCTAAAGCTGAAATATTAAATAATTTTATTAATAAAGAAAAATTTTATAAAGCTTATGATAAATATTTAGATATACCTAAGACTATTTATTATGCTTGTAAGGAAAAGAATATACCTAATATAAATATTAAGTATCCAATTATAATTAAACCTGCTAATGTAGTTATGTATAATCATATATCTTTTTCTGGCAAAGAAAAAATATATAAAGTAGATAATGAAGAAGACGCTTTAAATATAATTAAAAATATCAAAAAAGGTGGTTATACAGATACTTTAATTATTCAAGAATTTATACCTGGTGATGATTCATATTTATTTGATAGTGTAACTTATTCAAATAAAGATGGCAAAGTTACTGACATGACTTTTGCTCAAATAGGATTACAAGAGCATAAGAAAACTATGATAGGTAACGCAGCTATCTTAATAAATGGCTTTAATACATATGATGTAGATATTATACCTACTATTAAGAAGTTAACTAAATTTATGGAAACTATTGGTTATACTGGTTATGCAGAATTTGATTTAAAATATGATCAAAGAGATAAAAAGTTTAAAGTTTTAGAAATAAATGCTCGTCAAGGAAGATGTAGTTATTATCTTTGCGCACTAGGATGTAATTTGGTAAAGAACATGGTAGATGATCTTTTATATGATGTAAAAAAGGATTTTACCTTTTATGATGCTCCATTATTACTTAGTTTTGTTCCTAAAAAAATTGCTAAAAAATATATTCGCAATCCGAAGTTTAAAGAAGAAGCTTTAAAATTATGGAGCAAAAGAGTTAATCCAGTTAAATATAAAAAAGATACTAATTTAAAAAGAAAGCTTCTTTTAGTAAAGATAGCAAATAGATATACCAAGGATTATAAAGAAAGTACGTGGGAATAATATGAGAAGAAGTGGATTTATAGAAGGAACTATAATAGCTACTATTGCCGTTGTAGTTACTAAGATATTAGGAATAATATATGTAATTCCTTTTTATGCTATAGTAGGTACACTAGGTAGTGCTTTATATGCTTATGCTTATAATATATATGTAATGTTTCTAGATATTTCTACAGCTGGAATACCTAGTGCTATTAGTAAAATAGTCAAAGAATATGATACTTTAGATAAAGAAGAAGCTAAAGTTAGAACTGCTAAATTAGGTATAAAAATAATATCTTGTTTATCAATATTTAGTTTTTTGGTATTAATGATTTTTGCCAAGCAAATTGCACTACTTATAATTGGAGATATGACTGGTGGAAATACAATTAGTGATATAGCATTTGTTATAAGATGTGTATCATTTGCAGTACTTATAGTTCCTTTACTTAGTATTTTAAGAGGATACTTACAAGGACATAAGATTATTTCTGTATCATCATCAAGTCAAATAATTGAACAAGTTTTAAGAGTAATTACAATTATAGTAGGTAGTTACTTACTTGTAAAAGTATTTAATATGCCAATTAAATATGGTGTAGGTATAGCTACATTTGGAGCTTTTGTTGGAGCGTTAGCTTCTTTAATGTATGTAGTATATAAATGTTATAAAAGTAGAAGACAACTTAGTTTAGATAAGAAATTAACTAAAGATAAAACTATTAAAGATAGAGAAATAATAAATAAAATTATTAAATATGCCATACCAATGATTTTAGTAAGTGTTACTGTTGCCATATATGATTTTATGGATATGGTATTAATTTCAAGATTTACAAACTATTTTGGTTATCCGGCATCTACTGTAGAGTTTGTATCTACAGCTATTAGTACTTGGAGTAAAAAAATACTTATGATTGTATCATCAATTGGTACTGGACTTACTGCAAGTTTAATTCCTAATATGGTTGAAGCATATACACTAAAAGATCATAAGTTATTAAATGATCACTTTAATAAAGCTTTAGAAATAGTTTTAACAGTATGTTGTCCAATGGTACTAGGAATATGTATCTTATCTGGACCAATATGGACAATCTTTTATGGGCATAACCTAATAGGTGGACATATCTTATCAATTAATATTTTTGTGGCAATATTACTTAACTTGTTTATGGTTACTAATTTTACATTACAAAGTATTAATGAATTTAAAACAGTTTATAGAAGTGCCATATTTGGTTATTTAACAAATCTTATACTAGATGTTGTATTTATGAATATGTTGCATGTAGTTAATCTGCCAATTTATTATGGTGCTATTGTAGCAAGTATTTGTGGTTATATAGTGTCTATTACAATTGCATTGAAGTATTTAAAATTTAATTATAAATTTAATTATAAAGAAGCACTTAATAATTTTGTTAAAACAATCATACCGATGATTTGCTTAATACTATTTGCTACACTATTAAATAAATTAATAGTGTTTAATGACGCAAGTAGAAAGCTTATGGTAATTAAAGTAATTATTATTGCAATACCATGTGCTATAGCTTATATCTATGCTTTATTTAAATTAAAAGTAATTGATACTATTTTTGGTAAAGATTTCTTTCCTAAAATAAAAAATAAATTATTAAAAAAGATGCATAAATAAATACTTAAAATAACAATATAAACATAGAATATTCTAAGGAGGATATCTATGTTTTTTAATTATGGCTATAAGGTAGGAAAGATATTAAATGTTGCTGAAAAGGAAAGATATAACTTGGCTCATCCTTATGTAGGAAGTGAGCATTTACTTTTAAGTATATTAAAAGCAGATGAAGAATGTATTAAAATTTTTAATAATTATAATGTCAATTATAGTATTTTTAGAGAAACATTAGTTGAAATAGTAGGAAGTGCTTCTAAAAAGCAAGAAATAAACTTATATACACCTCTTTTAAAAAGAATAATAGCAAATGCAACTGATATTGCTTTAGAAGAAAAAAGAGAAGTCACATGTAAAGATTTAATTATGTCATTATTAGAAGAAGCAGAAGGAATAGCATATCGTCTTTTGATTAGTTTAGATGTTGATTTAGATAAACTATATAAAGATTTAAAAAAGACTAACAATACAAATAATATGGCAGTTTTAGAAGTAGGAACTAATTTGAATAAAACAGTTAACATGGACGAAAAAGTAATTGGAAGAGAAGATATTATAAATGAAATTATCGAAGTTTTATTAAGAAAGAAAAAAAATAATCCTTTATTAGTTGGTAAAGCTGGAGTAGGTAAGACAGCTATAGTAGAGGAGCTGGCTAGAAGGATAAACAAAAATGATGTTCCTTTATTTTTAAAGGATAAACAGATAATATCTATTGAAACTGCTTCTTTAGTTGCCGGGACTAAATATCGTGGAGAATTCGAAGAAAGACTTACTAAGATAATTAATGAAATAAAGGATAATCCCAATATTATTTTATTTATTGATGAAATTCATTCGATTGCTCATGCTGGTGGATCAGAAGGTGCTATTAATGCCGCAGATATATTAAAGCCTTCAATGGCTAGAGGTAATATTAAAATAATCGGAGCTACTACTATTGAAGAATATGAAAAATCTATTGTTAAAGATCAAGCTTTAGAAAGAAGATTTGAAAAGATAGTAGTAGAGGAGCCATCTTTAAAAGAAACATTAAATCTTATGATTAATATTAAAGATGAATATGAAGATTATCATGATGTATCTATTAGTAATGAAGTTATAGAATATTTAGTTTCGGCATCTGATGAATTTATTTCTAATAAAAATAATCCTGATAAGTGTATAGAGCTCTTAGACAGCGTTTGTTCTCATGTTAAGTTATGTAATACTTCTAATAATAAAGAAGATTTAATAAAGCTAAAAAATGAATATTTAAATAAAGGTGATTATAAGAAAGCTTCTTATTATTTAAAAGAATTTTTAAGTATAGGGAAAAAGAAAATACCAGTTACTAAAGAAGATGTTTTAAATGTTATAAAAAGTAGGATTAATCTTCCTAGCAAAGATAATATTAATTTATTAAAGAAAAATATAGATGATAAAGAATTATTAAAAATTATTGAAGATAAATATAATAATTTAAATTCTTTAAAATCAGTATTATTAATTGAAAGTAATAATATATTGGAATCTTTAATAAAGTATTACAACACTAAATCTAGTGCACTAATTATTGATTTAAGAGAATATGATAATCTAAATAAATTAATTGGAGTATCAGCTGGATATGTTGGATATGAAGACAATTATGCTTTAAAAGATATTATTAATTATCCTTATAGTTTGGTAGTCTTTAAGAATATCGATAAAGCTAAAAGAGAGGTTAAAACTATAGTTGATAAGATTATTAAAGAAGGGGTAATTACTAATGGTAAAGGAGAAATATTAGATTTTAAAAAATCATTTATTGTATGTACCAAAAAAGAAAGTAAAAAATGTAAAGTTGGATTTGAAAATGATTATATTTCTAGTAATGAATTTATAAAAGTTTTGGCATAAAAAAAGAAGAATTATTCTTCTTCTTTTAATTTGACTAATACTTCTCGAGGTTTAGATCCGTTTTGAGGTCCAACTATACCTCGTTCTTCTAATAAATCAATCATACGAGCTGCTCTATTATATCCAAATCTAAATCTTCTTTGAATTAATGATGCACTTATTTTACCAGTTTGAATTGCAAATTCTACAACTTCATCATACATAGCATCATCAGCATTGTCACTACCAGCAGATGAATTTGTTGAAGCAGAGCTTTCGCTCATTTCAAACATTTTATCATCATATTTAGCTTTTTGTTGTTCAACACAATGCTTAATAACTTTTTCAATTTCGTTATCTGATATATAACATCCTTGAATACGAATTGGAATGTTTTCACCCATAGGTAAGAATAACATATCACCTTTACCAAGTAGTTTTTCAGCTCCACCCATATCTAGAATAGTTCTTGAATCAATTTGACTTGATACAGCAAAACTTATACGTGATGGAATATTTGATTTAACAACTCCAGTAATGATATCAGTAGATGGTCTTTGTGTTGCTACAATCAAATGAATACCAGCAGCTCTTGCCATTTGGGTAATACGCATTATTGAATCTTCAACTTCTTTAGATGCTACTAACATCAAATCTGCAAGCTCATCAATAATAACTACAATATAAGGCATATGATGAATTGGACTATCAGGATTCTTCTTATTTTGTTTATCAACAAAGGCATTATATCCTTCAATATTTTTAACAGCATTATCTTCAAAAGTTTGATATCTTTTTTCCATTTCAGCTACCATCTTTTGTAGAGCAATTGATGCCTTTTTAGGATCAGTAACAACAGGAGTTAGTAGGTGAGGGACACCATTATAGTTAGAAAGTTCAACTTTCTTTGGATCTACTAAAACTAATTTTACTTCATCAGGTCGATAACGCATTAATATAGATACTAATATTGTATTAATACATACTGATTTACCAGAACCAGTAGCACCAGCAACTAGAAGGTGAGGAGTTTTAGCTAAATCCCAACAATATGGAGTACCCATGATATCTTTTCCTAATGCAACTGATATTTTATAATTCTTCCATGATTTATTTTCAACACCTAATATTTCTTTTACTTTTACCATGCTAACTTCTGGGTTAGGTATTTCAACTCCGATAGTACTTTTTCCTGGAATTGGAGCTTGAATACGAACATCTTTAGCAGCTAAAGCTAAAGCTATTTCTTTATTAATTGATAGTATCCTACTTACTTTTGTTCCAGGAGGAACAGTTACTTCGTATTGAGTAACAGCAGGACCTATATGAATAGCTACAACTTTACCGCTTATACCAAAATCTCTTAAAACAGCTTCTAAAGCAACCTGATGTTCTTTAGTAAAATCAGTAGATATTTTTTTGTTTTCAGGATCTTCTAATAATTTTAAAGATGGTAATCTATAATGTCCAGATTCGATTACTTCTTCATCAGATGTATTTTTTATAGGTTCATCACTAGGAAGTTCTTTATAATGACTTGATTTTAATTCTTCAACACTGGTAATAACTATACGATCATCTTTTTCTTCTTTAGGCTCATCATATTCAAGTGTTTCGGTATTAAATACTTTTTTCTCGTGTTCATCGTCATCTTTTTTATCTCTTTTAAATCTTTCAAAGAATCCTTCAATGGCATCACCAATATTAATATTAAATAACAAAACCAAACCAAATATTGCTAATATAACATTAACAATAATAAATCCAACTTTTCCAAACAAGCTATAAAGTGAACTAGCAATTAATGCTCCAACTAATCCTCCACCAATTTCAATGGTATTATTACCAGAAGTAAGTAGGGCAGTTGTTTCACTAATAGTTTTAATTCTTTCTTGGATTGATTCAAATGATATTTTTATAACACTTTTAAATCCACTTATATTTGTAACGAAACTATAGTGACTAGCTGCTAGGATAACTAAGAAAATTATATAAAATCCAATTAGCTTTGGTGTGAAATATTTTGGATGTTTTCTTTTAATTAACATATATAATCCTAATATTAATGTAGCAAATAGTAAAACCATCCACCATTCACCAGCTAGAAACATTGCAAACTGCTTAATTAAAGATCCAATCCAACCGAAGCCAAAGCCAATAATTCCGATTAAAATTAGTAATAATCCGGTTAATTCTGCACTTTGCATAAAATTAGATTCTGATTGTTTTCTTTTCTTTCTCTTTGCCATATGTTTCACCATTATCATTATAACATAAAAAAAGGATAGTTTAATATCCTTTTTTTACATAATATTCATATAATTCTTTAAATCTATTAAAATGAACTATTTCTCGTTGTCTTAAAAACAATAAAGGAGCTAAAATATCCTCATCGTTTGTTAAATCTATAAGGTTTTCATAAACTGCTCTAGCTTTTTGTTCAGCTGCCATATCTTCCATTAAATCTGCTAGAGGATCAGCAGTAACCGCAAAATAAGTTGCTGTAAAAGGAACTCCTGATGCATCTATAGGGAATATTCCTTTATTATGATCGGCATAATAGCTTCCAAGTCCAGCTTCTTCGAGTTCTTTTACTGAAGCGTTTTGGGTTAATTGTTTCACCATTGTACAAATCATTTCACAGTGACCTAGTTCTTCTGTGGCTATATCATTAAGCAGTGCTTTTCCTTTATCATCAGGCATTGTAAATTTTTGAGAGAAGTATCTCATGGCTGCTGCTAGTTCACCATTAGCACCACCAAACTGGGTGATTAAGTATTTAGCCATTCTTAAATCTTTTTTCTTAATATTAATAGGATAGTTTAAATGTTTAACATATTTAAACATATATATCACCTCGATTATTATTCCATGGCATATCACTTAACCAATTATAGTTTTCTTTAACTACATCATTTAAAGTAAGTGAACCATATTCTTTTATATATCTTTCTTCTAAAGATTTTTCATCTTCTATATATTTTTTAAATAAGTTAAATGTCTCTTTATCATTGCTATTTAAATCCAAATAAAGATTTAAATCATTAATAATAAAACACAAGCTCATTATTTCAAATAATAGTTTTTCCTTATTGTTATTAGGTTTTAATTTAAAATAAGTATAGTTCTTATATTGATCATATAAATCTTCAAAAGAATTGCCTTTTAAAAAACTTTCATAAGGGCTTAAGATATTACTTTTATTAGTGTTAATTTCATTATTAGTTGGCATACCCATAAAACTCATATCAAATCCATAATTATTATCAAACAACATTATTAATTCCTCCTAATTTAAAGTATGTGTTAACCAACTTGTTGTATAGGCAGAAGTTTATTGGCAAATAATTATTTTTATGCTATACTTATTATTGTAAAAATAGGAGGTTGTTTTTATGGAATGTCCTAAGTGTGGTAAGAAAAATAAAAAGGGAGAAGAAAAGTGCGTTGTTTGTGGTAAAACTCTTATAAAGAAAAATGCCAAAGAAAAAACTAATGAACTTATAGATAGTATTACTAGTACTATTGATGTAAAAGCAATAAAAAGAGCTGAAAAATCAATTGTTTATAATTTAAAGGAATCATATCCTAAATTAATAGCATCATCAATAGTTTTAATAGTTTTAATATTTACAATAGTATTTTTATCAATTGGATTTAAGAGTGTATCATGTACATATAAAAGTAGATACGACGATTATTTAATGTATCGTGCTAATATTAATTTTAATTATAAAGATAATAAAATTACAAGATTTAAAATGCGTCAAGAATTTTCTACTGATTCAAGTGAACATAAAAAAGAATTTAAAAACTTATATGACAATATGATAAGCAATAGTAAAGATAAGGAAAATTATAAACATATAGTTAGATCGACATATGGAAATAAACATTTTACAATAGTATATAATTTTTCTCCTAAATATATTGAACAAGTAGAAGATTATGTTGATATTGCAATAGATGATTATAAAACTATAGATGATTTTATAAAAGAATTAGAAGATATTGATTTTAAATGTAAATAATAAAAGCCATTAATTAATGGCTTTTTATCATGTTTTATAAAAAAAGCTTGTTAAAAAACCATATTATGTTATAATATTTTCAAGTGAGACAAATATGAGTAGGCCAACAAGCCTGCTTTTATTATTATAATGAGGTGAGTATGGAAAGAAAGTTAGAAGAAATTAAAAAGAATTTAACTCCAGAGTTAGAAAAATTAAATATAATAATTACTGATATTACATATAGTAAAAAAGGTAAATATAATTTTTTAACTATTGAGTTAGATAAAGAAGGCGGACTTGATCTAGATACTATTGTTGAAGCATCTAATGTTATTAATCCAATAATTGATAAATTAGATTTAATAGATGATAGTTATATACTAGATGTTATTAGTAAGGAAAGAGGTTAGAAAAATGAACGGTAAAGAATTTATAAAAGCAGTAGATCATATTGTTGAAGAAAAACATATCAGTAGAGATCTAGTATTTGAAGCAATGGAACTTGCTTTACAAACAGCTTACAAAAAGAATTTTGATTCTAAAACAAATGTTAGAGTAGAAATCAATAGAGAAACTGGAGACATTAAAGTATTTTCTTATTTAATTGTTGTAGATGATGTTGATTTTGGACATGAAGAAGTAGATGAAGAAGGTAATGTTGTAAAAATACCTCCTGAAATCAATCCTGATGCACAAATTATATTAGAACAAGCAGAAGAAATAGTTCCTGGTATTAAAGTAGGAGAAACTATTGAACAAGAAGTTACTCCAAAAGATTTTGGTAGAGTTGCTGCTTCAACTGCAAAACAAGTTATTACTCAAAAAATAAGAGAAGCTGAAAAGAATAGTATTATTGCTGAATTTGAAGGTAAAGAATACGAAATGATGGTTGGACTTGTAGCTATGGAAGATGCTCGTAACTACTATATTGATTTAGGTAGAACAAGAGGTATCTTACCAAAGAGTGAAACAATTCCTGGTGAAGAAATTAAAATGGGTTCTAATATTAAAGTTTATATTACGAAAGTTGAAAACCAAACTAAAGGACCACTTATTTTACTTTCTCGTAAACATTATGGATTTGTTAAAAGATTATTTGAAACTGAAATTCCTGAACTTGCTGATGGAACTATTGAATTATATGCAGTTGCAAGAGAAGCTGGAATTAGAAGTAAAGTTGCGGTTTATTCAAATAATGAAAAAGTTGATGCTATTGGAGCTTGTATTGGTGAAAAAGGATGCCGTATCGGATCTATATTAAAAGAATTAGGCGGAGAGAAAGTTGACTTGGTTTTATATAGTGAAGATCCAGCAACATTTATTGCTAATGCCCTAAGCCCAGCTAAAGATGTAATCGTAAATATTACTGATGAAGTCAAAAAAGAAGCTTTAGCTATCGTAAATGATGAAAATTTATCTTTAGCAATCGGTAAAAAAGGAAGTAATGTAGTACTTGCATCTCGTCTTACTAAGTATAAGATTAATGTTAAGACATTAGTTCAAATTCAAGAAGAAGGTAATAAATAATTATAGGAAAGGAGCTCATGAAGATGAAAAAAATACCAATGAGAACCTGTGTTATAACTAAAGAAAAATTAGATAAAAGAGATCTGATTAGAGTAGTTAGAACTCCCGAAAAAGAAATAGTAGTTGATCCTACTGGAAAATTAAATGGTAAAGGAGCTTATCTAAAAAAGGATTTAGAAGTATTTCTAAAAGCTAAAAAGAGTAAAGCTTTAGATAGAATACTAGAAGTTCCAGTACCAGATAGTATATATGAAGATTTAAAAAACTTATTATAGAAAGAAGGGTGAATATATGACTGTAAAAGAATATGCAACCGAAATGAATGTCTCAGTTGCTGAGGTATTAAAAAAATGTATGGAGTTAGGTATTGAAGCTAATGATGCATCAAGTTTCTTAGAAGATGATGATATCGTAATGCTAGATAATACTATTAATTTAATTAGTACTGATGAAGAAGTTACTTATGAAGAAGAAGATGATATGGATGATGTTGTTGAAGATATCATGGAAAGTTCTAATATAAGTAAACAAATTAATACAATTGATAAAAAACAAAAACTAAAAAAGCAAAAAGATAAGAGTAGTGCTGAATTTAATACCTTAAAGAAAGAAATGTATAAACATAAAGAAAAATTAAAAGGTAATGAGACAGACGATAATATAGTTTTATATAAAAGTGATATGACTGTATCTGATTTAGCTAATGCTTTAAATATAAGTGGTACAGATATCATTAAAAAATTAATGGGACTTGGTTTAATGCTTAATTTAAATCAAGTAATAGATTTTGAAAATGCTGAAATAGTAGCTCTTGATTATGGAAAAACTCTAAAGAAAGAAGAAACTCAAGATGTTGCTAACTTTGAAGAATATGAAATTATAGATAAAGAAGAAGATCTAGAACCTAGACCTCCAATTGTTACTATTATGGGACATGTTGACCATGGTAAAACAACTTTACTAGATTACATTAGAAACTCTCATGTAGTAGAAGGTGAATTTGGTGGAATTACTCAACATATAGGTGCTTATCAAATAACTTATAAGGACAATAAGATTACATTTATAGATACTCCTGGACATGCTGCATTTACTGAAATGCGTGCTCGTGGAGCATCTGTTACTGATATCGTTATTATTATAGTTGCTGCAGATGATGGTGTTATGCCTCAAACAAAAGAAGCTGTAGATCATGCTCTATCAGCAGGTGTACCTATTGTAGTTGCAGTAAATAAAATAGATAAACCAGATGCTAATCCAGATCGTATATATGAAGAAATGGCTGCTATTAACATTACTCCAGAATCATGGGGTGGAGATATACCATTTATAAACATTTCTGCTAAGAGTGGAGAAGGTGTAGATTTACTTTTAGAAACTATTCAAACAATTAGTGAAGTAAAGGAATTAAAAGCTAATCCAAATAGGTATGCAGTAGGAACTGTAATTGAATCAAGACTTGATAAAAACGTTGGTGGTATAGCAAGTTTAATTATTGGGAATGGTACTTTACGTATAGGTGATCCAATTGCTGTTGGAACAACTCATGGACGTATTAGAACAATGAAAAATGATTTAGGTGAAGATATTGCTAGTGCTGGGCCATCTACTCCAGTAGAAATAACTGGTCTTGCTGAAAACCCATCAGCTGGAGATAAGTTCATGGCTTTTGAAACTGAAGCTGAAGCTAAGAAGGTAGCAGAACAAAGACAAGAATTTGCTAAGCAAAACAAGTTTAAAAAAGAATCAATTTCTCTAGATGATTTATTTAATAAAATAAATGCTGGTCAAAAAGAGATTAATGTCGTTTTAAAATGTGATGTTCGCGGTAGTGAAGAAGCAGTTAAAAATGCCTTAGAAAAAATAGAAGTAGAAGATGTAAGAGTAAAAGTTATTCGTAGTGGTATTGGTACTATTACAGAAAGTGATGTAGTACTTGCTAATGCATCTAATGCTTTAGTAATCGGATTTAATGTATCACCATCAGCTAATACTAAAGAAGTAGCTAAAGAATATGGTGTAGATATAAGATTATATACAATTATTTATAAAGCTGTTGAAGATATGGAGCTAGCTATGAAAGG
>JAEEGL014749872.1_pt1 | contig 15147 bp, 12 predicted proteins | sample 9134231 | NCBI WGS metagenome assembly JAEEGL01 (sample SAMN16246548, study PRJNA631951) | gut metagenome | biome: gut microbiome; feature: rumen; material: fiber-attached | host: Bos | place: Iran: Karaj | collected 2018-10 | reverse complement strand
TCTGAATACCAGCGGCGGCGACGCCGGAACCGAGCCGCTCCCTCCGGATACCGGAGACAACGACGACAGCGAGGAGGGCGAATTCTGATGTCAGCCATCTATAAGCGCGACCTGCGCTCCTACTTCACCAGCCCGGTGGGCTATGTCTTCATCGCCGCCGTCGTATTCATCATGAACCTCATGTTCTATATCATGAACATGCTCACGGGGCGGAACCAGCTGGTGGCCTGCTATTCCTTCATGTTTTACGCGCTGGTGGTCCTGGCCCCGGTCCTCACCATGCGGACCTTCAGCGAGGAGTATAAGCAGAAGACAGACCAGCTGCTCCTCACCTCCCCGGTCCGTCCGGTGGGAATCGTCATGGGCAAATTCCTGGCTGCCTATACGGTCTATGTGGCCGCCCTGGCCCTGATGCTGATCCAGATCATCATCATCGCCGCCGTCAGCACCCCGAATCCGGCCATCATCATCGGGAACTACATCGCGCTTCTGGCCGCCGGGGCGGTTTTCATCGCCATCGGCTGCTTCGTCTCCTCCCTGACGGAAAACCAGCTGGTGGCCAACATCGCCACCCTGGGCATCAACGTGTTCCTCTTCCTGATGGATTACGCCTACACCCGCATCAACGTCAGCTGGGTGAAGTCCGTGCTGTACTGGATCTCGGTGTTCCGCCGCTACAACACCTTCTATGTGGGCGTGTTTTCCGTCGCGGACTTTTTCTTCTACGTCTGTGCCGCCGCCGTCTTCCTCTTCCTGACGGTGCGGGTATTGGAAAAGAAGCGCTGGAGCTGAGAATCCCCCCATTTGACGCAGCCTGACAGACCCTGATGAAAGGAGCTGCCTCCCGAGGCAGATGGAGATACCATGAAAAAAAGACCGGATGACGAAATACTGAACGAGGGCATCCTCGACGCGGAGCTGGCCGCGGAAGAGGAGGAAATTAAAAGCCGTAAATTCAAATACGGCACCATGGCAACCATCTTCACCGTGATTTTCGTAGCTGCGGTGGTGCTGTTCAACGTGCTTCTGGGCTACATGACCGACCGCTTTGTCTGGGAATTCGACATGACCAGGGAGCATCTCTTCGAGATTTCCGAGGATACCAAGGAGGTCATCGACGACCTGAGCCGGAATGTCACCATTACCGTACTGGCCGACGAGACCATGTTCCGGGATTCCACTGAGCTGTTCAGCAACATTTACGAGATCCTGCAGCGCTACGAGGCCCTGGGGGGCGGCAAGATCAAGGTCCGCTACATCAACCCCAATATGAACCCCAAGATCTTTGACCAGTACAACGAGCTGGGGACCCTGGGGAACAACTACCTCATCATCGAAAGCGATCTGCGGCAGACCTACCTCTCCCCCAACAGCCTGTACAACATGTCCGTGGACCAGAACAGCGACATCACCTATTTCGTCGGTCTTCGGGCCGAGCAGCAGCTCACCTCCTCCCTTCTCTTCGTCACCCAGGATTCGGTGAACACCGCCTGCTGGGTCCGGGGTCACGGCGAGGACTATTCCAAGGTACAGCTGGACGGCATCCTTGCCAAGATGAATTACGACACGCAGGTCATCATCCTGGCCCAGGAGGAGATCCCGGAGGAATGCACCCTGCTGATCATCTCCTCCCCCACCACGGATTACAGCCCGGAGGAAATCGACAAGCTGGACGCCTTCCTGAAGCGGGGCGGCGACGCCATCGTCACCCTGACGGCGGACAACAGCACGGCCCTCACCAACCTGAACCTCTACTTCGAGGAGTGGGGCATCCGTTACCGCAGCGAGTTCATTCTGGACTACTACCAGAGCATCAGCAACATGCCCTTCTATGTGGTGCCCACCATCGCCAACATTCAGAACGTCACCGAGCGGCTGAACACGCGGAACTTCTTCGCCATCGTTCCCGGCTGCATGCCCATCGAGCTCACCGGCACGGAGACGGAATCCCACCGGCTGCAGGTGCTCATGTCCTCTTCCCGGCGCTCCTTCTCCAAAGACCTGGACGAGATCGCCATGGGCTACGACTACAACGAAGAGACCGATACGCCGGGTCCCTTCAACATGTGCGTCATTTCGGAATACCTGGTGTCCGACAAAAACCTGAACTATACCCGGGGCGATATCCTCTTCTGCTCCGCCGGTCTCATCTCCGACTCGGTTCTGGAGGCCAGCAACTACCTCAACGGGCAGTTCATGGAGCACGTTCTGGACTATATCAGCGAGTACAGCGACGGCATCGTGATCCCCGACAAGAACTTTGAATCCCAGACTCTGAGCATTCTCACCTGGCAGAGCCGCATCGTCCTCTGGGTGGTCGTCATCGCCCTTCCCCTGCTGATCATCCTCTGCGGCGTGCTGGTCTGGTCAAAAAGGAGACATCTGTAATGTCCAAAAACATCCGGCGTATCCTGGCCGCTTCCGCCGTTCTCGTTGTGCTGGTTCTGGCCTTCGTTCTGCTGAAATATGTATTTCCGGAGAAGGAAGTGCTGCCGGAGCCCTCTCCCTCCCCCTCGGAGGCCCCCTCCTATTACCTGTTCCGCCGCAGCGCCTCGGAGGTCAGCGGCTTCACCTGCTTCTATGAGGACGGCAGCCAATTTGAAGTGGACCTCCTTCAGGAGAACGGAGAGGAGCGCTTTGCGGTCAGTCCGGAGGACACGTTTTTCGGATACAGTGACTCCCGCCTCCGCTCCCTGCTGTATACGGTCTCCTCAGTGATGGCCACCTCCCTGATCGAGGAGGACCCAAAAGATCTGGCGGACTACGGCCTGGACGAGCCCCAGTTCACCCTGACCGTGCGTTTTACGGACGGGGATTCCGTCACCGTTTCTCTGGGCAACCAGACCCCGGTGCAGAATTACTACTATGCCGTCTCTGACCGGGAGAACACCGTCTATACCATCGGCGGCTATCTCACCGGCCTGATGACCCGAAAGCCCTATGAATATCGGGATGTGGACACCTTCCCCTCCTATAAGGAAAAGGAAGACATCTATACGAGCATCGATCACTTCCGCCTGACCCAGCGGGACGGCACCCCCATTGAGATCTTCCTGGATAAGGATTTCAGCATGGAGGGAAACATCGCCTCCTCCAACTATATGATGACCCAGCCCCTGGTCTCTCCCTGCACCGCCGACACCGTGGAAGCTCTGCTGGACGTGCTGGCCACCAACACCATGGAGGCCATCCTGGGCGACATCACCAAGGATCAGCTGGCGGAATACGGCCTGGACCGGCCCGCGCGGCTTTATCTGGAGGACATCCTCGGCAATAAGCTGGAGCTGGTCATCGGCAGCGTCAACGAAGGGCGCTGCGTCGCCGCCATTGCCAGGCAGTACGAGGCCCTTCTGGCAGGCGAGACGGATTACCTGACCCTGATCAGCTATACAGAGGAAAACTTCGACTGGCTCACACTGAACTATATGAGTCTGCAGATCCGCACGCCCTGGATCGTGGGTATCCGCGACGCGGCGTCCGTGACCTATGATTTCGACGGAGACGTTTACGAGATGGAGCTGTATGAGTACGATGACGTGACCGGCTCCGGTCTTCCCGTCGTTCGCACCTGCAGCCACATCAACGGCAAGGACATCAACGAAACCAACACAAAGCGGATTTACAACCGCACCCTGAATTTCCGCCAGGTCGGCTCCCTCCCCGAGGGCGCGGAATACGAAGAGAGCTACTCCAATTCCATCATCATCCGGCTGAAGGACGGGTCCCAGCGGGTCATGACCTTCCACCGGATGAACGAGCGGCAGTATGCCTGCGCCCTGGACGGAACGGTGGAATACTATATCTACGCCGGGAACCTCTCGAACCTGCGCACGGCACTGGAGCGTGCCATGGACGACCGGGAGGTGCCGCTGGTCTACGTGCGCTGAAATAGAAAAGGACCGCTGCAAGACTTCCGTCCTGCAGCGGTCTCCCGCATTTCTGCTCTGCGATACGGAATGACCGGGGTCCTCTTACCTGGCCGAAAACAGCTCTCTGTCAATGGTCACGTTGACCACGGGATTCTCCTCCGTGTTCTGGAGAAAACACAGCAGCTCCGAATCCAGGATCCTGTTGGCATAAATAATCTCCTTCGCCTCCCGGTTCTCGCTGCAGACCAGCATAATGGCCATAAAATGCAGCCAGTTCATCTTCGCCCTGCCGGATTCCATCTGGGAGATGGTCACGCGGCTGACCCCGCTGACCAACCCCAGCTCCGACTGGGTCATCCCAAGCCGGTTGCGGAGCGAAGGGAGCATCTCCTGCAGCCGGGAGCAGTATTCCGTCTTCTTTTCCTTGGACAACGACATGTGTTTTTTCATTGGGACACTTCCTGCTTTTGATTAAAAATTCATAGAGTCATTCTAATTGCATTTCTCCATTTAGTCAATGAAAACTTTGCAAAACAAGAATTATAATTTTATTTTTCAAAAGAAATTGTCATATATTGGAAGATGATGGTATGAACGAATACTCTCCCCAGGCAGACGAGCTCCTGGAGCTTTGGAAATGTATGTCATATAATATGCGCTCCGTCATTTTTCGCGCCAGATATTTACAGCAGAAGGCTGATGCCTCCCAGCGGCAGGCGGAGCTGGAGCAGCAGCTGCGGCGGCGGCACATCGAGCCCCTATATCGGGAGATCGGCCGGCAGATGCGGGAAATCATGTCCGAGGAGGGGGTAGAAAAATCCTTTCCTGAGGGGGAGCCTGATGGGGAGACGCCTCCGATCCGGCGGTTTGTGGATTTCCGCATCAGCGAGGATGCCATTCCCGCCGTGGCCGGCCGCCTGGAGGAGCTGAACCGGCGGGTGCTGACCCTCTTCATCGCCCTGTGTACGATACACATTTAAGCGCGCAAGCGAAAATAAACAGACCCGAGGAACCGGATGCTGCACGGTTTCCTCGGGTCTGCTTTTGCGCTTGGATCACTCAGCGAAGAACTGGTATTTCGTACGGCTGTGCAGGGTCTCTCCCGCGCGAAGGACGGTGCTGGGGAAGGACGGCTGGTTCGGCGAATCAGGATAGTGCTGGGTCTCCAGGCAGAAGCCAGCGAAGGGGGCGTAGGTCCTTCCTCCCTTCCCCTTCACGCCGCCCAGACCTGCGCCGCAGTAGAACTGCACGGCGGGCTGGTCGGTCTCCATGCGCAGGCCCCGGCCGCTGATGGGGTCCCGGACCTCCGCCTGGACGCCGCCGCTCTTCAGCAGAAAGCAGTGGTCATACTTGCCGCTGGCAATGGGACGGAGACGGCGGAAATCGAAATCCGTTCCCGCAACGTCGAGCACCCGCCCCGTGGGGATCAGCCCCGGGCCCACCTCCAGATAGCGGTCCGCGTTCAGACACAGTTCGTGATTCAAAACCGTGTCCTCTCCGGAGAGGTTGAAGTAGCTGTGATTAGTAAGGTTGACGACCGTATCGGCGTCCGTCTCCGCCGTATAGTCCAGGATCAGCTCGTTCTCTTCCGTCAGGGTAACGTCCACCCGCACCCGCACGGTGCCGGGGAAACCCTCTTCCCCGTCCGGGTCCAGGAGCGTAAGGGCTGCGCCGGTCCCGGTCTTCTCCAGGGTCCAGGGCCGGAGGTGGTAGCCTCTTCCCCCGTGGAGGGTGTTGTTCCCCTCGTTTCGGGTGATGCGGTACGTCTTCCCGTTCAGGGGGAAGGAAGCAGAGCCGATGCGATTGGCGTAGCGGCCCACAAAGGCGCCGAAGCAACTGAAGCCGGGGTAGTCGCTGGGATCGTCGTAGCCAAGCACGATGTCCGCCGGTTTTCCCTTCCGGTCCGGCACCAGGATGGACTGGATCGCCCCGCCCATTTCCAGCAGCGTCACGGAAATCCCGTTATGATTCTCAAGCGTCAGCATGCTTTCCTCCGATCTTCCGAATGAGCTTGGCCAGCTCGGAGATGGGGATCGTGATGAAGGCCAGGCCCATGGCGATGAAGAACTCCAGCGGGCTGATGGCGGTGAGGCCGAACAGACGGCAGAGGGGCGGCACAAGCAGGATGCCGCAGGTCAGCAGGATCGTCCAGAGCAGAGCGCCCCAAAGCCACCAGTTCTGTCCTTTGACTCTGAATACGGATTTCGTAAGGCTGCGGGAGCTGAGGGCACAGAACATCTCCGCAAAGTTGCAGGTCAGGAAGGCCATGGTCATGCCGTCGGCGCTCTCCGCGAAGGCCCAGCGGCCATTTTCCAGCCATTCGCCGAAAAGAAAGGAGAAGACGATCAGAACGCCCATGAGCAGGCCCTGAACCAGGATCACCACGCCGCTGCCGTTGGAGAACAGGCTCTCGTCGGCGGGCCGTGGCTTCCGCTTCATGAGCCCCTCCTCAGCCTTCTCCATGCCCAGGGCCAGGCCGGGGGCGGAGTCGGTGATCAGGTTGATCCAGAGGAGGTGGGCGGCACTGAAGATCTTGAAGCCAAGCATGGAGGCGGCAAAGACGGCGACGATCTCGCAGAGGTTCATAATGAGCTGGGACTGGACGACCTTGTGGACATTGTCATAGATCTTTCTGCCCTCTTCCACGGCGTGGACGATGGTGGCAAAGTTGTCGTCCGCCAGGACCATGTCGCTGACGCCCTTGGTGACGTCGGTGCCCGTGATGCCCATGCCTATGCCGATGTCGGCCGCCTTGATGGAGGGGGCGTCGTTGACGCCGTCGCCGGTCATGGCCACGACCATCCCCCGGGCCTTCCAGGCCCGGACGATGCGGGTCTTATGCTCCGGCTGCACCCGGGCGTACACGCTGTAGCGGGTGACCGCCTCCACCAGCTCCTCGTCGGAAATGTCCTCCAGCATGGCGCCCTCCAGGGCCTCGGAGGCATCCTGAATGATGCCCAGGTCCTTGGCGATGGCCACGGCGGTGTCCTTATGGTCGCCGGTGATCATCACCGGATGAATCCCGGCGGAGCGGCATTCCAGAATGGCGTCATAGACCTCGGGCCGGCAGGGGTCGATCATGCCCACGAAGCCGATAAAGATGAGCTCCTGCTCCAGGTCCTCCGCCTCGCAGCTCTCCGGCTGCTTCGGCCAGACCCGGTACGCCGCCCCCAGGACCCGGAGGGCCCGGTCGGCAAACTCCTTGTTGCGCCTGCGCACCGACGCGCGGTATTCCTCGGTCATGGGAAGGACCTTGCCATCCTGCACATAGCTGACGCAGCGGTCCAGCACCACCTCGCAGGCGCCCTTCGTGTACTGGAAAATACCCTCTTTTTCCCGATGTACGGTACTCATCATCTTGCGCATGGAATCGAAGGGGGCTTCTCCCACCCGGGGGCAGGTCTCGTCCAGCTCGTCCTTATACAGGCGCAGGTCGTGAGCGTGGTTCACCAGAGCGGCCTCCGTAGGCTCGCCGGCGGCCTCGTGCATGCCCAGGGAGCGCTTGGCATCGCTGCAGAGGGCCATGGCCTTTGCCAGCAGGAGAGGATCGTCGGTAAAACTGTCCACCACCGTCATCCGGTTCTGGGTCAGGGTCCCGGTCTTATCCGAGCAGATGATCTGGGTGCAGCCCAGGGTCTCCACGGCGGTGAGCTTCCGGATCAGGGCCTGGCGCTTGGACATGCTGGTGACGCCGATGGAGAGGATGATGGTGGTCACCGCGGGAAGGCCCTCGGGGATGGCCGCCACGGCCAGGGCCACGGCGATGATGAAGGTATCCAGGATCAGATTGAACACGGGCACGTCGCTGCGGACAAAGAGCAGCTCTCTGGCCACGCCGAAGATGAAAACGAAAATGCTGATGCCCAGGACCAGCTTGGTCAGGGTGCGGGAAAGATGTGCCAGCTTCTTCTGCAGCGGCGTCTTGTCGTCCTCCGCCAGATTCAGAGCGTCGGCGATCTTGCCCATCTCCGTGTCCATGCCGGTGGCGGTGACCACGGCGGTCCCCCGACCGTAGGCCACGGTGCTGCCGCTGTAGAGCATGTTTTTCCGGTCTCCCAGGGGGATGTCCTTCTGATCCTTCCGCAGCATCAGGGCGTCCACCAGCTTGCTGACCGGCACGCTCTCGCCGGTGAGGGCGGACTCCTCCGCCTTCAGACTGAAGCTTTCCAGTATGCGGCAGTCGGCGGGGATCGCGTCGCCCGCTTCCAGCACAACCACGTCGCCCACCACGATATCCTCGCTCTTGATGACCTGGATGAGGCCGTCCCGCATAACCTTGCTGGTGGCGGCGGTCATCTCCCGCAGGGCGTCGATGGCCTCGGCCGCCTTGGATTCCTGTACGATGCTGAGTACGGTGTTGATAATGACCACGAAAAGGATGATGAACAGGTCCGCGTAGCTTTCGTTCTGGTGCTGCACCACGTTCTGGTAGATGGTGGTGGCGGTGGAGATCAGGGCCGCGCCCAGCAGCATGATGATCATGGGGTCGTAGAGGGCCTTCAAAAACCGCTTTGCAAGACTGTCCTTGGGGGGCTCGGCCAGCTTGTTCTTCCCGTTCTTCTCCAGCCGCGCCGCCGCCTCTGCCTTGCTGAGACCCTGGGGTGTGGAGCCCAGCTCCTGCAGGACAAGCTCAGGAGCTTCCAAATACCGCTGCATATCGTTCCTCCTTTTTTGGAAAAAGAAAAAGACCTTTGCCCATCGGCAAAAGTCTCACTCATTAAGGCTGGGCGGATGACCTGCATCGTACTGACGCCCGAGCCGCGGAATTCACCGCGAGTTACTCCCTTTTTCCTGGAGCGCATTATACAATGCCTGCCGGAAAAACGCAAGTCTTTTTTCTTCCGGCACCCGGAGAATTACAGCGGCACCGCAGAATTCCCGTGCGCAGAGTGCGCAGCCAGGATCGTGCGGTGCCGCTTTCCATTCCGGAAGGCCCCCTGCCGGCAAAGGCCTTACGCTGTTCAGCCGTGCATATAGCGGTCCATCAGGAAGATCAGCAGAAAGTAGCCGATGCCGAAAATGGCGGCAATGAGCAGCGCGGCACAGGCCACGGCAAAGAGAGTGGCCCGGCGCTCGGTGGGACTCATGGGGCTTTTTCCGCTGTTCTCCTCCCCCTCCCGCCGACGGCCGCGCCGGCTCCCGCCGGAATACCAGGGCATGCCGTCCACATCCATATTGGCGATAGTGCGCCCATCGTCATCGTCGTAAATCCGCTTCCTTCCGGCCATCGGAACCGTCCTCTCAGCCGGCGTGCTTTTTGGATGCGCCGGATTTGATCTCCTCGGCGGCGCGCTCCAGCTCCGCCATGCGCTGGGCACTGTTGTAGAGATGGCAGGCGCAGAAATGTCCTTTCTCCACTTCGGTCCAGTCCGGCGCCACATGCTTGCAGAGCTCCATGCACTTGTCGCAGCGGGTGTGGAACTTGCAGCCCGAGGGCGGATTTGCCGGGGAGGGGATGCTGCCCTTCAGCACGATGCGGTCCATTTTGTAATCCGGATCGGGCACGGGGATCGCGGAAAACAGGGCCACCGTATAGGGGTGGAGGGGCTTGGAAAAGATGTTCTCCGTCTCGGAAAACTCCACCATATTCCCCAGATACATGACGCCCACCGTGTCGGAAATGTGCTCCACCACGCTCAGGTCGTGGGAGATGAAGAGGTAGGTCAGGCCGAATTCCCTCTGCAGATCCCGCAGAAGGTTGATGATCTGGGCCTGAATGGACACATCCAGGGCGGACACCGGCTCGTCGCAGAGGATGAACTCGGGATTCAGGGCCAGGGCCCGGGCAATGCAGATGCGCTGCCGCTGGCCGCCGGAGAATTCGTGGGGATAGCGATCCTTGTGGTACTCCTGCAAGCCGCACTGCTTCATGATCTTCGTGATATAGTCGTCCAGCTCGCCGGGAGGCACCAGGTTATGCTCCCGCACCGCCTCGCCGATGATCTCGCTGATGGGAAGCCGGGGGCTCAGGCTGGAGTAGGGGTCCTGGAAGATGATCTGGATCTTCGGGCGCAGCTTGCGCAGCTCCTGGCGGCTGAGGGCAAAGATATCCTGTCCGTTGAACAGCACCTCACCGGAGGTCTTGTCGTGCAGGCGGAGGATGGTGCGTCCCACGGTGGATTTTCCGCAGCCGCTCTCCCCCACCAGGCCCATGGTGGTGCCCCGCCGGATGCGGAAGCTGACCCCGTCCACAGCCTTCACCTGTCCCACGGTGCGGGAAATCAGGCCGCCCTTGATGGGGAAGTATTTTTTCAGGTCGGTGACCTCAAGGAGGTACTCGTTTTTCTCTTCAGCCATTCTTCTTCCCTCCCTGCGTTCTTTCTTCATAGCGGTAGCAGCTCACCCGGTGCGTGTCTGAAATGGCGATCTCCGGCGGATACTTGCCCCGACACTTTTCCACGCAGAGCTCGCAGCGGTCCCGGAAGTAGCAGTAGTCGGGCATGTTGACCGGATTCGGCACCTTGCCGGGGATGGAATACAGCTCCTCCACCTTTTTCCCCACCACAGGCTTGGAATTCATAAGGCCGATGGTGTAGGGATGGGCCGGGTGGTGGAAGATGTCCTCGGCGGTGCCCTTCTCCACGATCCGGCCCGCGTACATGACCACCACGAAATCCGCCATCTCCGCGATGACGCCCAGGTCGTGGGTGATGAAGATAATGGAGGCGTTGGTCTTGTCCTTCAGCTGCCGCAGCAGGTCCAGGATCTGGGCCTGAATGGTCACGTCCAGGGCAGTGGTGGGCTCGTCGGCGATGATGACCCGGGGATTGCAGGCCAGGGCCATAGCGATGACCACCCGCTGGCGCATGCCGCCGCTGAGCTCGTGGGGGTACATCTTATATACCCCTTCGCTGTTGGCAATGCCCACCATCTTCAGCAGCTCGATGGTGCGGGCTTTCATCTGTTCCGGGGTACGGTTTTCCTGGTCGTGGAGCTCCAGTACCTCGCCGATCTGATCGCCGATGCGGAAAACGGGATTCAGGGCGGTCATGGGCTCCTGGAAAATCATGGAGACAAAGTTGCCCCGCAGCTTCTGCATGACATCGTTGGGGGCCTTGGTCACATCGTAGGCCTTGTCTCCCAGGTTCAGGCGGATCTCTCCGTCCACTACCTGGCCCTGTGGCCGCTGGAGCAGCTGCATCAGGGACAGGCTGGTGACACTTTTGCCGCAGCCGCTCTCCCCCACGACGCCCACGGTCTTGCCGATGGGGACCTCGAAGGTGACGCCGTCCACGCTGTGGACCACACCGGCATCCGTGTAGAAAAAGGTATGCAGATTATCGAATTCCACCATATTGTTCTGGTCGTGCATCCTGGTGAGATACTCCGACTCCGGAACGTTCTTGCGCTTTCTCTTTTTTTCAAATGCGTTGGTGATCTTGCGGTTTTCCCGGGAGATCCGGCGGGATTCGCGGGCGGAGAGATAACCCTCCTGCTTTTTTCCGGCCATACTGCGCTCCCCTCCTTATCTCTTCATCTTCGGGTCGAAGGCATCGCGGAGGCCGTCGCCCACCAGGTTGAAGGCCAGCACCGTCAGCAGGATGCAGACGCCGGCCGGGATCCAGATGAACCAGTAGTTCGTAAGCACGAAGGTATTGTTGACATCGGTGATGATGTTGCCCCAGGAAGCGAAGGGAAACTTGACGCCCAGGCCCAGGAAGCTGAGGGTCGCCTCGGTGAGGATGGTGCCGCCGATGCCCATGGTGCAGCTGACGATGAGCTGGGGGATCACGTTGGGCACCAGGTGCCGGAAGATGCGCCGGGAGACCCGGATGCCGCTGGCCTCGGTAGCCAACATGAACTCCTGCTCCCGAAGGGAGAGGATCTGGCCCCGGACCAGGCGCGCCAGGCCCGGCCAGCCCAGGAAGCCCAGAATCAGCATCAGATAGAGCATCCGCACGGTGGGGTCCACGCCCATGGCGTCCATGGCGGCGCCCAGGATGATGATGATGGGGGTGGAGGGGATGCAGTAGAAGATATCCACGATGCGCATCACCAGCTGATCCACCCACTTGCCGAAATAGCCCGCCAGGCCGCCCAGGATGACGCCGATGACCAGGGAAATCAGCTCCACGATGAAGCCGATGACCAGGGAGACGCGGCCGCCGTACATGAGCCGGGCCAGCATGTCCATGCCGTTCCGGTCCGTACCCAGGGGGTGCGTCCTGCTGGGGAAGGAATAGGTGTCGTAGGTCCGGGTGGGGGTCTCCTGCAAAACATTCCAGGTTTTCACATCGGGCTTGTAGGTGATGTAGTACTCGCTGGTGACGCCCGCCTCATCGGTAAACTCGAATACGTCGTGGTTTTCCTCCAGGGCCACCACCAGCTCCTCCTGGAATTCCCGGCTGAAGAAGATATCCGGCAGGATGGCCTGCACCACATAGCGGCTGATGAAGGCCACTTCCCGTCCGTCCGTCTCCACCAGGCCGCCTTCGCTGACGGTGTACTCCGTCCCGTCGCAGGAGAAGGATGCGCTTTCGTTGGAAAAGGCCTTCAGGGCGGCGTAGACAAAGTCGAAGCGCAGGGTCTCCCCTTCCACGCTGGAGCTGACCACGTCCTTATAGGCGATGCCGATGATCGTACCGTCGTCCAGAGAAACGGAGTAGAACTCCTCTCCTTCCCGGGTGACGTGATAGGTCACGTCCCGGTAAGTCACGCTGTCCTTATTGGTGGAGATGGCCAGAACCACCTGAGCCTGGATGATGGAGGAGAAGTCCTGCCCCTCGGCGGCCATGAAGCGCATCTCTTCGTTCTTCACCGCGCCGGCGTAGTCCTTCTTCTGATAGGTGGTGGTATAGAAAAGCTGGTCCTGTCGGTAGGGATTCAGGACACCGCCCAAGAAGGAAAAGAGGAACATGAAGGCCAGGATGGCAAGGCCCACCACGGCAATGCGGTTCCGGAAAAAGCGCTTTGCCACCATGGCCCCCGGGGAAAGGACCTTGACGCGGCGCTCGTCGTCCAGGGCGTAATCTTCCTTCTTGATCTGGTCCCCCGTGTTCGGGGCAGGATTCTTTCTTTCGTCGCTCATGTCTTCCCTCCTCTCAGCTCAGGCGCACGCGGGGGTCTACCGCGGCGTAAAGAAGATCCGCGATGAGATTGCCCAGCAGCGTCAGAATGGCCAGAAACGCAAGATAGAACATGGAGAAGGGAATGTCCCCGGCCACCATGGCGTGGTAGGAGGCATAGCCGATGCCGGGGATGGAATAGAGGGTCTCCGTAATGAGGGCGCCGGAGAAGAGGCCCGGCAGGCTGCCGCCCACCACGGTGACCAGGGGGATCAGGGTGTTGCGGAAGGCGTGCCGGTAAATGACTTTCCGCTCGCTGAGGCCCTTGGCCCGGGCGGTGCGGATATAGTCGGCGTTCAGCACCTCCAGCATGTTGGTGCGGGTATAGCGCATGAGGGAGCCGATGCTGAGCACCACCAGGGTGACGATGGGCAGGACCAGATGATGGGCCTTGTCCAGGAACTGTCCCCAGGCATCCAGCTGATTGTAATTCCGCCCGATCAGGCCGAAGAGGTCAAACCAGCCCAGCTTCACGCTGAACACCAGCTTCAGAAGGCTGGCAAAGAAGAAGGTGGGCAGCGAAATGCCGGCCAGGGCGATGATGGAGATGGTGTAGTCCGTCCTGGAATACTGCTTCGTGGCGGCGATGATTCCCAGGGGGATGGCGATGATCAGCTCGAAGAACATGGTGATGACGCCCATGATGAAGCTGAGCCACACCGTATCGTGGAACTCCTGGGCCACCGGCACGGTCCAGAACCAGCTGTCGCCGAAGTTGCCGGTGAAGAAGTTGCCCAGCCAGTTGAAGTAGCCGATCAGGTAACCCTTGTCCATGCCGTACATGGCCGTAAGCTGGGCCATCCACTCCTCATAGCTTTTGGAATTGGGCTGCATGGACTTCTGCAGGGCGATATTCTCGATGTATGAGGTGGGCAGGCAGCGCAGGATCACGTAAATGATCAGCATGACAAAAAAGAAAATGATGGCCGAGTAGATGAGACGCTTGAGTATATATTTATGCACGCTTGAGACCTCCGTTCCGGGCTCAGATTCCTGGGGGAACGCCGTACAGAAAAAAGCGGCTCGATGGGGAGCCGCCCTTTTCTGTACGGCGCTGCTCTTCCCGGCCGCGAGGCCGGGAAGAGCGAAGGGTATGCGCCGTTTAGTTCATCTGAAGATTCTGAATCTCAGCGGCCCATCCGTAGAAGGTGGTAATGTCGGGGGTAACGGTATCCAGATCCACCCGCTCGGTGCTGAAGATAATGGCGTTCTGCCGCTGGTAGGTGGGGATCTCCACGGCCCAGTCGATGATGATGTCCAGGCAGGCCTTGTACATGGCCTTCCGGTACTCCTGGTTGGTGGAGGCCCGGGCGTCCAGGATGAGCTGGTTCAGCTCGGGATCGTCGATGGCGTACTGGTAGTTGGAGCCGCCGGCCGTGTGGTCAGCGTCGCCGGAGAAGTAAATCTGATACATGTCGGGGTCCACGGTGGCGCCCCAGGCGGCGGCCCAGAAGGCCACGGTCTGCGCCCGGAGGGCATCCCACAGCTCGGAGGAGTTGGTCAGGTCCTTGATGATCAGGTTCATGCCCAGCTCGGCCAGAGCGTTCTTGGTCTCGTTGACGATCATGAAGGCGGGGTGATCGCCGATGCCGTCGGCGGGAATCCAGAAGGTGTACTCCAGCTTCGCGCCCTCGGGAGCCGCGGTGAGCTTGCCGTCCTCCACGGTGTAGCCGGCGGCCTCGAAGAAGCCGAGGGCGGCCTGGGCGGCGGCGGCGTACTTATCCTCGGCGGACATGGAAGAGGTGTAGATGGGCTCGCCGTTCACGTCGGTGGAGAAGGCCACCTTGTAGCCGTCGTCGGAGGGACGGGGCGCAGCCCAGGAGGTGTTGGAGATGGGGTAGTTGATGACGCTGGCCCGCTCGCCGTAATAGGAGTCGATGGCCACATCGCGGTAGACGGAGAAGAGGGTGCCGAAGGCCTTGCGCAGGTTCTTGGAGGCCTCGGAGGCAGGCTCGCCGGCCACGTTCATGACGTTGGCGTTCATGCCGATGTAGCCGTAGCCCAGGTTGTCCACGGTGTTGGTGGTGATCTTATCGCCGGTCAGCTCGCCGCCGTTGGTCTGCTCGATGGCGGTGATGTTCTTGTCGGAGAAGGTAGGATCGGTGATGTCGATGGTGCCGGTTACGATACCGTTGAGCTTATCGTCATCGCTGTTGCACTGCACGAAGTTGACATACTTGGTCTTGGGCTCGCCCTGGAAGTAGTTCTCGTTG
>JAEEGL015879284.1_pt1 | contig 15148 bp, 16 predicted proteins | sample 9134231 | NCBI WGS metagenome assembly JAEEGL01 (sample SAMN16246548, study PRJNA631951) | gut metagenome | biome: gut microbiome; feature: rumen; material: fiber-attached | host: Bos | place: Iran: Karaj | collected 2018-10 | reverse complement strand
TCTCACCTATATCAACAGCTTTGTGGTCTCCCTGACCAATGGTTTTGGTCAAAAGAAGGTCGCATTGACGGATTCGGAGTTAAGACTGATACTGGATCGGGTGATGGCCGCCTACAATGAATATCTGGTGACTACCTACGCGGATTTGAAACTGCCGGACAACGTCATGGCCGCCATCGACATCCAGGCCCAGGATATCCAGGAAAGCCTGGATATGCTGCGGACTGCAGTCCAGGATCTATATGCCTATTGTGAAAACGAACCTGAAGCGATCTGTTCCTACCGCTCCTGGCATACGGGACGTTCGTTGAACGACCTTATGGCAGAGCTTCAAACGGCGCGTGACGTGAGCGTGAACTACCTCTATGCCTATGTGTACGCAAATGATCTCGTTCGTGATCGGGAAGCCATAGCGACCAGCTATCAATACCAGCTCCGCAATCTGCAGACCAGGCTGGCCGTGATCGAGGAAAAGATCGCCACCAATCAAAACATTTTGGATAACTATAAGAACGACGAAATCTTCGTTTCTATGCAGGAGAGCGACAGCAGTCGCTCCACCAAGACGACCACCGATTATTACAACAGCCTGATCATCGAGCAGGCGGACAACTTCAATGCAGCTGCCAAGTTGGAAGAGCAAATTGCCGATATTGAAGATAAGCTCGAAAAGCTGGATGCCTCGAAAACGGACACATCCTTAGTAATTGACCCGGCAAAAGCCGAGGCGGAGCTCTCCTCGGTCATCGACATCTGCCGTCGAGCCTATGACCAAATCAGCGAGCAGTTCCAGGAGATCATCGACAGCCCGTCCTTCACCACTTATGCCGACCACTCTGTCGCTCAAGGCGAAAGCAAAGGCCTCTTCTCCGCTGCCAAGAAGATTGCTCTCGGCGGCTTTGCCGGACTTTTCATCGCCTGCGGTTTCTGGTTCCTCAGTGGGATCGCACCGGAATTTCGACTCAAAAAAGAGGATGAATCGATCCGAAAGGAGGTGGCTGAGTGATGAAACAGATGAAGAAAACCCACTGGCTGCGGAACACCCTGCTCATATTGTTGGCCTGCGGAATAGTCGGTCTGGTGCTGAGCGCCGTGCTCTTCTTCGGAAAGCCCTCCCCCACCTACGCCTCCGCCACACTTGTGTTCACCTTTGATGGTGCCACCACGGGCATAGCCCCCAACGGCACCGCCTTCGATCTGAGGGATATCCTGCGGGATGAGGTCTTGTCCCAGGGGTTGAAAAATGCCTCCATGGATGGGCGATACACGCCGGAGCAGATCCGTCCCAGTTTGGTGGCCCGCGGCGTATATCCAGAGGACATGGCCGAACAGATCATGCACTATGAATCGCTGCTGAACTTTACCGCCAGCCGAGAGTTGACCATTGGGGACTACCATCCCACCACCTTTAATATCGCGCTGTATAACGACTTCGATAAGTCCATCCCTAAGACAGATCTGATGGCTCTGTTGCAAGGGATCATGGACGCATATCGTACCTACTTCTCCCAGGTTTACGCCTATAACCTCGATACTGACCTCACCCTCTTCTCCTTGGATGAGTATGATTATCCGCAGCAGCTGCAGATCCTTGAGGAACGCTTGACAACGGTCTCCAGCTATGCCCAGGAGCTTTATGAAAAGGAACCTGCTTTTCGGTGGAATGGCAAGGGGTTCAACGATATCAGCGTCCAACTGAACACGCTGATCGACAGCAACATCACACGGTTGGACGCAGACCTGACGATCAACGCATTAACAAAAAACCCGGAACGTTTGTTGACCCAGTATCAATTTGAGCTGCGCAACCTGAACAATCAGTTGGACAAGCAGAATATCGCACTGGCCAAACTGGACAAGCTGATTGCATCCTATGAAAAGAACGAAGTGCTGTATCTGAGCACCAGTGAATCCCTCACCAAGATCGACGGCAACTCCTCCGAAACCTATGACATACTGATGGCCCGTCGCAAATCACTGGCCAACGATATCACGAACATCAACTATCAGATCAACATTTACCAACTGCGTCTTTCCGATCTGTTGGGAGAAAGCGATGATGTGACAGGAAAGTCCATGCCGAGCGTTGATGCCACCGTTGAGTCTGCAGCTGAAGGAGGCGAAGGCCAAAATGATATCGTGGACTCTGTTTCCGCTCCTGTCATAACCATCTCTGAAGAAGATTTGGCTGCCGCTGAGCGCAAGAGAGAAACCAGACAAGTACAACTTGAGGCGGCCATCCATTCTCTCGTCACGGAAAGCGATGCCATCCTTGCCGAGTTCAAAGCCATGCTTCAAGCATACTCCAGCCAGAAGATCAATGAGCTGACCGTGACCGTTACGAAATACGTCTATAAGGCGCCAGCTCTTCTATCCGGTGCGTTCATTAAGAAAGTCATCATGACTGCAGGTCCCATCATGGCCATCGGCTTCATGGTTAGCATGGCCCTCATCGCCATTAGTCGAAAGCGAGAAGAAACGAAAGCTTGACCTCATTCTTTGTTCCAAAACGCATCAGGCCTCTTCTAAATGGAAGAGGCCTGATTGTTAGCTTGCCTTATTTTTTATTAAACTAATTCAAGATATGTGTCCGGATGTGCTGGATCAAAGATCTCATTTGCCCACATTACCGTCACAAGATTCTCTGTCTTCGACACATTAGTAATATTGTGCGTATATCCAGGCAACATATGGACGGCTTGAATCTGGTCACCGCTCACTTCGAACTCAATTACTTCGTCGGAACCAATCTTTCGCTCTTGAATCAACCCATGACCGGATACCACGATAAAGAACTCCCATTTAGAATTATGCCAGTGCTGACCTTTTGTGATCCCAGGCTTCAAAATATTAACAGAAATCTGTCCATGTTCGACTGTTTTCAATAATTCCGTAAAACTACCACGATCATCTCTATTCATCTTTAAACTAAATGCGACCTTTTCTTTCGGCAAATAGCTCAAGTACATACTATAAAGCTTCTTCTCAAATGACCCCGGCGCGATCCTCGGAATGATTAGGGTACGTGGCTGATCGTGAAACACATGCAGTAGCTCCACGATATATCCTATCTCCAATTATCTGCTGAATCCTGTATTATGTATAGGATTACCTGCTTCCATACATTTCTTCGTAGTACCTCATGTATTCTCCGCTCGTACACTCAGCCATCCAGTCCATGTGATCCTTATACCACTGGATCGTTAACTTAATTCCGTCTTTGAACAATGTAGTCGGAGCCCAGCCAAGCTCGGTCATAGCTTTACTCGGATCTATAGCATACCGCAGATCGTGGCCTTTCCGGTCGGTCACATAAGTAATGAGAGATTCAGGCTTGCCAAGTTCCTGAAGAATATTTTTCACTAATTCCGGTCACATCCGCCAAGTTTCCGTTCCGCAGGCATGCATTCAGGAATGAATACAGCTGAAGCCGATGGTTCTTGAAGAGATACTTGACCATCGACGTGACTTCCGGGACAAGGATCTTCTTTTTTCCATCAGGCGATTCCGCCCTGCTGGGCACAGTGGCGCTCTCGCAGTCCTCTACCTCTGGGACTCCGAGCTGGCTGCCTTCATTCATGATTTCCAGTGCGGCAGATTCCTCAAATGTTTCGAGTGATCCTGGATGCAAATCTTTGTACAACTCTTTCATCATCAGTTACAATCTCCTCTCGGGCAGTAATGCCCCTCTCATCAGGCCCGGAACTATAACGATGCTCTCCTCCAGACCATTGAAGATAAAAGCATCTCCGCGCCTGTGCGTGGATACCATACTGCCGGATGGTCAGTCACGGCTCTTCGACCGCCCCATTCCCTAACAGCGCCCAGACCACAGGGAAAAAATGGTTCTGCGCTGCCCCGCGAGACGATGTGCTTTGAATTATATCATTTCCAAATACGGCTATCAATTCTTAATTATAAATAGCTTATTAAGAAATTTTTCGTTGATTTTGGTATATAGTGCTGGTATAATGTAAACTGCAATGAGTTCGTGAGCGTGCAATCATGGATAACCAATGTCCACGCCGCAGCCAGCCAGAATCCCACTGGGAGGAATTGATCATGGGTAACGAGAGAATAGAGAAGGTCATAACATTTCATCGGGACTTGTCCCGCCATTTTCAGGCGGACATTGCCAAAGAACGGAACATTCTCGGAAAGAAAATTGCAGAAGCGCGGAAGAAGGCAGGCATCACACAGCCTCAGCTATCCGAGCTACTGACCCATTTCGGTGTCCATGTGAAGACACCCGGCGTCAACAAGTGGGAAAAAGGAGAAACTGTCCCCAACGCCTATCAGCTGATGGCATTATGCCACGCCTTGAACATTGAGAACGGTCTCGACTACTTCACCGGTCCAGTCGTGCCGAAGAAGGACGTATTGAACACAGAGGGACAGAGGTTACTCCGGGAGTACCGGGAGTATCTTGAAAGCAAAGACAGATACACCATTCGCCACCATGTGGCTATGGTCACGATGCCTGTCAGCCTCTTGGCTGCTTCCGCCGGATACGGGGATTACCTGGACGATGAGAACTTTGAAATGAAGGAGTTCCCTGCAAGCACCGTACCGGATGGCGCGAAGTTTGCCGTTCCTGTCGATGGTGACAGCATGGAACCCTTATATAAAGACGGACAGCTTGTCTGGGTTCAGACCTGCACCGATCTGAATGTGGGTGATGTAGGCCTGTTCGTTGTTGACGGACACGGGTATATTAAGACCTACGACGAGCAGGAACCGGGCGAGGATGACCTGGAGGATTATATTGACAGTGATGGCCTGCTCCATCCACAGATCGTTCTCATTAGTCAGAATGAAACATACAAGCCGAAGGTGATAACCCCCAGTATGGATTTCCGGGTTGTCGGGCGGGTGCTGAACTGACCGTGCATGTCAATTAAGACAAAGAAAAAGCTTACAGGGAGAGGTTATCACGCCTCTCCCTAATATAATAATGTTGAAGCGGGATCTGCTCCCTTGATGCACTATCATGTGTCATCGAGGAGATAGATGAAAATGAGTTCCAAAGAATTTATCCTGCGCTTGCTCGCCAACTCGCTTGAGCGAAAACTCACAAAAGCTGATTTGCACAGATTGCAACATCGTCTCGCATCCATGTCCCCAGCTGTTGTGAGCAACACAATGGTGGCATTATCCGAACCGCAGATCCCCTGCAGGAAGCAGAGACTCTCGGAAGAGCTGTACCGAATCTTGCTCTGTGCCGTTAGCTATCGCTACAAAATGGCAATCCGGGAGAGGTACACTTACTATGACAGCCAGTTTGGTGAGACCGGAGCATACCTCTGTCCGAGATGCGGGTCGGCCATCGAGTTTGATTTTCAGGCATATTGCGGCTCATGCGTGCTCGCTGGATTGGGACGACTGCGAGAATGCAGCCGTTCACAGAGCTGGAGAAAAAAGTGTCAATTAACACAAGCTCTATTCTCAAGGGAGAGGTCACAATGCCTCTCCCTATTTGATTACTCCGAACTGGATCAGCATCGGATACAGATAGCTTGCTGCTCCGGGGATACCGAGTGCCTTTGGCCCTTTGACTGCTCCATTCATCTCCTGCACTTTTTTTAGCGCCAGATCAACGGTTGACCGAGATATGCTCTTCTCCGCCCTCTGTCCGTTCTTTATGATCCACAGTTCATTACCGTAGCCTTCCACACTTTCACCAGCATAATGGCGTCCTCCCGCTGTAGAAGGATGACTGATGCTGTAGGTGAAGGAAACACCCGGTCGCGCCCCGCGGCCAGAGGTTGTGAACGTCTCGCCTTCGTGTTCTATTATCTTCTGCCACAGCCATAGAGACCAATCTTCATTCCGTGCCGCTTTTCGTTCCTTCCATCTCCGACATCTCTTGGCGTTAGCCGATGGCGCTGGAAGGTTGTAAACGACAGAAGAATAGGGAAGAGAAACGGAGACACTCACCTTGCTTATCTGCAATTCATCGGATATACGCTTGATTGCCTCAGCATATGTGAGACACGCACCACCACTCTTGGCTACACTTGTGTAGGAGTTAAAAAGGGCTTGAATGGAACGTGTGGTTTCCGTTGTCCACAGGCCACCGGATATCAAGATTTTCTTGATTTTGCTCGTACTCAACTTGATTCCCTGTTGTTCAAGCTCACGCTGGAAGGATTTCAGACTCTTATGATTTGCCGGTACACCCGGTGCCCAGTCATCGCCGTGAATGCGCATCTGTTCTCCAGCGGCCGGCGGTGCAGTGTTTTCGATGCGATCATCATAATAGGAGCCATATAGGGAGCATATATAGTCAACATAGTCTTGGGAGGGATTAGTCATCTACTCCTACCTCCACATATACAATTTCAGGGTCGGTAAAGAGCCTTGGAATAGGACTTGCTGTATTAGATAATCCCCTTGACACAACCATCGAACCGTGATCTCCTTTATACACACCGCTTGTATACTCTGGCATCCAGCCTTGATCTGGAGCATATAGTCCCCTTCCAAACAGTCTAATCTGTCCACCGTGAGCATGTCCCGAAAGAACAAGGTCAATCTGTTTCTCAGACAACCACGGTTCCCTCAGACTCCAGTACTCCGGGTGATGGCATAGCAGCACTTTGTATCCATCCTGTTTTTCAAAGTCGGGAATCCATCTGGAATTTGTATCAAGATGTGATGGGTGTGAGCGACGTGGACGATATGGATATCTTCCGCCTTCTTTTTCTCTGAACTGCTGAAAGTTCGTCACGATTGCGGAGGTCAGTCCGCCAACCCATATCCTCATACCGTTCACTGTGTGGGAAATGAATCTGTTGTCCAAGACTACAGCACCCGTTGATTCTAACGTAACTATGTCTTCCGGACAAATCATCCACTCATGATTACCCAGGGAAATGAAAGTCGGTGCGATAGACACGCAGTTAGTGATCAGAGGCAACACATTATCTTGAGTTTTTACGATCAGTTCATCATTAACCGGTCTGCGCCCGATAAGAATATCACCCGAAATGGTTATGATGTCGAGGTGGCGGGCTTTCAACGATGCCACAATTGAATAAGGATCGATGTTATGGGTATCAGCAAGGAAAGCAATTGAAGCCCTCTCATGTGCCGGAAGAAAGTATACAGTTTCTTTCATTTTTCTTGCCTCCCCATCATTCTTTAACTTCATTATACTTTATCATATAGCATCCATTATGTCAATTAAAACATGTCAATTAAGACATGCGATAAAACCAATCGAGGAAGACATGCTTCCCCGGTTATGTAGTTCATTGAAGTTCTACTGTAGCAATTCTCGGTTCAAAGCAACATGTGGGTCGGACACAGACGATGCGCACGCCGCTGGCTCTCTGCGGCCCGACCTTCATGAAGGTAGCAATAACAGACGTATCACCTCTCAGCCCCAACGGTCCGATGTTTGCTTCATTCACTCGTCTGGTAATCTCAGCTTCCATCTCGCTCTGGACATCGTATCTTCCGTCCACCTGCGCTTGGAGCATCATGCTGGTCGCCTCAAAGTGTGACCTTCCTACACCAACAGCCAGCGTACAGGGAGAACAGCCAAGCTGCGCCACGCCTTCCTTTGCCCAGCTTACGATCTCGTCCAGAACGATCTGGGTATTGTGCTTGTGGAACACACGATAGGTCTTAGCCCTGATCGCCGGGCCTCCGCCGAACATCAGGATGTGCAAACGGATCACGCTGTCCTTGCACCTTCTCAGCAGGATCGGCGCGGGTTCCACGCCGGCACTGTCCGGGTTCAACCCACCACTCTGATCAATCCGATGGCTGTCATCTCCCATGATACCCATAGGCCGTCCGGGGAGCTTACGGAGCCCTTCCGCCACGCCTTCCTTGATGGCATCCAGCATCTTGCCGGTCACAGCACAGTCTTCGCCGACTTCAAGAACAAGGTGAGGGATACCGGAATCATCACACAGGGGAGACTTGTTCTTCTCTGCCGCTTCCGCATTGGCGAGAACCTGCTCCAGCACCCACTTGGCCTGATCACTGTGCTCTGTACTGATTGCTCTCTTATAAGCCTCTTTTTTATCCTCACGGAATGTACTTCCGGCATCAACCAGCGTATCCCGCACGAGAGCAACGATTTCTTTATAAGTCTTAGTCATAGATGCTCCTCCCGTGTGCCGCGCCAATGATGGCCGGGTACTTATCCACCTTAATCAGATGCAACGCCTCCATGCCGAGTTCCGGGAATGCGACAACTTTCTGCTCTGTTGTCTTTGCTCCGAGCAAAGCCGTCACTGGAGGAATCACCGCATAGACAGCGTTATATCGCTCTAAAGCAGCTATCGTCTCTGGATGCAGTTGTCCCTTCCCCAGATGCAGCTTGATTCCAGCGGCAGACAGCGATTCAAAACTGCTCTCTATTTCCAGTTTATTGGAGGATGTCGGCCCTACGCCTGCAGGACTTACCGCTGTGTGGAAAATAACCTGTCCGTGCAAATCCACGCCAAGATCTCCGATTGTTCCATTCTCAATCATCTTCAGCACCTTTGGAAGAACTGCGTCTCTCCCGCAGAGGATATAACCGCTAATTTCAACGGTATCTCCCACCTGCAAGCTCGCCGCATCCTCTTCCGATATCGGTGTGGTTAATTGTACCATACGCTATTCCTTTCGCTTCATCCACCTCTGCCTCCCTGCGCACCTTATTTAGCTCTCAAAAAAGTTGAGTCGTGAATGCGAAGAGAGGTAAGGCTGATTAATCACTCGTTCACAGCAAACAGCTTTACAAAGCCACTCTCATTCTTGATAACACCAAATGCTCTCGCCCGGTTGTAGACCTTCTTTGCCCAGTTTGTATGCGGTTTGATCTCATTCATCTTGTTGCCGCCGGAGCCCTTGACCACGCCGCCGCCCGTTCCGAGGATCTGGCAGGCATCATCGTACTCTTCCTTCGTAACAGCCATCAAAGCATTAACAAACTTGACGTGGGTGGGATGGATGACGGTACGGCCCACGAAACCGTTCGCCTTGTCCAGAAGCACCTCTCGGAGAAGGCCATCGATCTCACCGTTTACCAACGGCTGGCGACGCATCAGATAATCCTCAATGCCATAGTGTTGGAGCTCATCAAACATAAGCTCTTTCGGAGCGCGGAAGTACTCCCACACAGGACCGGAGATCACATAATCATTATTGCGGCCGCAGACATTAATGATGTCGGACAGGCACTCGCGGACAGTCATGATGTCGTACAAGCTGTAATCAACACCACGACGCACACCAAAGACAGAGCTGAAGTCAGTACCTCCAACACGAACCTGCAATACAAGATCTTTATACTTGTCGAGAATCTTCTTAATACCCATCAGTTGGGGAATACGGCTCTCCTTATAAGCAACCTCCGGGTCTTCAATAATCGGCATACCATAGATGACCTCACCGAAACGATTATTCAAATCCCGCAGATAAGCATAATACTCATAGCCGTTCTCTGCATTGAATTTTGGGAAGTTGACGCCGCAAAGGGAACGAACCTCCTGCTTTGTCAGCTTATCACCGAAGGCCTTAAACTGCTCCAGATTGCGGATACGCACAAAAATCAGCGGAACATAGTCAGGATTTAACTTACCGCTGTCGACTGCCTCTGTAACAGTTGCCAGCAGATGATGGACGTTTTCCATTGCCTCGGGAACTTTCTCTTCCGGGCAAGCATCCTCAAAACACAGAACCATCGTGGTCAAACCTGGCATTGCATGCTCCAGGATCTTCGGGGTGAAATCTTTAAAACCTGGCATGTACATCGTTGCACCCAGGCAATACTGCAAAAGTTCACGGTCAGTATACTTGTCGAAGTGTTCTGGCTCAACTACAAATTTGAAATCCGGGTTATACATATGGTGTCTCATACGCTTTTTCTTCCTTTCTTCTTGCTGCCGGACCGGCTTGTCCGTACACAGCTTTGGTCGACCAGGTAGGGGCTTCCAATACTCCGCCTACCTGGGTTTCGCTATTTGACATTCACTTGACATTCACTATTTCCTGTTCTTCTGATGTGGAATCATCCAATCAGAACGACCACTTCTTCTGCGCTAAAAACACAGGAAGATTACACCAAGCTACCCTTGGGGCTCCACACAGCCTCCGGGTAATACTCGTCGATCATACGCTTAACAAGGGCACACTGCTTGGCACGCTTGCGAGCATCGTCTTCGGTGCTGTCCCAGCTATGGGTAGCTGCCACGGAGCCACCGGTCTTCAGATAGATCGGAGCGGCAATACGGATCATTTCCGGCACCTCATAATGACGGATGAAGCCTCCCGTAGACTTTGGATTTTCTGTATGGATATCAATGGGGCAATCCACCGCCTGGCGCATAGCGGCCAGCATCTGAAGCTGGATATCACGCACGGGGTTGATGGAGTCGGCACCTATGCTCTCCAAAAGTTTCGCAGAGCAAGGATTTCCATGTCCTGCATGGGCAGAAACCTTGAAATGGCAATCCTCTGGAATCTCACCGGCCTTGCGCATCTCGTTCAGAATCCACAGGCAACCCTCGTCATAAACCAAGAAACCGCGGCAGCCAAGACGGGCGGCTCTCTTCACATCTTCAATGGCACGAACAATCTGCTCCTGACCACGGAGACGATAGCCCATGCGGACACCCTCTTCGGTATGTACAGAAGCAGAGGTATCCGTAGTAGCTCTGGGGCCAATCGCAAGGATCAGGTCAGTCTCGTACTTATGAGCGAGATCCACCATCTTGCCGATTTCCTCATCCGTCAGGCGCATGATACCCTGTGTCTGGGTCACACGATGCAGGTAAAGGCCATACGAGTCGATTGCCTCTAAAAGTGCCTGCATGACCTTCGGCCCCTGAATGCCGGGCACTTCAAAGCGGAACTGGCCACCATCTTTGAACCTTTTCTCGGAGGTCGGCAGGTCATAGGCATCACCGCCAGGGAGACCGAAGGACTTCAGGAACTCTCTTGTTTTTTCCATGCTGTTCATTTCTACTTATTCCTTTCCGCCACAGTGTGGCACATTTTACTTAGTACATACTCTCCACCATATTTGTGGGAGTTTTATTTGATCGGGACTTACCCGTTCAAATCATCAATCAAGGCATCAATCGCTTCTCTGTGGTCGAAGATGATCGGAGGCAGCTTTCGAGAGAGGCCTTTGTGTATGCGGCAGTCTATGAACGCGGCTTTTCCGCAGTTCTTCAACTGCTCTATCGCTTCGATCAGGTCAGCCTCGGTCTCTACTGCTTTCCCAACCGTTGCATACCCACATGCTTCCGCGATCTTCGTAAAGTCCACCAGATGCCCGGCCGAGGGCTGTCCGCCTACAGACTCATGTGCGCCGTTATTGAGTATCACATGCAGGAAGTTAGGTGCTTTCACCTTGCTTACCATCGTCATAGCGCCCAAGTGCATCATGGCTGCGGAATCTCCATCCAGCGCAACCACGGGGCGATCCGTCTTTTCCAGAGCAATACCGAGGGCGACAGAAGATGCATGCCCCATGCTCCCCACGTTCAGGAAATCATGGGCTTTCGACTCGCCTCTCTTTTCCCGCAGGAAGAACAGCTCACGAGTGGCGCGTCCTGTTGTCGCGCTGTAGATCGTGTTTTCCGGCATGTGGTCAAGGATAACCTCGATGGCCTCTTCCCGGCTCATGGGATAGGTATCATCCACATTGTTGGGCTTGTCCGGATCAGCCATCACACCCTTCGGCGCGATAAAGGCATATACGCCTCTGGTTTCCGTGCAATACTTTACAGCCTTTTCAACGGTCTTAGCGAACTCCTCGTCAGAGTCGGATAAAACAGTATAAGGGATATGCATGATATCGAGGATGGATGCTGTGATCTCACCCTGCCGCCAGTGCTGCGGATGGTTCGGTTCCGTGTAATCCTGTCCGCGCCAGCCGATGAGAAGAATCATCGGAACGGCGTAGACATCCTTATCGACCAGACTTGCCAGAGGATTGACAGCATTGCCCTCGCCGCTGTTCTGCATGTACACCAGCGGGATATCCTTGCTGGCAAGATAGTGGCCCGCCGCCAGCGCCACCGCATTGCCCTCATTCGCTGTGATAACGTTCCGATCTCCACAATGCGCCAATGCGTAATTGCAGAAGCCATTCAAATAGCTGTCCGGCACACCGGTGAAATAGGACACACCATGCTGCGCCAAGCAATCAAATACCTTCTTTTGGTCCAACATCTTACTTCTTCTCACCTCCCACAGAGCCTTTTCCTTTGTACAGTGTGAAGTATTCCGGGCTGTCACCCTTCGTGATCTTCCACGCTTCATCAAACGATGCCACCATATCCTCCGGCAGAGGACCAGCTTTTACTGTCTCCATGTTACTAAGCAGATGATTCAGCTTCGATGCTCCGATCAGGATCGCATCACCGCGCTCTGCATTTAGCATAGAGTGGTACGCCAGCCAGCGGTAAGTTGCCTCGATAGAACTGATTCCATGCTTTTCCGCTGCTGCCTTAATGACCTCGACACCATCAAAGAAACTCTTCTTCCAGTAGCGCCCCTGGTAGTTGGGACGATGGGTAAAACGGCCATCTGTAGGAGCGTCCTCAAACTTTCCATACCGGCCGGTCAGCAGACCGCCGCACGTGGGATTGTAGGCGTAAAAGCGCATACCGAAGTTGTTCAGGCAATCGTTCAGCTCTGCTTCTGCTCTCCTTGTCAATGGGTTATACACGCCCTCGAACACCGTCGGCTTCACCCAGCCGTGCTTTTCGCAGATATGCCAGACATCGGTCACCATCCACGCCGGGAAGTTGGAGAGCCCCAGCTCTTTGTATTTCCCCTGGTCATGGAGGTCGGTCATGGCGGAGAGAACGGACTCCACCGGCGTCGCGGGATCGGGGAAATGCAGGAACACGGTATCCACGCATGGAAGCTTCATCCGCTCCAGGGATTCGTTGACCTGCTTGTAAGCCGCGTCCGCGTCCAGTTTTCCGGAGATGCGGGGATTCACCTTGGTGGCGATTTTGAAGGGACGGTTAACTCCTGGCAGCACCTCGCCAAGGAACTTCTCACAATTCCCTTCGTTGTAGACATACGCAGTATCCAGCTCATCGTAACCGGCATCTAGGAAAGCAGTGATAAACTCTCCCACGTCTGGCATAAACACAGACTCGCCAAATGTCATCGTGCCAAGGATCAGGTTTACGGGTTTTATATTCATTAACATCGCTCCTTCTTATAAGATCTTCACCAATTCTTCTATCGTTGCATTCTCTTTATATACTGTGTCATATACTTCCCCGCTGATAGAGGGACCTACACCTGCATACTCCATCAGGCCGTCATAACGGCTCCTGAATTCCTCATCCGTCAGCGGATTCTCCGGCTCACCCTTGGGGAAATCCACGCGGTCTGTATATTCGCTGTCCTTCGTCTTAATCGTTACAATTGCCGCCTGGACACCTGGGAACACAGCACTCAAAGTTTCATCGGATTCAACCTTAACCTTCTTGGTCAAAGCTACAATCTCTTCTCCCTTGACCGTCTCTTCGCTGAATTCCTTAAGTCCTGCTTTGCCATAAATCAGCCCAGCAGCTGTTGCATAAGGAATGCTCATCTTAGCGCTGTAGCTTCCAGGAATCTCCGTGTGGTCATGACCGGATACAGCGAGGTCATATGTTTTAATATTGATCTCTTCCACATCCGATGCCTTGACAGACGCTCGGAGATGAATCGCAGCCTCCACAGCAGGGTGTGTATATCTGCAGCTTGCGTAAGGTTTCGTATAACTCTTCATAATGGCATAGGTACCATTCAACAACACTGGCTTCAGCTCCACATCCTCTTTCCCTGTCATCATCTTGAAGAACCCACGGCCACCCAGAGGATCTGCATGACCCTTAAACCCGGTCTTTCCAAGCTGTAAACTTGTCAGCGCCAATAAAGCCGTTTTCGCCACGTTGTAGGGTTTCAGTTCTGATCCATCGTCCAGCACTTTCAGCATTCCACTTGCCGCTACGCACGCACTCGCAAATGCCTGGAACCTCTCTTCATCCGTAAAGCCCAGCATATAGCTTGCAGCGATGGTCGCTCCCAGCGTTCCGCAGGTTCCAGTCGCATGATAACCCATTGCCTTGTGTCCCGGCTGAATGGATACAGCCATCGTGTATGAGGCTTCATATCCGGTAATCGCCGCTTTCAACACCTCATCTATGCTCTTCCCATACCGTTGCGCGAGAGGGAGAAGGAGAGAAAAGATAGGAGATCCTAGATGAATGATGCCTGAGTTCGTCCCATCGTCGAAGTCCAAAGCATGTCCGTTCAGGCCGTTCAGGAACACTGCTTCTTTCAAAACAACATCTTTCCCTGTTCCTATAACTCTGAACTTACCTTCCTCAGGCTGAGCGAAGTCCCAGTATTTCTCTAACTTCTCTTCTTGGAACTCCGCCCCCGCACAAGTCACAGCAAGATAATCCAGCAGACTTCTCCTTGCTCTTGCCATCACTTCTTCCGGGAGAGGTGCTTTCCACACCCTATCTATCATTTCAAGAAATTCAACTGACCTATTCAAAATGTGTCCTCCTCGTAGCACTTTCAGCGATAATCAGCCTATGTTTTCGATAATCTTTTGCCTATAGATTCGGTAACATAATAGGCCAGCATTTCCACAGCACACTTCCATGCTGGCCCATCATTCTTCTTTACTTCTCACCCTCGTGCTCTATGTTTTTCTTTCCGGGCGTCAGGGCCTTCTCCCCGGCCAGATACATCGTTAGCAGACCGAACAAAATCAAGATTGTACTGGCATAGATGATCACCGGGATGAAGGATTTGTAGATCCAGGTGCAAATGGCCGTGGCTGTCTCACCGCCAATGATCAGTGCAATCACATATCCGAAGAACGTCAGACCGCCAGCAAAGAGGACGATCATAATACCGTAGCCGAAGATCAGCTTGCAAACATCTGAAATCTTCTTCGAAGTTTCTTTCATCGTCTCTCCCTCCTTAATGTATTCCAAGGATTGGCAGCACACCCATCAGGACAACAACTTCCATGACGAACTGAGCAGCAACCCACCACAGGTTGTTTTTGAACGTCTTACTAAAGTCACTATTTGCTAAGGACATACCTGCATACATACCAAGTCCCAGCGGAGGCGTGATGCCGCACATGACACCGCAGATGCAGGGCAGCATA
>JAEEGL014221340.1_pt1 | contig 15148 bp, 13 predicted proteins | sample 9134231 | NCBI WGS metagenome assembly JAEEGL01 (sample SAMN16246548, study PRJNA631951) | gut metagenome | biome: gut microbiome; feature: rumen; material: fiber-attached | host: Bos | place: Iran: Karaj | collected 2018-10 | reverse complement strand
GCTACCGCCGAGAGTTGCACGGGCGGCAACATTGCCCGTCTGCTCACCGCTCAGGCCGGAGCATCGGCCTACTTCAAAGGCGGCGTGGTGGCCTACAGCAACGAGGTGAAAGAGAGCCTCCTCGGCGTGAAGCACAGTACCTTGGAGGCACACGGCGCCGTGAGCGAGGAGACGGTACGCGAGATGGTAGAGGGTGTGCGCCAGCGCCTCGGTGCCGATGTAGCCATAGCCACCACCGGCGTCGCAGGCCCTGACGGCGGCACAAAGGAGAAGCCCGTAGGCACCGTGTGGATTGCCGTCGCCGACGCCACACACACCGAGGCCAAACTGCTGCAGTTCGGTGCCAACCGCCGACAGCAAAACATTGACCGCAGCACCAACCAAGCTTTCGCAATGCTAATACGCTTGATATGCCAAAAGCCTTAATCACCATACTGCTGCTAATTGTCAGCAACATCTTCATGACCTTCGCTTGGTACGGCAACCTGAAGCTCACCGAGATGAAGATCAACACCAGCTGGCCGCTGATACTCATCATCCTCACCTCGTGGGGCGTGGCCTTTTTCGAGTACTCGTTCATGATACCCGCCAACCGCATAGGCTCACAGATCAACGGCGGCCCATTCTCGCTCATGCAGCTCAAGATACTGGCCGAGTGCATCTCCCTGACGGTCTTCACCGTCATCGTGGCCACGGTCTTCAAGAGCGAGCCCATCCGCTGGAACCACCTCGTCAGCTTCGTCTTTATCCTGCTGGCCGTCTTCTTCGCTTTTTACAAGACCAAATAGCATGAAACGTTTATCCATATTGCTGTTGCCACTACTGCTGACGGCGTGTGCGACAAAGCCAGACACGTTGGAACTGACCGACTGGCAGTTTGAACACAACGGGCAGGAGTATTCCGCCACCGTGCCGGGATTCATACACACCGACCTGATAGCCAACGGCATCATTGAGGACCCCTACTACGGCACCAACGAGGACAGCGTGCGGTGGGTCGGCGACAGCGTGTGGTACTACGGGACCACCATCCGGAAAAGTGAACTGCCAGAAGGCGACTCTCTTTGGCTGGTGTTCGATGGCCTTGCCGGGCAAGCATCCCTCGTTATCAACGGAGAACTCATCGAGGTAATGGACAATATGTTCTGCCAGTACAAATTCCTCATCTCCGACTTCTTGTTGGGGCTGTATGACAGCACGCTCAATATTGGACTTTCCTTTTGGCCTATCTCCAATACACACTACGACGAAGAATGCGAAGCCCTTCCAGGCGATTCTCTCAAAGAATCTTGCTACGGTATCCCGCTCCCCGATCGCCGAGCCTTCACCCGCATAGCACCCTACCAGCAGGGCTGGGATTGGGGTCCCAAGATGCCCACCTGCGGTATCTGGAAGCGGGTGTACATCACCAACATGCGCCCCACAAATAGTTTTCAGAATATTCCGAATACTCCGAGAATCGAACTCCGGCAGGAACAAGACAGCATCGGACAGAGCTTCACCTTCTACCGCGACGGCAAGCCCATCTTCATCAAGGGAGCCAACTGGATACCCGTGCACAGTTTCCCCGTCCTCGACAGCGCAAACCGCGCCCGCTACTGCCAGTTGCTCTGCTCGGCCAAGGAGGCGGGCTTCAACATGCTGCGCGTGTGGGGCGGCGGCATCTACGAACACGACTACTTCTTCGACCTCTGCGACTCACTGGATCTCATGGTTTGGATGGACTTCAACTTTAGCACCATGCTCTACCCAGACAGCCCTGAGATGCTTGAAAGTATCAAGGAAGAGGCCTATCAGAACGTGCGCCGCATTGCCAAACATCCCTGCGTAGTGCTCTGGTGCGGCAACAACGAGGTGAAGAACGGCTGGGAAGACTGGGGCTGGCAAAGCGTCTACAACTGGACACCGGAACAGCGCGAACGCCTACAGCACGGCATCGACACCCTCTTCGGCGAGAACGGCATACTGGCACAGGCCGTCCGTGACTGCGACCCGCTGCAGCGCCCTTACATCACTACCTCGCCGCTCTACGGCTGGGGGCACCCCGAGTGCGTCACTCACGGCGACAGCCACTATTGGGGCGTCTGGTGGGGCGAAGAGCCCTTTGAGAAATACGCCGAGAAGACGGGCCGCTTCATGAGCGAATACGGCTTCCAGAGCTACCCTATGATCAGCACCATACGCAGCTTCTGCCCCGAGGATCAACTCTATATTGACTCTCCCATCCTGCGCTCTCACCAGAAGCACCCTCGCGGCCAGCAAATCATCGACAAAGCCATGCGGCAATATTACGGCTTCGACAGCAAGAGCCTTTCTCTGGAAGACTACTGTTACGTCTCCCAACTCCTCCAAGCCTGGGGCACCGGCTACGGCATCTTCCAGCACATCCAGAATCAGCCTCACTGTATGGGCACCCTTTACTGGCAGTTGAACGACTGCTGGCCCGTGGCCTCATGGAGCAGCATCGACTACTACGGCAACTGGAAAGCCTTGCACTACCGCGCGCAGGCACTCTATGACGAAGACGTAGACCTGTCAAAATGGAAAAAATATTACAGTGTCTACCCCCAAAACCGCACCTATCCAGAGCCCAAGTACAAGTTAAGCCTGGCCTGGCAAAGTGACGGAAGCCTCGTGGTGACTATCAAGGCCGAGACCGACCTCTACGACCTCTACATCGACACCGACCCGCACATCGACGGCCACTTCACCAGCAACTTCATTGACCTCCCTGCCGGCCAGAAACTCCGCACAATCTTCATTCCCGTCGACCCCAAAGCCGACGTGAGGAACATAAAAATATCGGTAAAAACGCTAAACGAGATTTACTTCTACAAAGGCAAGTAGATTACCTTCTTCGTCTCGAAGAACGCTTCGTCGAACCACTCACTGATGTCCCAGGTCTTCACCTTGTGGCGGAAGGTGAACAGCTCGTTCTTCAGATCGCCACCTTTAAGGTAGAGTATGCCGTTGTGCATATCGTGGTACTGCGATTTGGATATCTTCTTCTTCACCCACGGCACAAATTCACCCAGCGTGGTGACAGCGCGTGACACAACAAAATCATACTCCCCATCCAGTGCCTCAGCGCGTATCTGCATGGCTTTGGCGTTAGTCAGCCCCTCACGTTCAATGACATTGCTCACCACCTTTATCTTCTTACCGATGGAGTCGATAAGCGTAAAGCGCGTTTCGGGAAACATGATGGCCAACGGCACTCCGGGGAAGCCCCCACCCGTGCCTACATCCAACACCTCGGCCATCGGTTTGAACCGGATGACTTTGGCGATGGCCAGCGAGTGCAGCACATGATGCTCATAGAAATGTTCCATGTCCTTGCGCGAGATAACGTTGATTTGCGCATTCCACTCCTCGTACAAAGGCAACAGAGCGGCAAACTGCTCACGCTGCCGCTCTGTTAGGTTTGGAAAATATTTCAGGATGATATCCATTACAAGTACGCCTTCAGGTGTTTGCTCTTGCTGCTGGTCTTCAGACGCTTGATACCTTTCTCCTTAATCTGGCGCACACGCTCGCGAGTGAGGTTGAACTTCATGGCTATCTCGTCCAGGCTCAGCGGATGAGGCAGTCCGATGCCGAAGTACATCTTGATAACCTCGCGCTCGTATTCCGTCAGCGTCGACAGGCAGCGCTCAATCTCCTGCGACAGGCTCTCCTGCATCAGCTTGCTGTCCGTCGGAGGCGTGTCCTCGTTGGGCAACACGTCCACGAAGTTAACATCCTCATCGCTCGCCAACGGAGCATCGATACTCACATGGCGGCCGCTGATATTCATAATGGCCTTAATCTTGTCCTCGGGTATATCGAGCATCTCCGCCAATTCCTCTTCTGATGGCGGACGTTCCAACTGCTGTTCCAGTTTGCTGATTTCTTTCTTCAGTTTGTTCAGCGCACCCAGCTGGTTGCTCGGCAGGCGCACAATGCGGCTGTTCTCCGCAATGGCCTGCAGGATGCTCTGGCGAATCCACCACACAGCGTATGAGATAAACTTGAATCCGCGTGTCTCGTCGAAGCGCTTCGCAGCCTTGATAAGACCCACGTTGCCCTCGTTGATAAGGTCCGGTAGGCTCAAGCCTTGGTTCTGGTACTGCTTGGCCACCGACACCACAAAGCGCAGGTTGGCTTTGGTCAAGCGCTCCAATGCCGCCTGGTCACCCTGCTTGATGCGCTGTGCCAGCTGCACCTCCTGCTCCGGCGTCAGCAACTCCTCGCTGCAGATGTCTTGCAGGTATTTATCCAACGACTTGATATCGCGGTTGGTAATCGAATGTGTAATCTTCAGCTGTCTCATACTCGTACGCTTGGTTTTCGCCTTTTTTCATCTCCAATAACGCAGAAATATCTGTTTTGTTACATCCACAGATAACTTTTTTGGAAAAATATTTCACCCCGCAGGAATTTTAGTGGGAATTTAGTCCTATTTTTGCAATCGAAACAATAATTGCACACACAACCACGTTATTGCATACAAACATTTAAACAAACACCATTATGAGAAAAACGCTCCTGTCCATTTTGGCCGCCGTCCTGCTCGGCCTCGGGTTCGCCTCCTGCGAACACCAAACCATGGATTCCATGGAAGTGACCATCCGCGCGACCGACTGGGTCCAGCCTGTCAACACCAACTACTACATCGCCACCGTGGCATGGGATGCCCTCAACGAGGATGTAGTCGACTTCGGCACCGTCAACGCCTACCTTATCGAAAACGGCCGTCAGAACCTGCTCCCCTATGTCTATCCTGTCGACTACAGCACCTACGACCAGAACGGCAACGTCGTCGGACAACCAATATTCATTGCCGAGAACCTCCGCTTCGACTACACCTACGGCAAGATATCCTTCATCATGCAGGACATGGACAACAACCCTCCAACCGGCACATTCCCCGACATGACCTTCCGTGTCGTCGCTCTAGGCGATTGAAACACCAACCTATAACAAAAAAGCCGTTGCTTACTGCAACGGCTTTTTTGCTTTGTATGCCTTCAGTGTGTTCTGCAACAGACTCACTATCGTCAGCGGTCCCACACCACCAGGCACAGGTGTCACCCAGCTGCATTTCTTGTCCACTTCCGAGTGCTTCACATCGCCAATCACACGGTAACCGTTCTTCTTCGTGGCGTCCTCCACACGGTGGATGCCCACATCCACCAGCACGGCGCCCTCCTTCACCATGTCGGCTGTCACAAACTCGGGCCGCCCGATTGCCACCACCAGGATATCGGCCTGGCGTGTCAGCTCGGCCAAGTTCTGCGTCTTGCTGTGGCACATCGTCACCGTACAGTCAAATCCTTTGCGGCTCAGCAGATTGGTCACCGGCGTACCTACAATATTCGAGCGGCCTATCACCACACAGTGTTTGCCGGCCGTCTCAATGCCGTAGCGCTTCAGCAGCGTGCAGATACCCATCGGTGTAGCCGGCACAAAACACTCCTCGCCCAGCACCATGCGGCCGATGTTCACCGGCGTGAAGCCGTCCACATCCTTGTCGGGCGAGATGGCGTTGATAATCTTTTGCTCGTTGATGTGCTTGGGCAGCGGCAACTGCACAATAAAGCCGTCGATATCGGGGTCCTCGTTCAGAAAAGCTATCGTCTCCAACAACTGCCCCTCCGTGGTTTTCTCGCTCATGCGGTAGACACTGGAGGTGAAGCCCACCTCGTGGCTCGACTTCTCCTTGTTGGCGACGTACGTCATGCTGGCGCCGTCCTCGCCCACGATTACAGCGGCCAAATGCGGCGCTCTGTGTCCCTGTGCGGTCAAACTGCGCACCTCATTGGCTATCTCATCTTTGATTTGCAAAGCCAATGCTTTGCCATCCAATAAATTAGTCATAATATATAGTTTATTTTTATCCTTACCACTAACCACTGGCCAATGGTTACTGTCCACTGACCACTACCTCCTCCTCATCGGCATCTTGCCGCCCTGCTTGCTCACCATCTTCATCATCTTGCGCGTGTCCTCAAACTGCTTCAGAAAGCGATTCAGTTCCTGAATTGTGTGGCCGCTGCCGGCAGCGATACGCTGCTTGCGGCTGCCGCTCAGACAGCTCGGGTTGCGCCGCTCGTAGGGCGTCATGCTCCCTATCATCGCCTCTATCGGCTTGAAGGCATCGTCGCTCACCTCCACATTCTTCGTCAGCTTATCCATCCCGGGAATCATCCCCATCAGGTCCTTCACACTTCCCATCTTCTTGATCTGGGCCACCTGCGACAGGAAGTCCTCGAAGTTGTACTCATTGTGCATCAACTTCTTGGATATCTTCCTCGCCTCGGCCTCGTCATATTGTTCCTGTGCGCGCTCCACCAGGCTCACCACGTCGCCCATGCCGAGGATGCGGTTGGCCATGCGGTCGGGGTGGAACACATCGAGCGCGTCCATCTTCTCGCCCACACCCACGAACTTGATGGGCTTCTTCACCGTGTAGCGTATCGTCAGCGCCGCACCGCCGCGGGTGTCGCCGTCCAGTTTGGTCAGCACCACACCGTCGAAATCCAGCCTGTCGTTGAACGCCTTGGCCGTATTCACGGCATCCTGACCGGTCATCGCATCGACCACAAACAGCGTCTCCTGCGGCTGCAGCTCGCGCTTCAGGGCCGCAATCTCGTCCATCATCTCCTCGTCCACCGCCAGACGGCCTGCCGTATCGACAATCACCACGTTCACGCCCTTCAACTTGGCGTCTTTCACGGCGTTGCGTGCAATCTCAACAGGGTTTTTCGAGCCCTCCTCAGTATACACCGGCACGCCAATCTGCTGTCCCAGCGTCTGCAACTGCGAGATAGCCGCCGGACGATACACGTCTCCAGCCACCAGCATCACGCTCTTGCCCCGTTTCGTCCGCAGCATGTTCGCCAGCTTGGCGCTGAATGTCGTCTTACCAGAACCTTGCAGGCCCGCAACCAGCACCACCGCCGGCTGCCCCTTCACATTGATATCCACACTCTCCGACCCCATCAGCTTGGTCAGCTCCTCGTGCACAATCTTCACCATCAACTGACCTGGCTCGATGCTCGTGATGACGTTGCGACCCAAGGCCTCGGCCTTCACTTTGTCGGTAAACTCCTTCGCTATCGGGTAGCTCACATCGGCGTCAAGCAGCGCCTTGCGCACCTCCTTGACGGTCTCCGCCACATTAATATCGGTAATCGACCCTTTTCCTCGGAGGGTGTGTAACGCTTTCTCTATCTTTCCACTAAGGTTCTCGAACATATTTCGCGGTGCATTATATTTCCGTTGCAAAGATAAGCATTTCCGCCGACATGGCAAAAAATTTTTTCCTCCCCCTTCGACAACCATCGGAGGGGACTCAATGCCGGTACGTCTATAGTACTAACCTAACGGCTCTTGGCCCGGAGAAGCAGCGCCACTCGCAGCGCGAGGGTGAGAATCAGCGGCAGAATGCCCGTCGAAAGGCCACACACCACCACCCACACCGCCGCGGCGAGGAACATGGTTTCCTGCAGCCACAACGCCCAACGTGGACTGCGCTCGAGACGGATGGCGATGAGGATGAGCAGCGGCGAGAGCCACAGTATGTTGAGGTTCCACGCAGTGCAGTAGTGGTCGGTGCCGAACCACATGAAGCAGAGGAACAATCCCAGCACTCCGGCAAAGACAAACAGCACCCGGTCAATGGTTTTCTGAAGAGCCACCTTTCGTCCAGCCTTGCCCATCGAGAGCAGCGCCACCACGGCAAAGAGGATGGCGAAGGCCACCACCGGAGGGAAACTGGCACGCAGAGGCGGACGGCCCAAGGTAAGCAGCGGATGCGATGGACCTACAATATAGGGAACTGCCCTCTCGTCCGAAGTGGTGCACTGCGCCAACTCCGCCTCCATCTCGGCAGGCAGGAACATGCGCTCGGGGGCTGTGCAGCGGTGGTCGGCGGGCAGGCCGAGGAGCAGGTCGACGCCAAGGCGCCACCACTCCATACTGTCGCGCAGACAGGATGCCAGCAGCTGGCGATAGCTGCGCGGCTCGGCGACACGCTGAAGCACCGTGTCGGCCGCCCAAGCGCTGTAAACCACGTCGCGCACACGCGTGGCGCAGTTGTCGCGTAGGAAATCATAGCGGTAGTAGCGGTACTGCGGCAGGTAGTTGGTCTCCAGCAGCACGAAGAGGTTCTGCACCTGACCCGACGCAAAGGTGAGGGGCTGCTCTCTGACGGAGCGCCTGGCCCATGTGTACTCGTCGACAAACTCGTCGTAGGTGCTGCGGCTGAGGCGGTAGTCAAGCTGACCCCGCATAAACTTCCAGTAGAAGTGCGACGTGCTGAAGTCGAAGGTACCGTAGTTGTAAACCAGGTCGATGCCCGTGACGGTGTCAGTGATGCGTATGGCGCTGTGGCCGAAGGAGGTGTAGAACTCGCTGCCGGGTCCACAGGTGAGAACGCTGGCCTTAGCGGCATCACTCAACGGCAGCCGCTGTGCCTGCACCTGTCCACCCAGGACCACAAGCCCTATCAATCCTATAAGCCCTGCAAGTATGCGTCTATTCATTGTCTCAATCTCCTGTGCCTAATTTCTCTTCGTCGGTGGTGACTTCGTGGGGCGTGCTCTCTCGCGGTTCCATACGCACGGCGGCGCCGTCCTTGCCCTGATGCACAGTGACCTGCGGAAAAGGTATCTCAACCCCGGCATTGTTGAAGGCTATGTAGATGTCCTCGCGGATATGCTCCCACAAGGTCCAGTAGTCCTCCACCTTGACCCACAGCCATAGGGTGAGGTCCACCGAGCTGTCGCCTAGGTTGCTCACGGCGATGTTGGGCTTCTTGGGCTCCCAGCTGATGAGCGGCTCGGCCTTGATGACCTCCCACAGCACCTCCTTGGCTTTGCGCAGGTCAGTGCCATAAGCCACACTCGCCACCACGTCGAGGCGTATCTTCGGCTCTTTGGTGTGGTTGATGAGGCTCTTGGTGGCAAGCTCGCTGTTGGGGATGATGATGGTGCGGCCGTTGAAGGGGCGCATGAAGGTGTGGAAGATGCGTATCTCCTTGATGTAGCCTTTGTACTGGCCGCATTCGATATAGTCGTCGACCTTGAAGGGCTTCATGAGCAGGATGATGACGCCGCCGGCGAAGTTCTGCAAGGTGCCCTGCAGGGCCATGCCGATGGCCAGGCCCATGGCGCCGAGGAGGGCGATGAACGAGGTGGCCTTGATTCCGATGACGTCCATGGCCATGAATATCACCATGGCCTTCAGCAGCACATTTATCAACGACCCGAGGAAGGACTTGAGGCTCCCTTCGGCACCACGCTTGTCGAGGGCGCGGATAATGAGCTTCTTTAGCATATTGGCCAACTTCAAGCCTATCCAGAGGACGAGGATGGCGCCGATGAGTTTGGGCACGAAGCCCACGGTGAGCTCCGTGAGGGCACGCAAGCCGTCCTTGAGGAATGTGTTCTCGCCGGTCACCACAGCCTTGATGTCCGTGATATCCATGTTCTTGATACTATCCTTCAATGCACTGGATATGCTGTCGGTGGCCTGCAGGGTCTGGCCGAATTCGTCCTGCGGCAGCGCCGGCGGGGTGCCGCCATCCTTCTGCGCTGCAGCAACAGCCATCAGCGAGGGGGTGTTGTCGTCTAAAAGTAACATATTTATTTTCTTTAACTTTTTAACTTCTCTAACTTCTCACCTTGATTGCCAGCACCCTGCGCACCAGCGCATCCCACCAGCGGGCGGGAAGCAGGGCGTGCAGCACCGTAGAGGTGAAGGCGAAGCGCCCCAGACGATAGCGTGTGCGGGGACAGCGCGACGTGGCGGCGCGCACTATGACGCGGGCTATTATCGAGGGGTTCGACATATATTTGCCCTGGTAGGCCCAGCGCATGGCGGCGGCCTCGCGGAGGGCGCGCTGCTCGTAAGCGGTGCCGCGCGAGCACTCTTCCAGGTGGTCGGCGGCGATGATGCCCCAGTCGGTCTTGATGCAACCCGGCTCGATGATGGCCACGTCGATGCCGAAGGGCTTGAGCTCTATGCGCAGGGCGTCGCTGAGGGCCTCCACGCTGTACTTGCTGACGTTGTACCAGCCGCCGAAGGGAAAGACGGCTCGCCCCGCGATGGAAGCTATGTTGACGATGCGGCCACTCCCCTGCTCCCGCATGGAGGGCAGCACCAGACGCGTCATCTCGGCGAGGCCGAAGACGTTGACTTCCATCTGCCGACGGGCCTCCTCGAGGGAGACGCACTCCACGGCACCGAAGTAGCCGTAGCCGGCATTGTTGACCAGCACGTCGATGCGCCCTTCGGCCTTGAGGATGGTGTCTATGCACTGACGCCGCGAGTCGTCGTCGGTGACATCGAGGGGCAGCGGCGTGACGCCGTCGGCCTTGAGGGGCTCCATGAGTTCCACACGCCTCGCGGCGGCATAGACCTTATGCCCCATGCGGGCCAAACGTTGCGCAGCCTCGAAACCGATGCCGCTGCTGCCGCCCGTAACCAGTATCACTTTCTGTCTCTTCATTTGCCGATATTGATTTCCGTCACACAGCCTTTACGCTGGCCGGTGATGAGGGTGTAGACGCCCGGGGCCTGACGGCGGAGCGGGGTCATGATGATATTGATGCCTTTGTCGGCAAGCTTGTATTTGGCCACCGAGCCGTCGGCCGCAAAGCGGTAGGCGGAGACGGCGCCATGCACCGCCATCACGACACGGCGGGCCGCATTGTCGGGGTCGTAGGTGTCGCCGTCGTTGTGCGACTCGTTGGTGATGAGGTAGATGTCTTCACCCTCGGCCACCATGTCGGTCTCGGTGTTCACGGCGAAGTCGGCGTTGTTGCCGTTGTCGTGCATCAGCGGCTTCATCCATACGATGCGGCCGGTAGAATCGGCCTTGACGAGCATCATGCCTTTGTAATAGTAGACCGACGAAGACATACCCGTGGCAACACCATTGCGTGTCTGCCTCACTGTCTCCATCCATGTGCGGCCATAGAGGGCGGCGCCGCCGCTGGGGGTGGCCACCTGGGCGCGGAGGCTGAGGAAGTTCACGTCGGGCGAAGCAATCTCGGACACCAGCGAGGCGTTGTAGAACACGCGGGCATCGGCCTTGCTGAAGGGATGGCGGTCGGTATTGACCATCTGGCCGGCGGCAACATCGAAGAGGTAGACGGTACAACCCGTGTAGATGGTGCCGGTGGTAATCACCGAGCCGGCGGTGAAGCTGCCCGCCCAGCCGGTACCTTTGGAGGTCTCGAGGCCAGAGGCGAGCACCTTGTCGCCAAAGCAGTTGAGCACAGTCAACTGACCCACCTTGGAGACCGACGGATAACGGCCGTGCTGCGTGCTCAGGCCGTCGGCGATGGCGAACTCAAGCATGGCGCCATCGGTCTTGCCCTCGCCGTTGCTAAAACCGGCGGTGGCTATGCGGCCGTCGTCGGTGACGAATATCTCCGCGATGGAGCCGACCTCGAGGCTATGCGACCAGAGACTTTTCATCGAGCGGTCGAAGAGCATGCCCTGCACGTCGGCGGTATTCTCCTTCTCGTTGACCACGGCATAGACGAGGCCGAAATTGCCGTTGGCCGAAGTGGCCGTCCAATGGTAGAAGAATTCCTTCTTACCCACAGGCCTGTCCAGCAACACCTCATCGCGCTCGATGGCGAAGGAACTGAGGTCGACCGTCACATGGCGCAGCACAACGGATTTCTTCACCTCGCCGCTGACGACGACATGCATACGCTTGCCGTCGCGCTGCACATGCATGATGCCGTTGTCCTTCGTATTGGGGATATCGACGCTGCGCAACTCCTTGTACTCCAGATTCACCTCGCGCACCACGACGCCCTTCACCTTGCTGAAGGCATTGAGGTCGGGCTCGACCGAGTAGTATACGCCCGCGGCATCGGCCTTGTCGACGACCAGCCGCGTGGGTTGATAGCCTTTGCCGTTGCCCTTGTCGCCCTGGGTAAAAGTGATGGTCTGCGCGCTAGTCGCCAACATTGTCAGCATGGCCATAGCGGCCAAAAGTGTTCTCTTACAGTGATTCATGTACTTTATTTATTATATAATGTCTGTGCAAAGATAATATTTTTTCCATTATCTCGATAGTTTTTCTTGCATTTTCGTCGCCGCCGGACAAGCGCCCGGGCTAAGGCACTAGGTTGATTACAAGGTATTCCGACTGGGTGCCGATGCGGTACTTGGCGCCCCAGATGCCGAGGCCCGAGGTGACGCAAACGGTGGTCTCCCCTTTCTGCAGCGTGCCCCACGAGCACTCGTACATGGCGTCGGTGATCCACGACAACGGCCATACCTGTCCGCGGTGCGTGTGACCACTCACCTGCAGCCCTATGCCTGCGCGCTCGGCCTCTTCCAGGTGGTAGGGCTGGTGGTCGAGGAGGATGGTGAATGCGCCGGTGTGGGAATGCGCCAATGCATTGACACTTCTGCGATGGCGGTTGGTGCGGTCGTCGCGGCCGATGACAGCAATGTCGCCGACGGTGGCCACCGTGTCGCGCAGCAGGGTGACGTTGGCGTCACGGTAGAAGCGCTCCGCCTCGCCGGGGGTGTAGTAGTCGGCGTAGTATTCGTGGTTGCCCAAACAGGCATAGACGGGCATCTGCAGCCTTCGCAGCCCCTCGGCCATCTCCTCATGCAGCAAGGGCCGCAGAGAGCGGTCGACGAGGTCGCCGGCCATGAGCAGCATGTCGCCGCCCTCGCGGTTGAGCATCGCCACCCAGCGGTCGAGGTCGGCGCGACGGTTGTGGTAGCCCAGATGCAGGTCGCTCACGGCCAGCACCTTCACGGGGTGGTCCACCTTGCCGTGGGTCTCCACCGTCAGCTCCACACGCCGCTTGTGCTCATAGTTTAGGGAGCCATAGATGAACAGGGCCGCCAGCGCCACCAGCAGCACGCCGCAGGTCCACCAGCTGTCGCGCAGCCAGGCCGTGGGCAGCACATGCACCAGCCGCAGCAGGTCGGCCAGCAGGAACGCCATGAAGAGGTACAGGAGTACTATCAGCCCTTTGTTGCCGACATTATAGACAGCCACAGAAAGCCCGTATGGCATGCGGTCGAGGTAGCGCGTCAGCGACAGCACAGCCATAGCCACGCAGGCGGCCTCCACGCCCACCAGCGTCCACCGCAGCCACAGCACCGGCGGCAGCATCCACAGATGCCACCCCACATAGCCCGACAAGGCAATGATAACGAACAGAATAGCCAACATCATATATCGTCGTTTTTAGCGTCAGGGACAAAGAGCACCACCGTCAGCACACCCACGGCACCGGCCACGGGCACTATGATGCGGGCCACAGAACCTGCGGGGATGAACACGAAGGTGGAGAGCAGCACCATGACCGTCATCACGCCCACGGCGCCAGCCTTCTGCGTGACCGTCATGCCGCCACGGCGCTGGTAGCCACGTATATACTTGCCCAGCCACGACCGTAGCAGCCACTGCTGCAGCCGCGGCGACGAGCGGTAGAACAGCCACGACGCCAGCAGCAGGAAGGGCGTCGTCGGCAATCCCGGCACCACCACTCCCAGCGCCCCAAACCCTACGGCCACCAGTCCAAGCACTATGTATAGATAACGCTTCATAACACCACTAATCACAGTCTTATCTGCAAAGTTGTCTACAAAAACCGGCTGCAAAGATACCACTTTTTGCCGACACCGGAAAGATTTGTTTAAAAAACACACACAATGCATCCCCTCCGACCCCTCTCCGACTCCCCTCCGACCCCTCTCCGACAAAAAACCGTTAAACAACCGGTGAACAGTCGGAGCGGATACGGACCGGGTACGGACCGGCACCGGTGTTCCAATGGCTTCCGTCAGGGGGTATGCCGAGGGCCTATTGAAGACCTTTTGAAGGCCTATTACGGGATTGGCGAGACAGGAATATCCTCACCATCTTTTTTCTGAACACGAATGGCACGAATAGCACGAATAATTCGTTGGATTCGTCCGATTCGTGGTCGTTTCCTTTCAACGCGAATTACCGTAAATGACCGTGAATTTCCGTTAATTATTTTGCCGGTTAAAATAATATTCGTACTTTTGCATTCGCATTCGAGAGCGAATGCTGTAAACAAGAAAAGCATTGCGATATAGTCCCTTTTATCGAATTTCGCCAAAATTCCAGGCTGGGGGAGTGAGCATTTTGCTTTCGCTTGATTGTGTATGCTGTACCCATAGCATATCTTCAGGCGTGAGATATGTTCCCTTAGAGTTCGTTCCAGCAAAGGTGTTTGGCGATACCTGATAAAAGACGACATGAGCACATACCCTCATGCCTTTTTCTTATTTATAAATGATTAACGTCCCGTTGGATGTTAGGGGACATATATCATGGGTAAGATATGACTGTCAATGTTAAAAATAGAAATAATAGATTCATCATGAAATGCTAATTTTTTTGTTACATGGAATATTATTCGTATTTTTGTAACCAATCATCAAACTATAAAATAATGAAAAGAATTGTCTTGTTGTTCGTTATCATGCTATATATGCCGTGGACTTTCGCTCAGTTGGCGGCTCCGGCACTCAGTTCGCCCAACAACAATACCTCGGGTACCTACACCAAAGTAATGTTCTCATGGAGCAAAGTAACAGAGGCGACAAGCTATACGCTGCAGGTCGACACCTCGGCTTCCTTTGATTCTCCACTGCTATGTGAGGTGATAAAGACGGCTACGTCGTCGACCAGTCAGTCATGGACACTCTATAATTTGCGCTATGGCACCACATACCATTGGCGTGTGCGAGCCAATGGTTCATCTGATACCTCCGCATGGTCGGCGGTGCGAACGCTGACCACCACCGATGCGGTCTCACTCAGTTCACCCAACAACAATATCACAGGAGCCTATACTGTGCAGACTCTGTGGTGGTACAACTCGCAGGGATCCAAGGGATACATACTTGAACTGGATACGGCAGCCGACTTCTCGTCGCCACTGTTGCGGACCATTATAGCGACAAGGGACTCCACCAGCAGCACTAGCGAGTTTGGACGGACGGTCTATAGTTTGCGATACGGCACTACCTACCACTGGCGAGTGCGGGCATATAATAGCGCTGACACTTCTGGCTGGTCGGCGGTGCGAACGCTGACCACCACCGATGCGGTCTCACTCAGTTCACCCAACAACAATATCACCGG